>Ga0256834_1000483_pt1 | contig 28522 bp, 25 predicted proteins | sample 4281140metaG_FD_190536 | JGI IMG/M metagenome (GOLD analysis project Ga0256834, IMG submission 190536) | Hydrothermal vent microbial communities from East Pacific Rise, Pacific Ocean - 4281-140 | ecosystem: Environmental > Aquatic > Marine > Hydrothermal vents | place: Pacific Ocean: East...
ATACCGCAATTAGTGCCGCAACCTACACCACCGACACCACCACCAGTGAATAATAATGCAAAATTAGAAGTTGTACTATCTTATCATATTTCCAATTCTATAGATTTAAATAATCTAAAATTAGGTTCAAGAAGTTTAATTCAAACATTAATGCAAGGAAGTTCTGGTGATGATGTTAAGATTGGGCTTGTACCATTTTACAAATATGTAAATATTGGGTCAAGTAACACTGGCTCATGGCTAGATACAACAAATTTCATTTCATCAGGGACATGGAGAGGTTGTGTAGGCACTCGTGATGGCTACTATGAGGTGAATGATAGCGGTTATTCTGGAAGTAATAGGGCGCGCGGCATGGTGGAGCATTCTGCTTATTGTGGTGCTGCATTAACTCCATTAACTCAAAATCAAGGAACTATTTCATCTGCAGTTTCAAATATGCGTAAGCATAACAAGAACTGGGCAAACTATACTCACTTTCCCGTTGGATTAATGTGGGGTTGGGCTGTATTATCTGAGGGTGTGCCATTTACCCAAGGTCTACCTTATCATGATGACAATAAAAAAGTTATGATTTTTGTAAATGATCGTGTCCAAAATAGAAGTCATAATCAAGGGCAAGCAGGGTCATGGGGTACTAATATTTCTGCCGCCAATACTGAGGCAAGGAGTATATGCGAAAATGCTAAGGCTGATGGTGTCATAATATACACAATCCGTGTTAATAATGCTAATAATGCGCTAAAAACTACTATGGATAGTTGCGCAAGCACAGGCAAAAACTATTATGCTAGTAATGGCGCAGAGCTAAGAAGTCGTCTTGTATCGATTGCTCACCAGCTAAAGAATCTGATTGAAGATGATAATCCACCGCCACCTCCACCGCCACCGGCAGATGTTTATGAGGGTGAGTTACGTATCATACGCTAAGAGGTGTAATTTAAATTAGATAAAAGTCTAACTAAATGATTAACGCAAGATTTATAAGAATTTGCTAATATCTAACTCAATATTTAACAAATTAAGTCTGGCAAGAGTTTAACATCTTGTCAGGCTTAAATGTTAAGCAAATTTGGTTTTGTTGAGAGATTGAGATGAAAATGAAAAATAATTTAATTCTTAAAAAAATAAAAAATCTTTCAAGCCTTTTTATCTCTGATGAAAGAGGAGCAATTGCAGTAATTTTTGCTGTTATGGTTATTCCTATGATGGCACTGGCAGGTGCAGCAATTGATTACTCACAAGCCACGTCAATTAAAAATCAAATTCAAACCTCTGCTGATTCTGCTGCCCTTGCTGGGGGCAGGGCTTTTGCACAAAGTGATGATGAAGATTATATTTCAGACATAGCTAAAAAAGTTTTTGCACAAAATATGGTGAATTCGGGTTTTGCAGGGACTATAGAGCCTACAGTCATTTTTCTTGAAGATGGAATTAGGGTTGAGGCAACCACCACAATGCCAACAAAATTTTTGCAACTTGTGGGAATGTCATCATTAAGCGTTGGTACATTTAGCGAAATTGAAATTTCTGCCGCACAACTTGAAGTTGCATTAGTTTTAGATACAACCTATTCCATGGATGGAAGTAAGCTAAGAGCTTTAAAGCGATCAGCAACAATGATGATAAATACTCTTATGACCAAAGATGATGGTGGTTCAGTTAAAGTTGGGCTAGTGCCATTTTCACGATATGTAAACATAGGAATGAGCAATAGAAATGAGCCAGGAATAAATGTTCCTGCTGATTATACCAATGGTGAGCATTGCACCAATAACTGCTCTTGGAGAAGAGTTCCAGGCTCATCTTATAGTTGCACAAATGATGGTGCTCCAGCAACATGCTGGAGGTGGGAAACATATAATTGCGGCACTCTTGTTTGTTATCCAAAAAATTATAGATGGCATGGCTGTGTTGGCTCAAGAAATAACCCTCTTGATGTAAGGGACGATAGATATGGTGCTAACCCTGTTCCGGGTCTATTAGACTGGCGTCCACAAGGAGCATGGAATAACCTTTGTCAAACAGCACCCTTAACTCGCTTAACAGACCATAAAAGTTCAGTAATTAGCGGTATCAGCTCAATGAGTGCAGATGATAGCACGTATATTCCCTCTGGTTTGGCATGGGGTTGGAGAATTTTATCAGCCCAAGAACCCTTTAGTGATGCAGAGCCAGCTAGTGATGAAATCACGAAAGTGCTAGTGTTAATGACTGATGGAGAGAATACAGTTTCCCCTAGTTACCCATTGCACGATCAAAGTGATGAAAATGAAGCAAATGATTTAACGCAAGATTTGTGTGTAAATATCAAAGATGATGATATAATTGTCTATACAATAGCTTTTGATGTTTCAGATAATACTATTGAGAGTATTTTAGAAAGCTGTGCTGGAAATGGCGGGCGTTATTTTGATGCAAACAATGCAAGCGATCTTGAAGATGCGTTTAAATTAATTGCTAAAGATTTAATGGATTTACGCCTAACTAGATAATAATGTAAAAAAAATTGTTTTGATTGATACAATAGCTTGACTTCATGTTTTGCCTGCCTTAAATCGAGCCAGTCCTTAAAAACATTTGATTTGTTTTTATCAGATTATTTAGGGGGTGTAGCTCAGTTGGTTAGAGCGCCGGCCTGTCACGCCGGAGGTCGCGAGTTCGAGTCTCGTCACTCCCGCCATTTCCCCATAGTATTGCCGCCATTTCCTTCATAGTGATGATTGACATTTTGCATGCGGTGTTAATCATCTGTTAATGCAATAGTTAGCATTTGATTGAAATTTTATGTTTTTACAGCTTTACTATATTTATTAGAAATATTTTAAGGTGATTATCATGAAAAATTTCAAGCAAATAATTGTCGCAGGCTTGTTCTTAAGCATAGGCTCTGTTGGAGCAATCGCACAATCTGATTATTATGGTGTTTCACCATTTGAGGGATTTTATGCTGGTGCTTATGTTGGCGGAAATTTCAATCCAAATGCTACAACTACCGTCGGCGGTATGGCGGGTGTTAATTATGCTTTGACAGATAATATTTTAGCAGGTGTGGAAATGCAAGCAGGAGCTACATTAGATAATCCTGCAACTTTTGATGCGCTAATGCTTGGTCGTGCTGGTTATGAGCTTAACGATATGGCATTAGTCTATGGTGCAGCTGGTGGCGGTGTAATCAATAATAAAGGCTCATACGCTGTTGGTGGCGGGGCTGAAGTAATAGCCTATGATAAAGTTGGAGTACGAGCAGAGGCACTTGGAACAGGTGAATGGGGATCTAGTTTTAATGCCTCAAAATTAACGCTTGGTGCAATGTGGCATTTGCAATAATTTTAACAATTATAATAAAAATAGCTAGAATAACTAAAAAGGCCTCGTTTGAGGCCTTTATTTTGCAAGCCACAAGAAGCTAGGTTTTCAACCTGAGGCATTTGGTGTTGGATCTTTTGGAAAGTTCTATGAGTTCTTCAAAGCTAAATATAGCTCTAGTTTGGTATATGGAGTAAGAAGAATCATAGCTTAAAAACTATAATAATCCACAATAAGTAGAAAAGGCCTCGTATGAGGTCTTTTTTGTTCTTGAATCCTTCGCAATGCTAGGTTAAGCCGTTTGCAAGAATAATATGCGTTATGAATCACTAATAATGTTTATTATTAGTTTTGACTTTATTTTTATGTAACAATTATCAGGTTTTAAAATGAGTGAACTGCTTAGCGAATATTTACCGATAATCATATTTATCGCACTTTCAGGGGTTATAGGCCTTGCTTTACTAGTTGCTCCATTCATAATTGCCTATAAAAATCCAGACCCAGAAAAATTATCAGCATACGAATGTGGCTTTGAGCCGTTTGATGATGCTCGTATGAAATTCGATGCCCGATTCTATCTCGTAGCGATTCTTTTTATTATTTTTGATCTTGAAGTCGCCTTTCTTTTTCCTTGGGCTGTAGCTTTTAGAGATGTAGGCTGGTTTGGCTTTGTTTCGATGATGATCTTCTTAACAGTTTTAACCATTGGCTTTATCTACGAGTGGCGTAAAGGGGCATTGGAATGGGATTAAATAACAATGGCACTTTAGTTGCTCCAGCACCAAAAGGCATAATTGACCCAAATACTGGCAAGCTAATAGGGGCTGATAATCCGTTTTTCACTGATATTAATGATGAATTAGCCGATAAAGGCTTTATTGTTACTTCAACAGATGAGTTAATCAATTGGGCAAGAACTGGCTCTTTGATGTGGATGTCATTTGGTTTGGCGTGTTGTGCTGTAGAAATGATGCATATCGCTATGCCTCGCTATGATTGTGAAAGATTTGGCTTTGCTCCTCGTGGCTCACCTCGCCAATCTGATGTGATGATTGTTGCAGGCACTCTTACAAATAAAATGGCACCTGCTTTGCGTAAAGTTTATGACCAGATGCCAGAGCCTCGTTATGTGATTTCTATGGGCTCATGTGCGAATGGTGGTGGATATTATCATTATTCATATTCAGTAGTGCGAGGGTGCGATCGTATTTTGCCTGTTGATATTTATGTTCCGGGTTGCCCTCCAACAGCTGAGGCTCTTTTATATGGTGTTTTAATGCTGCAAAAGAAAATTCGCCGCACAGGAACGATTGAAAGATAATTATGAGTGAATTGCTAGAACTTGGTGAACATATATCTCTTAAAATGCCTCAAGCCGTTAATAGCTTTAGCGTAAAATTAGGTGAATTAGAGCTGTTAGCAAATCGTGATGAGATTATTCCTCTCATGCATTTCTTGCATGATGATATTCGCTGCCAATTCATCAATATTACCGATCTTGGCGGAGTAGACTACCCTAGCAGAGATATGCGCTTTGAAGTGGTTTATCATTTGCTTAGCCCCGTTTGTAATCAAAGAATACGGATTAAAATTTCAACAGATGAAGAAACACTTGTTCCATCAATAGTTAAAGTTTTCCCTGGAGCTGATTGGTATGAGCGTGAAGCATACGATATGTATGGTATTTTATTCGCAAATCACCCAGATTTGCGTCGCCTTCTTACTGATTATGGTTTTGATGGTTATCCCTTACGTAAGGACTTTCCAGTTAGCGGATATGTTGAGTTACGCTATGATGAAGAACAAAAACGTGTTGTTTATGAGCCAGTGAAACTAACGCAAGAATTTCGCTCCTTTGATAATCTCTCACCTTGGGATGGAACTGATTATGTCTTGCCAGGTGATGAAAAAGCGAAAAGTGAGGCAACCTAATTATGGCACAAGCACAAGTTCGCAACTTTAACATTAACTTTGGCCCACAACATCCTGCTGCACATGGCGTTTTGCGCATGGTGCTTGAGCTAGATGGCGAGGTAGTAGAGCGGGTAGATCCGCATATTGGCCTGTTACATCGTGGTACAGAAAAGCTAATTGAGCAAAAAACATATCTACAAGCCGTACCATATTTTGATAGGCTAGATTATGTTGCCCCAATGAACCAAGAGCATGCTTATGCTTTAGCGGTTGAAAAATTATTAGATATTAAAGTTCCAATGCGAGGGCAGCTAATCAGGGTGCTTTACTCTGAGATTGGTCGAATTTTATCGCATATGCTAAACATTACAACTCAAGCACTAGATGTTGGTGCGCTTACGCCACCTGTCTGGGGTTTTGAAGAGCGTGAAAAACTAATGGTTTTTTATGAGCGTGCGTCTGGCTCAAGAATGCATGCTGCATATATTCGCCCAGGTGGAGTGCATCAGGATTTACCACAAGATCTTATTGATGATATTGAGGCATTTTGTGACCCTTTCCTAAAGGTATGCGATGATATTGAAACATTGCTAACGGGTAATCGCATTTTTAAACAACGCAATGTTGATATTGGAATTGTTGAGCTTAGTGATGCATGGAAATGGGGTTTTTCTGGCGTTATGGTGCGTGGCTCAGGTGCAAAGTGGGATCTGCGCAAAAGCCAGCCTTATGAATGTTATGATAGATTAGAGTTTGATATTCCAGTAGGTAAAAATGGCGATAATTATGATCGTTATCTTATTCGAATGGAAGAAATGCGCCAATCTGTTTCGATAATGCGCCAGTGTATTGATCTAATGAATAGCTCAGAGGGTAAGACTGCGGTTTCTTCATCTGATGGAAAAATTGTTCCACCAAAACGCCAAGACATGAAGCAATCGATGGAAAGTCTTATTCATCATTTCAAGCTATTTTCTGAAGGTTATAAAGTACCAAAGGGCGAGGTATATGTAGCGGTTGAAGCACCAAAGGGTGAGTTTGGCGTTTATCTAATATCTGATGGCTCAAACAAGCCATATCGCTGTAAAGTAAAAGCACCAAGTTTTGCCCATCTTAGTGCAATGGATTTTTTATGTCGTGGTTTAATGCTCGCTGATGTTTCTGCGGTGCTTGGCTCGCTTGATATTGTGTTTGGAGAAATTGATCGATGAGTGTTCGCCGCCTTGCAGATGATAGTGTACAACCTGCAAAATTTGCTTTTAATCGTGAAAATGCCGCTTGGGCAAAAAAGCGTATTGCGCTTTATCCTAAAGGTCGCCAGCAATCAGCAATTATTCCGCTTCTTATGCGAGCGCAAGAGCAAACTGGCTGGGTAAGCAAAGCAGCGATTGAAAAAATTTCTGACATGCTAAAAATGCCTTATATTCGTGCGCTTGAAGTTGCAACTTTTTATACGCAATTCCAGCTCCAACCAGTTGGCACAAAAGCACATATTCAGGTTTGTGGCACAACTCCTTGCATGTTACGTGGGGCAGAGGGTTTGCGCACTGTTTGTCAAAATAAAATAGCAAAACATGCACATGAGTTAAATGATGGCGGCACGCTAAGTTGGGAAGAAGTTGAATGTGCTGGTGCTTGCGTTAATGCGCCAATGGTAACAATTGGTTTTGATACTTATGAAGACCTAACACCAGAGCGATTAGAAGAAATTATTGAAGCATTTGAAGCTGACAAGGGCGAAACAATTGCTCCAGGGCCGCAAAATGGCCGTCAATATTCAGCGGCATTAAGCGGGCAGACAAACCTGCTAGACATTCAAATCAAAACACTAAAGAGAAAAGCTCCAGCTAAGAAAGCAGCGCCTAAAACTGCCCAAAAAGCTAAAGCAAAGCCAAAGACTGCGGCTTTATTTGCAACGCCTAAGGGTAAAAATGATGACCTTAAGTTAATTTCAGGTGTTGGGCCAGTTTTAGAGAAAAAGCTCAACAAGCTAGGTATTACGCAATTTGATCAAGTCGCAAAATTTAAAAAAGCTGATGTTAAAATGGTTGATGCTTCGCTTAGTTTCAAGGGGCGGATTGATCGAGAAAATTGGATTAAACAAGCAAAAGCGTTGGCAAAAGGCGGAGAAAAAGAATATATCCGTGTTTTTGGCAAGAAGCCGGTTTAAGGGGGATTTGAAATATGCTAACAGATGAAAATCGCATTTTTACTAATCTCTATGGTCAGGGTGACTGGGGTTTGCAAGGTGCAAAAAAACGCGGTAGCTGGTCTGGCACAAAATCTCTTGTTAACAAGGGCCGTGACTGGATTACTGATGAAGTAAAAGCATCTGGTCTTCGTGGCCGTGGCGGTGCTGGTTTTCCAACAGGTCTAAAATGGTCATTCATGCCCAAAGTAAGCGATGGCCGCCCGCATTATCTTTTGGTAAATGCTGATGAATCAGAACCGGGTACTTGTAAAGATCGTGAAATTTTACGTCATGATCCACATATTTTAATTGAAGGCTGTTTGCTTGCCGCTCGTGCAATGGACGCAAATTTGGCGTTTATTTATGTGCGTGGAGAATTTATGCGTGAACGTCAACGGCTTGAAGCGGCAGTTGAGCAAGCCTATGAAGCAAAACTAATCGGTAAAAATAATATCCATGGCTGGGATCTAGATATAATCGTTCATCATGGAGCAGGTGCTTATATTTGTGGTGAAGAAACCGCCATGATGGAAAGTATCGAGGGTAAAAAAGGTCAGCCACGCTTAAAACCGCCTTTTCCCGCAGGCATTGGTATTTATGGCAACCCAACAACGGTGAATAATGTAGAATCTATTGCCTCTGTTCCGCAAATTTTGAAACGTGGCGCAAGCTGGTTCTCTGGTATTGGGCGAGCAAATAACACAGGTACAAAATTATTTTGTGTTTCAGGTCATGTGAATAATCCATCAACCTTCGAAGAAGAAATGGGCGTGCCGTTTAACGAAATGATTGAAAAACATTGCGGTGGTATTCGTGGTGGTTGGGATAATCTTTTGGCGGTAATTCCAGGTGGATCGTCTGTTCCATGTGTTCCGGGTGAAAAAATTCAAGACGCAATAATGGACTTTGATGGTTTGCAAGCAGTTGGCTCTTCACTTGGCACTGCGGCAGTTATTGTTATGGATAACTCAACTGACATCATCAAAGCAATTTGGCGTTTATCGGCCTTTTACAAACACGAAAGCTGTGGGCAATGCACACCATGTCGTGAAGGCACGGGTTGGATGATGCGTGTGATGGAGCGAATGGTTGAGGGGCGAGCAGAAAAACGTGAAATTGACATGTTGTTCGATGTTACAAAGCAAATTGAGGGGCATACAATTTGTGCGCTTGGAGATGCGGCGGCTTGGCCAATTCAAGGTTTGATTAAAAATTTCCGCCCTGTTATCGAGCAGCGGATTGATGAATATACATATAATTCCGACAAAGATGGCGCAGTGCCATCAAAAGCGGCGGAATAGGGGTTTTAAGAATGGCGCAGATAAAAGTTGATGGCAAACTTGTTGAAGTTCCCGACCACTTCACGCTAATGCAAGCGGCAGAAGCGGCAGGGTCTGAGATACCTCGTTTTTGCTATCATGAGCGTTTAAGCGTTGCGGGCAATTGCCGCATGTGTTTGGTTGAAGTAAAGGGCGGCCCGCCAAAGCCACAAGCCTCTTGCGCAATGGGAGTGAAAGATTTACGCCCAGCACCAGATGGCTCGCCGCCTGAAATGTTCACCAATACCCCAATGGTAAAAAAAGCCCGTGAAGGGGTGATGGAATTTTTGCTAATTAATCACCCGCTTGATTGCCCAATATGCGACCAAGCTGGCGAGTGTGATTTGCAAGATCAAGCAATGGCGTTTGGTCTTGATGGCTCTCGTTTTGCAGAGAATAAACGCTCGGTTGATGAGAAAAATCTTGGCCCACTGATTAAGACTAGAATGAGCCGTTGTATCCATTGTACTCGTTGTGTTCGCTTCACTACCGAGATTGCTGGAGTTTCAGAGCTTGGGTTGTTGGGACGTGGAGAAGATGCACAAATTACACCATATATAGAGCGTGCGCTTTCAAGCGAGTTGCAAGGCAATGTGATTGACCTTTGCCCAGTCGGTGCGCTTACTTCAAAACCATATTCAGCAAGTGCAAGGCCTTGGGAATTAGTCAAGACTGAAAGCATCGATGTTATGGACGCTTTGGGGTCAGCAATTCGCCTTGATGCCCGAGGATCAGAGATTATGCGAATTGTTCCTTTGCTGAATGAAGACATAAACGAAGAGTGGATTTCAGACAAAACTCGTTTCATTTGGGACGGTTTAAAATCGCAACGCCTTGATCGTCCTTATGTAAAAAAAGGAAAGAAAATTGTTGAGGCAAGTTGGGACGAGGCCTTAAACGCAGTTGCTCGTAAGGTTAAAAAAGCAGGTAATAAAGTCGGCGCAATTGCTGGTGATTTAGCCGGTGTTGAAGAAATGTATGCGCTTAAAAACATGCTAAATTCATTAGGTTCAGGAAATACTGATTGCCGCCCAGCAATGAGTGCAATTGATCCAGAACTCGATCGTTCCGCTTATATTTTTAATCCAACGATTGCAGGCATAGAAGAAGCAGACGCTATTTTGATAATTGGCGCAAATCCACGCCTTGAAGCAGCAATGCTAAATGCCCGTATTCGTAAGGCATGGCGGGCAAATGATTTACCAATTGCGATGGTCGGTGAAAAGGTTGACCTTACTTATGACTATGATTATTTGGGTGATGATGTAGATACGCTAAAAGCACTTGCAACAGGTTCACATAAGTTCAACAAAATTCTTAAAAAAGCCAAAAAACCCCTTGTAATTCTTGGGGAAGCGGCAATTAGCCATTCAAGTGAGAGCAAAAAGCTCGGTCGTGATATTTTGGGTATGGCATTAATGATAGCAAATAATGCAGGGGCATTTAGCGAAAAAAGTGCATTTAGTGAAAAAAGTGCATTGAGCGAAAGCTGGAATGGGTTTGGACTGTTGCATAATGCTGCAGGCAGAGTAGGTGGCTTAGACATTGGTTTTGTACCGCATGATGGCGGCGTTTGCTCAGCCGATCAAATTAAACTAGCGGCAAAAGGCGAGCTAGAAGTTTTATTCCTGCTTGGAGCTGATGAGTTTGATATGAGCGCAATGGGCGATGCATTTGTGGTTTATATCGGCTCGCACGGCGATGCTGGCGCGCATCGTGCTGATGTAATTTTACCAGCTGCAGCTTATACCGAAAAATCTGCTACTTTTGTAAACACAGAAGGTCGGGTGCAAATTACCAATCGTGCAATTTTCCCGCCCAATGAGGCAAAAGAAGATTGGGCAATTATTCGTGCGCTTTCAGCAAAAGTTGGCGCAACACTAGATTTTGATAATTTAACGCAATTAAGAGCGGCTCTTTATCAAGAATATCCACATTTGGCAGAGGTGAATGAAATTTTAGCTGGCAATATTTCAGCGGTGAAGAAAAAGGCCAAAATTGCTGCCAAAACTAAAAACATACAATTCAAGTCGGCTATAAAAAATTATTATTTGACGAACCCGATTGCACGAGCCTCAAAAGTCATGGGGCAATGCGTGCAAGCGGCTGATGAAATCAAACAGGCAGCGGAGTAGATAATGGAATTTTTTCTTTCAGCATTAGATTATCTCTTGGGCATTCCATTTTTGGGGTGGGGAGAAAATGTTGGCTTCATCTATAAAGGCTTATTGCTACTTGTAGCTTTGCTAATTTTTGTTGCCTATTTCTTGCTTGCAGACAGGAAAATTTGGGCGGCAGTGCAAATGCGCCGTGGACCAAATTTAGTTGGCATTTTTGGCCTGTTCCAAAGTTTTGCAGATATGCTAAAATTTGTATTTAAAGAGCCTGTTATTCCTGCAGGATCAGATAAATTTGTGTTTTTATTAGCTCCATTTGTTACGGTGATGCTTGCGCTAGCAGCATGGGCTGTTATTCCGCTTGATTATGGTTGGGCATTAGCAGACATCAATGTAGGAATTCTTTATATTTTCGCCATTTCCTCGCTTGGAGTTTATGGCATTATCATGGGTGGTTGGGCATCAAATTCAAAATATGCCTTTTTGGGCGCTCTGCGCTCGGCGGCACAAATGGTTAGTTATGAAGTCTCAATTGGCTTTGTAATTGTTACAGTTTTATTGTTGGTTGGCTCGCTCAACCTCACAGATATAGTTGTAGCACAAAGCGAAATGGGCTTGGCCTATGTGCTTGGTGTCCCATGGATGAATTTCCTTAATTGGTTCTGGTTACCGCTATTTCCAATGTTCATAATTTTCTTCATCTCGCTTTTAGCAGAAACAAACCGTCCTCCGTTTGATTTACCTGAAGCCGAGAGTGAATTGGTTGCTGGTTTCATGGTCGAATATGGCTCAACTCCATATATGATGTTCATGCTTGGTGAATATGTCGCAATTGTTTTAATGTGTTCATTGACCACAATCCTCTTTTTAGGTGGTTGGGCTGCCCCATTAGAAATTGCGCCATTCACATGGATACCAGGGGCAGTTTGGTTTATTCTTAAGGTGTGGTTGGTATTTTTCATGGTGTCGATGGTAAAAGCATTTGTGCCTCGTTATCGTTATGACCAGCTAATGCGTTTGGGCTGGAAAGTGTTTTTACCAATTTCAATTTTCATGATTTTTGTCGTAGCCCTAGTGCTTCAGCTTACAGGCTGGGGCTGGCACGGCGGGCTGGGAGGACTGGCATAATGAGAATATTACAATTCCTAAACTCTCTTTTGCTCAAAGAATTTGTTGCGGCGTTTTTCCTCTCAATGAAATATTTCTTTGCGCCAAAAGCAACAATTTATTACCCGTTTGAAAAAGGCCATGTCAGCCCTCGTTTTCGTGGTGAACATGCGCTTCGTCGTTACGCAAATGGTGAGGAACGCTGCATTGCGTGTAAATTATGCGAGGCAATATGTCCCGCTCAAGCCATCACTATTGAGGCAGGGCCAAGCAAAGAGGGTGTAAGACGCACTACTCGTTATGATATTGATATGACAAAATGTATTTATTGTGGTTTTTGCCAAGAAGCATGCCCAGTAGATGCAATTGTTGAGGGGCCAAATTTTGAATATGCAACAGAAACCAGAGAAGAGCTATTTTATGATAAAGCAAAACTTCTTGATAATGGCGATCGTTGGGAGCGTGAGATTGCACAAAATCTCAGCCTCGATGCGCCCTACAGATAGGAATTTATGATGAGCCTTCAACTTTTCTTTTTCTATTTGTTCTCAACCATTACGGTTGCCTCTGCCTTTATGGTGATTGCATCTCGCAATCCTGTGCATTCAGTGTTGTTTCTTATTTTAGCTTTTGTAAATGCAGCAGGAATTTTTTTGCTGGCGGGCGCAGAATTTTTAGCAATGATTTTAATCGTTGTTTATGTTGGTGCGGTTGCAGTGTTATTCTTATTCGTTGTGATGATGCTTGATATTGATTTTGCTGAACTTAAAAAAGGCATTTTGCAATATATGCCTATCGGCTTTTTAATCGGCATAGTCTTATTTTTAGAATTAGCATTAGTAGCTGGCTCATGGGTTATTTTGCCTGAAGTCGCATCTAGTTCAGTGCTGCCAATTGATGATACAATTTCAAACACAAGAGCCTTAGGGCAGGTGCTTTACACTAGATATGTTTATTTATTCCAAGGTGCAGCAATAATTTTACTTGTAGCAATGATTGGGGCAATTGTTTTGACTCTGCATCATAGAAAAAATGTAAAACGCCAAGATATTATTGAGCAGGTTGCAAGAGATCCCAAAACTGCAATTGATGTGGTAAAAGTTAAAAGCGGGCAAGGCCTAAATGGATAAGGAATATAATTATGACACCAGATATTGAAATTGGTCATTTTCTGACGCTAGCAGCAATATTATTCACCATCGGCGTGTTTGGGATATTCTTAAACCGCAAAAATGTTATTGTTATTTTGATGTCGGTTGAGCTGATGTTGCTGGCAGTGAATATAAATTTTGTAGCCTTTTCTGGTCATTTAAATGATTTAGCTGGGCAGGTTTTCGCACTTCTGATTTTAACCGTTGCAGCGGCAGAAGCGGCAATCGGTCTCGCAATATTAGTAATTTTCTATCGCAATCGCGGATCGATCGCAATTGACGATGTAAACGTGATGAAGGGCTAAGAAAAGGCTATGGTAGATAAAATATCAAAAGTTACAAAAGATGAGATAGAGTCTGCATGGAAATACCTTGATGGTGCAGATTCTATGCTACATAGCAGAATGAATTCTTTGCTTATTTGTCAAGCGTTTCTTGTCGTTGCGTATGTGCAAGTTCTTTCATCGCAAACTTTTTCAGAAAAAGCTTTTATGCCAATGGCAGGGTTTATAGTGGTATTTTTAGGTTACGCAATCACTAGGGTAGTTTTTGGGTCAATTGTAAAACTACAAAAAGGAGGTGATGAAATGAAAAAATATCTTAATCATGATCCTATTTATTATGCTTACTTACAGGGAGTACGTGGGGGTGATAAGCGTAAATGGTTAACTTCTTACACTAGTGTAGTTCCTACTTTTTTTATGTGGTTTTGGGTGGCTTTAATGTTACTTTTGACATTTGCTGTATTAGTAGGATTTTATGGTCTTGATATTTCAATGAAGTTTGGAGTTTGAGCTTATGATACAGGCTATTGTATTCTTCCCACTGATTGGGGCGTTGATTGCAGGGCTTTTTGGCTCAAAAATCGGCCATCGCACTTCAGAAATTATCACCTCAACTTTGCTTGTAATTGCTGCATTGCTTTCGTGGTGGGTTTTCTTGCCAATTGCTTTTGGTGATGGTGCAGGGGAAACTATTAAAATTGAAATAATGCGCTGGATCAGTGTTGGAGATCTTGATTTGCATTGGGTATTGCGAGTTGATACTTTAACTGCAATCATGCTGGTTGTTGTAAACTCAGTTTCTGCTTTAGTGCATATTTACTCAATTGGCTATATGGCAGATGATCCATCTCGCTCACGCTTTTTTGCCTATCTCTCGCTTTTTACTTTTGCGATGTTAATGCTCGTTACAGCCGATAATTTCCTTCAAATGTTCTTTGGTTGGGAAGGCGTGGGGCTTGCCTCTTATTTGTTGATTGGCTTTTGGTATAAAAAACCCTCAGCCAACGCTGCCGCTATCAAGGCTTTTGTTGTAAATAGAGTTGGTGATTTTGGTTTTGCGCTTGGTATTTTTGCCGCATTTGTAGTGCTAGGAACAATTGACTTTGATGGTGCATTTCTTGCAATCGAAGGCGCAAAAGGGACAAGCATAAACTTCTTATCAATGGAGTTAGACGCTATGAGCGTGGTTGCTCTATTATTATTCATGGGAGCAATGGGTAAATCAGCCCAGTTTTTACTGCACACATGGCTACCTGATGCGATGGAAGGGCCGACCCCAGTTTCTGCCCTTATTCACGCCGCAACAATGGTGACGGCAGGCGTGTTTATGGTAGCAAGATTAAGCCCAATTTTTGAAGCCTCAACCTTAGCCATGACTGTGGTGTTAATAGTTGGAGCAACTACTGCATTTGTTGCTGCAACTATTGGCTTAGTGCAGAATGATATTAAACGAGTGATTGCTTATTCTACCATGTCGCAACTTGGTTATATGTTTGTAGCTCTTGGAGCAGGGGCATATACTGCCGGAATTTTTCATCTCTTTACTCACGCATTCTTCAAGGCATTATTATTCTTAGGCGCGGGTGCAGTAATTCATGCCATGCATCACGAGCAAGATATGCGTAAAATGGGCGGCTTGCGTAAAAAAATCCCACTTACATATGCAATGATGCTTATTGGAACTCTTGCGTTAACTGGTGTTGGCATTCCAGGAACATCGTTTGGCTTTGCTGGATTTTTCTCAAAAGACAGCATAATTGAAGCCGCCTATGCAGTAAATGGTTGGCAAGGAACATTCGCATTTTACTCGCTCGTGATTGCCGCACTATTTACCAGTTTTTATTCATGGCGTTTAATTCACTTAACTTTTCATGGTAAAAGTCGTGCCGATGCTCACACCTATGAGCATGCACATGAAAGCCCAAATATCATGATGATACCGCTTTATTTATTAGGTCTTGGGGCGGTAGTTACTGGCTTTTTATTCTATGACCAATTTTTTGGAAAAGAAAAATATATCGAAGCCTTCTTTGGTCATTCTGTTGTAATAAATGCTGCAATAATTGATGCCGCACACCATGTACCAACTTGGGTAAAATGGTCAGCGACTTATGCAATGGTCTTGGGGCTTTTGGTTGCATATTGGATGTATATCCTAGCTCCAAAAATGCCTGCCCGTTTTGCTGCAACAACGCCTTGGCTTTACAAATTCTTGCTAAACAAATGGTATGTTGATGAACTTTACGATGCAATTTTTGTAAAGCCAGCTTTTAAAATCGGAAATTTCTTATGGAAGAAATTTGATGATGATATAATTGATAAAGCCATTGTTGAGGGGATAGGGAATAAGGTTCAAGATTTAACTGCTCGTGTTGTTAAATTGCAATCTGGCTATCTCTATCATTATGCCTTTGTTATGTTAATCGGGATTGCGGCACTGCTTACATGGGTAGTTGTTGGCGGAGGTATGGTGAAATGATTTTATCAGATAATATTCTCTCAATAATTACATTTTTGCCGCTTGTTGGTGCATTATTCGTTCTGCTTGTGCCAGGAAATGATGCAGTTGCATTAAATAATATGCGTCGCATTGCATTGGCAACAACGCTTGTTACCTTTGTGCTTACACTTATCATGTGGTCAATGTTTGATCCCTCAAATATTGAGTTTCAATTTGTTCAAAATTTTGAATGGATTGGCAATGTAATTGGCTATAGAGTTGGTGTTGATGGTATTTCGGTTTTGTTTGTGGTGCTTACTGGCCTGTTGATGCCATTATGTGTATTGACCTCTTGGGAGAGCGTTAAAAAACGTGTCCGAGAATATATGATTGCTTTCTTGATCCTAGAAATGTTGATGATGGGCGTGTTCACCACGCTTGATTTGGCCATGTTCTATGTGTTTTTTGAAGGTGGTTTAATTCCAATGTTCCTAATTATCGGAATTTGGGGCGGCAAAAGACGCATTCAAGCATCATATAAATTCTTCTTTTATACCTTTGTTGGCTCTGTTTTTATGCTTCTGGCTATCATGGCTATGTATTGGCATGCAGGAACGCTTGATATTACGCAATTGCTTAAAACTGAATTTCCAAAAGAAATGCAAACATGGTTATGGCTAGCGTTTTTTGCTTCATTTGCAGTCAAAATGCCAATGTGGCCATTTCACCGCTGGTTGCCAGAGGCTCACGTAGAAGCACCAACTGCTGGCTCGGTAGTCTTGGCGGCAATTCTATTAAAAATGGGCGGTTATGGTTTCTTGCGTTTTTCATTGCCAATGTTCCCAGATGCTTCTGCTTATTTCGCTAATTTTGTTTTTGTTTTAAGTGTTGGCGCAATCGTTATAACTTCTCTAATTGCGCTCGTGCAGACAGATATTAAAAAGCTAATTGCCTATTCTTCTGTTGCTCATATGGGCTTTGTTACAATGGGGATTTTTACCGCTAATGTTTATGGGATTGAGGGCGCAATTTTCCAAATGATCTCGCATGGTTTTATCTCAGGTGCTTTGTTTCTTTCTGTTGGAGTTATTTATGACAGAATGCACACAAGAGAAATTTCGGCCTATGGTGGCTTGGTTGAAAGAATGCCAAAATATGCCGCAATCTTTATGATATTCACCATGGCTAATGTCGGCTTACCAGGCACTTCTGGCTTTGTCGGTGAGTTTTTAGTTTTGGTTGCAATTTTTCAGGTCAACACATGGTTTGCAGCAATTGCAACCTTGGGCGTAATCCTTTCAGCAGCTTATGCCTTATGGCTTTATCGTCGAGTTATTTTTGGCGCACTAACCAAAGAATCGCTCAAATCAATCCTTGATCTTAATACTCGTGAAAAAGTAATTATTTATCCATTGCTGATTTTAACAATCTTGTTTGGCTTTTATCCTGCGCCGATTCTTGATACAATTTCGCCAGCGGTTCAAGCCCTTGTTTCTAACTATTCTCTATCAATTGGTGCCGATTTATTGGCTCACTAGAAAGACTAAAAAATGAAGTCTGATATTGTAAATTTTGCCTCACTTGCCCCAGCTTATCCTGAGCTGATATTAGTTATTGGTGCTATGGCCATATTAATGCTTGGGGTGTTTTCAAAAAAATCCGCAAATGCTAGTCTAGCTGGTATTGGCATTGGCTTGTTGGTTGCGGTTGGCGCAATAATTATTGTTTTCCCTGCAACTGGGGTGTTATTTAACGGCGCATTCATTCAAGATGATTTTGCTCGTTATATGAAAACATTGGTACTTGCAGGTTCGGCCTTAGCACTTGTTTTAAGTGTTTCAAGTGCTGTTGAAGATGGTTTGGATAAATTTGAATATACCGTGCTTGTGCTTTTTGCTACGCTTGGCATGATGATGATGATTTCTGCCAATGACTTAATGTCCCTGTATATTGGCCTAGAAATGCAAGCATTAAGCCTTTATATTTTGGCGGCAATGAAACGCCAAAGCACAAAGGCAACAGAGGCAGGTCTTAAATATTTTGTGCTTGGCGCACTCTCTTCAGGAATGCTGCTTTATGGTGCATCGCTAGTTTATGGCTTTACTGGGCAAACTCAATTTGATAAAATCGCCGAGGTAATTATCCTTGGTGAACGCTCAATAGGGCTAGTCTTTGGTCTAGTATTTTTGCTCGCAGGTCTAGCGTTTAAAATTTCTGCAGTACCGTTTCACATGTGGACACCAGATGTTTATGAGGGCGCACCAACTCCTGTAACGGCATTTTTTGCAACCGCTCCAAAAATAGCAGCAATGGCGTTATTAATCCGCTTGGTTATGGATAGCTTTGAGCCAATCTCAAGTGATTGGCAACAAGTGGTGATATTCCTTTCAATCGCTTCAATGGTTTTGGCAGCGTTTGCAGCTATTGGGCAAAAAAATCTAAAGAGACTAATTGCATATTCATCAATTGGCCATGTAGGTTTTGCTCTTGTTGGTTTAAGTGCAGGCTCGTTAGTTGGCGTGCAGGGCGTTGCCATCTATATGGCGATTTACATGACAATGACTATTGGATTATTTGCCTGTATTTTGTCACTAAAGAATGAAAATGGCTATGTTGAAGAAATTTCTGATCTTGCTGGGTTGGCGCAAACACGCCCATTTGTTGCTGGCATTATGGCTATTATCTTATTCTCGCTTATTGGCTTACCACCTTTAGCTGGGTTTTTTGCAAAATGGCACGTATTTTTGGCCGCAATTGAAGCTCAATTATATATTCTCTCGGTAATTGGTGTGTTGGCCAGTGCTGTGAGTGCCTTTTATTATTTGCGAGTGGTCAAAACCATGTTTTTTGATGAACCTGTGCAGAAATTTGCAGCAGTTCCAAATGAATTACGCTTTATCATGGCGGTTTCTGGCTTTTTAATTGTCACATATTTCCTCACAATAGGATCTCCATTAGCAAGTATTGCAAAAACTGCCGCCTTGAGTTTGTTTTAGGTGAAAAAATTCACCCTAGCTTCAAGCGCAATAAATAAGGATTATCAACTTAGTTTTTTTGATGAAATTGGCTCAACTAATAGCGAAGCATTAAAAGCTGCAAAAATTGGCGCAAAAGGCAAGCATTGGTTTGTAAGCGATAATCAAATTTCAGGCAGGGGGAGAATGGGGCGTGAATGGTTTTCAAGCAAAGGAAATCTTGCCGCTTCGCTTTTATTAACCACTGATTTAAGCCCAAAAACGTGTTCAACTTTGGGCTTTGTTGCAGGAGTTGCAGCATATCGAGCAATAGAGCAATCCAGAGTTGGTTCAAAAATTTTGTTAAAATGGCCAAATGATATATTGGCTGATGGTGCAAAAATACTAGGCATAATGCTAGAATCGCAATTATTGCCAAATAATAATCAGGCAATAGTTATTGGCTTTGGGGTGAATATTGTTGATGCTCCAAAAGACATGCCTTATGCGACTAGTTGCCTTTTTGACATTGGCTCTAGCTATGATGCAAAGGATTTTTTTAATTCTTTAAGTAATCATTGGCTTGAAATTTATCAAATCTGGAATAATGGAAATGGTATTAAAAAAGTTTTAGAAATATGGAAAAAAAATGCGGCTGGAATTGGTCAAGAAATCCATATTTCTAACCATGGGAAAACTATAAGTGGAATTTTTAAAGATATTGATGAAAATGGGCGTTTGGTTGTAAAAACAAACATTGGGAAAATAGAATATATTTCAGCTGGTGATGTGCATTTTGGCTCAGCGACCAGCAAAAGGAGTTATAATGGCAAAGCGTAACGAAAATGAATTTGTGTTTGTTCCACTGGGTGGAGTCGGTGAAATTGGCATGAATATGGCCGCCTATGGTTTTGGCTCACCCTTTAATCGCAAATGGATTGTTGTTGATTGCGGAGTGACTTTTGGTGGCCCAGAGCAACCAGGGATTGAGTTGATTATGGCTGACCCTACTTTTCTAGATGAGGAGGCGGATAATGTGTTGGGGTTAATTTTAACTCACTCACATGAAGATCATTACGGTGCGGTTTTAGATTTATGGCCAAGTTTTAATAAGCCTGTTTATGCCACAGATTTTACCACTTCGATGCTTGAAGCAAAACGAATTGGTAATAATATTTCAGAAAAAGTTCATGTAATAAACATGAAGCCAAATGTGCCATTCACCCTTGGGGATTTTAAAATTGAAGCCATTAGAATGGCGCATTCAATCCCAGAATGTAATTCATTGTTGATAACTACACCAATTGGCTCTGCACTTCATACAGGAGATTGGAAGTTAGATGAAAATCCAATTTCTTCACTGCCAACAGATGAAAAAAGACTAAAGGAAATTGCCAATCGAAAAGATAGTTTGGCACTGATATGTGATAGCACCAATGCCACAAAAACTGGTCAAAGCCCATCTGAAGCTGAAATTGCAGTGACGCTTGAAAATTTAATAAAAAATGCAAAACATCGAGTGGCCGTAACAACATTTGCATCAAACCTAGGCCGAGTTATCTCCATTGCTCGTGCGGCACAAAAAGCAGGGCGACAAGTTGTTTTATCAGGACTTTCGCTACATCGCATCACAACAATTGCAAAAGAGCTTGGTATGTTAGAAGATTTAGAGCCATTTCTAGATCAAGATGCTTATGCCCATTTACCAAGAAATAAGGTTGTTCTAATATGCACAGGAAGCCAAGGCGAAAGCCGAGCAGCTGTTTCTCGCATTGCTAGAGGCGTTCATCCTGTGGTTGATCTTAATGCAGGTGATATGATGATTTTTTCTTCTTGGGCAATCCCTGGAAATGAAAAAGAAGTACTAGATATCCAAAATCAACTAATCGACAAAGGTGTTGAGGTAATTACAAATGCTGATGAGCTGGTGCATGTAACGGGTCACCCAAGGCGAGGTGAATTAACTCAGCTTTATGATTGGGTAAATCCTGATCTGCTCATTCCTGTGCATGGCGAGGCAATGCACCTAGAAGCACAAGCAGAACTTGGAAAATCACACGGGATAAAGCAAGTATTCTCAATAAGAAATGGCGATATGGTAAGACTTGCACCAGAGCCAGAAGTTTCACAATCTGAAGTAAGGGTGGGTGAGTTATATCTTGATGGCGATGTTTTATGCACGCCAAGCGAAAGCGGAGTAAGGGGTAGAAAACGCCTCCAATTCGGCGGTATTGCTAGCGTTAGCCTTTGTTTGAACAAAAAGGGGCAGATTATCTCAGGACCAGATATGAATATAATTGGCCTACCACTTTTAGAAGATGATGATAAAGATATAATGGAGCAGATAGTAGAGCAGGCAATTAATGGAGTGATGCGCTCAATGCCACCAAAACGCCGCTCAGATGAAAAAAGATTAAACGAAGCAATGCGCCGAGCCGTGCGCTCTGCATTAGCAGGATATTGGGGCAAAAAACCTAATGTAAGTATTTTTGTTCATGTAGTATAGATAATATATTAAACTATAAACTATGAGTCGCTGACCAATTTTAAGTGAGTATAATATGCGCCTAACAAAATATTTTTTACCCGTGCTAAAAGAAGAGCCAAAAGAAGCCGAAATTGTTTCGCACCGCTTGATGTTGCGTGCAGGTATGATCCGCCAGCAAGCATCTGGAATTTATTCATGGCTGCCTTTGGGTTATAAAGTTTTGCAAAAAGTGCAAAGGATTATTGAAGAAGAGCAAAATAGAGCAGGGGCAATTGAATTGTTAATGCCAACTTTGCAACCAGCAGATCTTTGGCGAGAGAGCGGGCGATATGATGCATACGGCAAAGAAATGTTGCGTATAAAAGATCGTAGTGATCGTGATTTAATTTATGGCCCAACCAATGAAGAGATGATCACCGATATTTTTCGCTCAGCAATAAAATCCTATAAGGATTTGCCATTAATTCTTTATCATATCCAATGGAAATTTCGCGATGAAATAAGACCACGCTTTGGTACTATGAGGTCACGAGAATTTTTGATGAAAGATGCCTATACATTTGATTTAAACCAAGAGAATGCAGTAAAATCATATAATAAAATGTTTGTATCCTATTTGCGAACCTTTTATCGGCTTGGAATTCCCGCAATTCCCATGCGTGCAGAAACAGGGCCTATTGGCGGTGATTTAAGCCATGAATTTATTGTGTTAGCAAAAACTGGTGAAAGCGAAGTTTTTTGCCATGCTGATCTGTTAGAGAAAAATATCCCTAGCATTGATTTGGATTATGATGGTGATCTTTCAAAAATTGTAGATGACTGGACATCATTATTTGCAGCAACTGAAGATGTGGCTAGTGAAGAAGATTTAATTGCCAATGTGCCAAGTGATAAGCGCATTTCTGCTCGTGGAATAGAAGTTGGGCAAACCTTTTATTTTGCAGATAAATATTCAAAGCCAATGGGAGCGGATGTAACAGATTCTAATGGCAAGCAAGTGTCAGTTTTTTGTGGCTCTTATGGCATTGGCCTAACTAGAATTGTCCCTGCAATTATTGAAGCTAGCCATGATGAAAATGGCATTATCTGGCCAATCAGCGTTGCTCCATTTGAGGTGATATTAATAAATTTAAGAGCTAAAGATGATGAGTGCAGCAATGTTTGCCAAGATATTTATAATAAACTTAAAAAAGCCAATATTGACGTTGTTTATGATGATAGAGATCAAGGGGCAGGGGCAAAATTTGCAACTGCTGATTTAATTGGCATTCCGCTGCAATTAATCATTGGTCCTCGTGGAGTTAAGTCTGGTGAGGCCGAGCTAAAAATTCGCAAATCAGGAGAAAAAGAAAATATTCCTTTGGAAAATGCGGTGCAAAAAATAATAGATTTAATTGTCCCAAACAGACGAGATAAAGATTGAGCGAGATAAAAAACATAAAAAGCGGCACTTCTCCTTTTTCTGCCCTTGAGTGGTTTATTGCAGGGCGATATTTGCGTGCTAGGCGAAAAGACACATTCATTTCTGTAATCGCAGGTCTAACTCTTACAGGCATTGCAATTGGGGTAGCAACATTGATCGTTGTTACTTCGGTTATGAATGGTTTTCGAGAAGATTTATTATCAAAAATATTAGGGCTGAACGGGCATTTTATTGCCTATCCGGTTGATAGTAGTTTTTCTGATTATGATGAAACTGCAATTAAATTAGAGCAAATTGATGGAGTTGTACACGCCTTTGCTTTTGTTGAGGGGCAGGCTCTTGTTTCTTCCAAATCACAATCAACTGGCATTAGTGTTCGTGGTGTTACCAAGCAATCAATTGAAAAATTACCAATGCTTTTAAATAGTGTAGAGCTTGGAAGTTGGGAAAATTGGGATCAAAGTGAAGGTGCGGCAATTGGCTATCGTTTAGCACAAAAACTTGGGGTTACTCTTGGCGATAAAATTACGCTGATAAACCCCGACGGTGCAACAACTCCGTTTGGCACAACTCCGCAAATTCGCTCATACCCAATTGTTGCAACTTTTGATTTGGGCATGGTTGAATTTGATAGTTTTTTTGTATATTTGCCAATGCGAACTGCCCAAAAATATTTCAAGCTACATAAAGACGTTTTAAGAGATGGCGCAACAGTGCCTGATTTTGATGCAAGTGATGAGGAAATTGACGCAGCTTATGAGCAAAAATTCTTTGCAACTGCTGTTGAACTTTTTATTGATGATCCTGATAATGTTGATGAAGTGCGAGAGCGTATTTATGCCCAAGTTGAGCGGCCACTTATTTTAACTGATTGGCAACAACGCAACCAAACTTTTTTTGAGGCTTTGCAAGTTGAGCGTGTAGTTATGTTTGTCATATTGTCAATGATAGTTGTTGTAGCAGCCTTTAATATAATTTCTTCGCTTGTTATGTTAGTTAAAGATAAGGGCAGGGATATTGCGGTATTGCGTACAATGGGCATAACCCGTGCGGCAATCATGCGAATTTTCATTATAGTTGGCACAACAATTGGGTTTTTAGGTACATTGTTAGGCCTGATGCTTGGGCTAGTTTTGGCAATGAATGCAGAAAGCATAAGGCTTTGGTTAGCTCAAACTTTAGGCGTTAGCATTTTTCCGCCCGAAGTTTTTTTCTTATCACAATTACCATCAAGAGTTGATATTTTCGAGGTTAGCATAATCTTGGCAATGGCTTTGGGGTTGAGCTTTTTAGCGACGCTTTATCCAGCTTGGCGTGCAGCACAATATGAACCAGTTGAGGCTTTAAGATATGAGTAAAGTCAATTTGAAATTAACTGGAATTCATCGGCATTTTGGTGAGGGCGAAGCCATAATAAAAGTACTGGAAAGTGCCGATTTATCGCTTAACGCTGGCGAAATAGTTGCCCTGATTGCCCCGTCTGGTGCAGGCAAATCCACCTTGTTACATGTTGGCGGCTTGCTTGAGAGAACTCAGGGTGGTGAGGTGGAAATATGTGGTCAAAAAACTGCAAAGTTATCTGATCGTGGCAGAACAAGGCTAAGGCGTAATCATATTGGCTATGTTTATCAATTTCATAATTTATTGCCTGAATTTTCAGCTTTAGAAAATGTATCTTTGGCACAAATGATTGCAGGAAAAAATAAGAAACAAGCTGATGCTCATTCTATGAAATTGCTAAAAATGCTTGGTGTGTCGGATCGTGCTTCGCATAGACCAGGAGAGCTTTCAGGTGGCGAGCAGCAGCGAGTTGCCATTGCACGTGCTGCAGCAAATAACCCTTCAATTATTTTGGCAGATGAGCCAACAGGTAATCTTGATCCAGAAATTTCAACCATGGTGTTTGATGCGTTTACAAAACTTATAAAAGATAGCTCGGCAAGTGCTTTAATCGCAACCCATAATCATGATTTGGCCAAACGAGCAGATCGTATAGTCACACTTGAAAAAGGTATGATTGTGCCAACAAAACTCTAAATAATCATATTTTAATGGCAGTTTCTTTTATTAAATGAGCAACAACAGCTTTTAAAGCATCATCTTTATTCTTGCCAGAGACGACTGCCTGTTCAAATATTTTACGCTGTCTATCAGTGCTAGTTCCTCGCTTGATGATTGTCTTTATATGGTTTAACTCTTTTAAAGTTCCAAGCTGTTCTGCATCATCAAATAATAGGTCTATTAGCTCATGAGCTAATTGTGGAAATGGAACGGCTTCTCCAATTCCAAGATCAATCATCTCGCCATGCGTGCCATAGCGCATTGCCCGCCAGCGATTTTCTTCTAGTGTTAAACGAGGATAAATACGCCAACGTTGATTATTCACTCTAAGGCGATATAGCTTAGAAATAAGAGCTTGATAGGTTGCCGCTATGGCTGCGGTATCTTGAATATTTGTGCAAATATCAGCAATTCGCATTTCAAGCGTTGGGTAGCGGCTAGAGGGGCGAATATCCCACCAGATTTTGCTAGCATCTTCAATACAGCCAGCACTTATAAGCTGGCTTATTACCCGCTCATATTCACCATGAGATTCAAATACATCAGGAATGCCAGTGCGAGGTAAAGCATCAAAAACACAAAGGCGATAGCTACTAAGCCCTGTATCTTCGCCATGCCAAAAAGGTGACGAAGTGCTAAGTGCAAGTATGTGAGGTAAAAAATACGATGCCTGATTCATAATATCAATTCTCATATCATCGTCAGCAATCCCTACATGAACATGACAACCACAAATTTGAAGCCGCTTAACCGCTGCTCCAAGGTCACTTGCCAATTCTTCATATCGATGGCGATGAGTTGGAATTTGCTCGCGGTAATCTGCAAAAGGGTGGGTGGAGGCGGCAATTGGAGCAAGGTTGTAGCGGGCAGCAATTTCGCAAATTGTTTGGCGCATTTCAGATAATTCAATTATGGCAGCTTGAACTGATGCATGAGGGCGAGTGCCAACCTCAATCTGAGAGCGCATAAATTCAGGTGAAACACGACTATCAAGCTCTTTTGTGCAATCAATCATAAATTGCTCTGGTGGGTTTTGTGCAAGGTCAAGTGTATCAAGAGCAACAAGGAAATACTCTTCCTCAATCCCAACGCTTAACTCTGGTGCTTGTGTAATCATTCTAGCAACTCCCCATTACTAAAACTATATACCGATATGATTTGAATAATATAGGACTAAAAACATACAAAAATGCAAGGGTTGAATTAAAATAATTATTCAACTTAATTTGTGAGCCTTAATTAAAGAGCTTCTATCACTTTTAAAGAAAATCAAAAAAATACTAGACAAGAACAAATAAAGAACATATAAAAAGAACAAACAAAGAACGGAGTATATTATGATTTTTTTTATAAAGGACTTATTCGCATTTTTATCTCTATTTGGTTTTAGTGCTACTGCCATTATGTGGATAGATATTCTTTCGAGTATAACTTGATTTATGTTTGGTTTTTTTATCTCATGCTATTATGTAGAGAGGAGTGATTTTTTATTAGGAAAATAATATGCCAACTTTAATGATATATGGAATTGTCTTATTCACTCTTGCACTTGTCTTTTACTCTTTAAGTGTATGGGCTGGCTGGTTCTCAAAACGGCTTAAAAAATGGCATGTATATGTGTTTTTTATAGGTTTGACTTTGGATTTAATTGCTACTTATCTTACATATTTAAGTATTGGTAGCATTGTGCTTACTCCGCATGCCACAATTGGATTCATATCATTATTTTTGATGGCTTTGCATGTTTTATGGGCGACTATTATCCTTTTGCGTGGACAAGAAAAGCAAATAACAACTTTTCATAGAATTTCTTTAATTGTATGGTCCATTTGGATGTTTTCATATCTTTCTGGTTTTGTCCTTGGCATGGCAAAAATAATTTAATTTAGCAAAATTTAGGAAATTGCAATTGGCTAGCCCTGATTTTATTCATCTTCATGTACACTCATCTTACTCCTTGTTAGAGGGTGCTTTGCCAGTGGGGAAGTTGCTTGACCTCGCCAAGGCAGATGCTCAGCCAGCTATTGGAATTGCTGATAGTGCAAATTTATTTGGTGCTTTAGAGTTTTCGCAAAAGGCTATCAAAATGGGTATTCAGCCGATTATTGGCTGTGATCTACCAATTGAATTTGACTTTGATGAAGATTTAGAAAAAGCATTTGGGTTTACAAAAAGATCCATTGTTCTTATTGCAATCGATCAGCAGGGCTTTTCAAATCTTTCGGCTTTGGTTTCTAAATGCTATCTTGATGAAGACAGCGATAAAGTAGCAATTTCTTTTGACTGGCTAGATGATAATAGCTCTAGCGGACTTATTTGTTTAAGTGGTGGTCCTGAGGGGGCAGTAGACCCACTTTTTGCAGCTGGTTTAAAAGACCATGCCATAAGTCGCTTGCAAAAATTACAATCCATTTTTAAAGATAGATTTTACATTGAGTTGCAACGCCATAATTTCTTAAATGAGCATATTGTAGAGCCGCAACTTATCGATTTTGCCTATAAACATGATGTTCCTCTAGTCGCAACAAACGAGCCATATTTTCCAACACAAAAGGACTTTGAGGCACATGATGCGCTTTTAGCAATTGCGGGCAGCACGGTTTTGGCACAAACAGAGCGACGTAAATTAAGCGAACAGCATTATTTCAAATCACGTGAGCAAATGCAAAAATTGTTTGCAGATATTCCTGAAGCACTTGAAAACAGTGTTGAGATAGCAAAACGCATTAGCATTTATGCAAAAACGCATGACCCTATTTTACCAAAATTTGCAGCCGCTCCCTCGCTGTCAGATGACGAGGCAGTTGCAGTAGAGGCAAAAGAGCTTGGAGTTCAAGCCCATGCAGGCCTAAAAAAGCGATTTAAAACATTACAATTAGCCCCTGATTTAACAGAACAGGATTATTTTGATCGTCTAGACTTTGAGCTTGGTGTCATTGGTGATATGAAGTTCCCTGGTTATTTTCTAATTGTTGCTGATTTTATAAAATGGTCAAAAGCTCAAAATATTCCTGTAGGGCCGGGGCGTGGCTCTGGTGCTGGCTCGTTAGTTGCTTATGCACTTACAATTACTGATCTCGATCCCTTACGATATAATTTATTGTTTGAGAGGTTTTTGAACCCTGACCGTGTTTCAATGCCCGATTTTGATATTGATTTTTGCCAAGATCGCCGAGAAGAGGTGATTAAATATGTGCAAGATAAATATGGTTTTGAGCAAGTAGCTCAAATTATCACCTTCGGCTCGCTTCAAGCACGAGCCGCATTACGTGATGTTGGGCGAGTTTTGCAAATGCCCTATCCGCAAGTTGATAGAATATGCAAATTAGTACCATCGAACCCAGCAGACCCAATGACGCTAAGCGAGGCAATTAAAAGTGAGCCAAAGTTGCAGGCCATGCGTGATGAAGAAGAGGTGGTTGCTGAATTACTTGAAATTGCCCAAAATTTAGAGGGGCTTTATCGCCATGCCTCAACCCATGCCGCAGGTATTGTTATTGGTGATCGTCCACTGCAAGAACTTGTACCGCTTTATCGTGATGCACGTTCCACAATGCCAGTTACGCAATATTCGCTAAAATGGGTTGAACCTGCAGGACTAGTGAAATTTGATTTTTTGGGACTAAAAACCCTCACAGTAATTGAAAATGCTGTTAAAACAATTAGGCAAACTTATCAGAAGGATTTTTTAATTCAAAATATCCCAATCGATGATAAAAAAACCTATAAACTTTATCAAAATGCAGAAACTGTTGGGGTGT
>Ga0256834_1000484_pt1 | contig 28502 bp, 25 predicted proteins | sample 4281140metaG_FD_190536 | JGI IMG/M metagenome (GOLD analysis project Ga0256834, IMG submission 190536) | Hydrothermal vent microbial communities from East Pacific Rise, Pacific Ocean - 4281-140 | ecosystem: Environmental > Aquatic > Marine > Hydrothermal vents | place: Pacific Ocean: East...
AGTGTCGTGACCAACTCTTCACGCTCATAGTCTTCCATCGACTCCATATACAACACATGATTAATGTTTTCTATAAAATGTTTAATAGACTTTTCCATAGTCCAAGACCTAGGTCTGTTTTTAAGAGAATGTACCAAAAAATGACAAGTACGCCTTGCAGCTTCTGCCCCTGCCACAGCAGACCCCACACCATCACATACTACTGCCACAGTGATGCGTTCCATCACCTTTACTTCATAAAAATCATCCCCTTTGAGCTGTGTACCTTTAGCAAGTGTAAGACCTGATGTTTCTATGTTTTGTTTTGACATGATGTTCCCTTAACATTTATTGTGTGTATTATAGCATTTGAAAAAATGTTATGCATCGTAACTATGCTAAAAATATAGACAATAAGTGTTCATCAGCAATAAAAATCATTTTTTTGTTAAAATCACGAAATTAAAATCAAACGTTAAAGGACTATAATGAAAGTAACAGCCGAAAAAATAGATGACATCAACATCATTATCTCTGGTACAGTGAGTAACGAAACCACAGCAAAAAGAGTAGCAGAGCTTAAAGAAAAAGCCGTTAAAGAAGAGACAAAACCTGAAGATATGAGTGATGAAAAGTTTCAAGAAGATGCAGAAGGTGAGATACTTAAAGAGTTCATCACTCTTGGGTTAGAAGAAGCGAACATTGATGTAGAGAGTGTTTTAGGACAACCTGGCTTTAGAAAGTATGAAAAAAGAGACGACAGCATCTACATAGAGATAGCGATATCCACTAGTCCTGAGATAGACACAAACATTGACTATGCAGACATCATTCCTACGTTTACAAAACCTGTTGCTCCTGAAGAAGAAGTACAGGCTAAACTTGAAGAGATGGCTATACAACAAGGTACTTTTGATGCCATCGAGACACCTAGAGCTGTAGAAAACAATGATGTGACACTCATAGACTTTGAAGGTTTTGTGGATGGTGTAGCATTTGAAGGTGGAAGTGCAGAGAAGTTTACACTTAAGATTGGGTCTAATTCATTTATCCCTGGTTTTGAAGAGCAACTCATAGGCATGAAGTATGGTGAGGAAAGAACGATTACTGTAAGCTTTCCAGAAGACTATCAGTCCACTGACTTAGCAGGAAAAGAAGCTAAATTTGAAGTAAAACTCCACGAAATACAAGAGCAAAAAGCCTTAGAAGCAGATGATGCTTTTGCAAAGAAAATCCTTAACGATGAAAATGCAACTCTTAACGTACTTAAAGGTAAACTTGGAGACCAGATTACCTCACAAGCACTTTCTCAACTTTATGTGACTGAACTTAAGCCTAAGCTTATAGAAGGTCTTCTAGGTAAATTTGACTTTACTTTGCCAAACAACATTGTAGACCAAGAGATAGATGCTAAAGTGAATGAAAAAATTCAAATCATGACGGAAGAAGAGAATGAAGCCCTCAAAAAAGACAAAGAGAAGTTTCATGCACTTAGAGAAAGCGTAAGAGAAGAGGCAGAAAATACCATTAAAGCAGCACTCATCATCGAAGCACTCGCTAAAAAAGAGGGGCTAGAAGCAGATGAGCAAGAAGTACTCTCCGCACTTTACTACCAAGCGATGATGTCTGGTCAAGATTCTACTGAACTCGTAGAGTACTACAAAAAAAATAACCTTATGCACTCTGCTAAAATGGGTCTAACCGAAGATAAACTGTTTGGTATGATGTTAGGTTTTGACAAACAGTAATGAACATGAATATAGAAAAACTAGATGATATAAATATCATACTATCTGGGACTATTGACAAAAGTGTTCTCGATAAAAAACTTTCTAAACTCAAAGAGCAGGCAAAACAAGTGTTAAAAAAAGAGCTAACACTTGATGCCAAAGCACTTGAAAAAAAGCTTCAAGAGATGGATGCCCAACTCCAAAGAGAAGCTCAAGGTCACATACTCCAAAACTTTATAGAGTCTGGTATGAAAAAAGTCCATATCAATCCAAGTACTTTACTAGGACAACCCAACTTTACAAAGTATGAAGCACAAGGCAATGGCATCAACATAGTAGTAGAACTCTCTACCGCACCTAAGATAGACACCCATGTAGAGTACACAGACATCATACCCACATACACAGAGCCAACTGTAGACCCTAAAGTGGTCACAACAAAGCTTGAAACCTTAGCCAAACAACAAGCACCCTATACGCCCATATCACACGCACGTGCTGTTAAAAATGGTGACTTAGTTGTCATTGATTTTGAAGGCTTTTTTAATGGAAGAGCTTTAGAGGGTGGGTCCGCTGAAAAATATAAATTAAAAGTAGGTTCAAAATCTTTTATGCCTGGTTTTGAGGAGCAGATGATAGGGATGACACTCAATGAACAGAAACGTATCAAAATCATTTTTCCTTCTAACTACAAAGCCAAAGAGCTAGCAGGCAAAGAGACTGAATTTGATGTCACACTTCATGAGATACATGAGCAACTAGCCTTACCTATAGATGATGCTTTAGCACAAAAAGTGCTAGGTGATAAAAAAGCAACCCTTAGCACACTCAAAGAGATGCTAACAAAACAAGCTACCTCGGAAGCCTTTATGCATCTTTATAACCGTACACTTAAACCACAGCTCATTAAAGGTTTACTTTCAAAGTTTGACTTTATCCTACCCAACTCTGCCATAGAACAAGAGATAGATGCAAAAGTCAATGTACTAGCACAAAGTATGAGTAAAGAAGAACGTGTAGTGTATCAAGAGAGTAAAGCGAAGTTTCAAGCGTTAAGAGACTCGGTAAGGCAAGAAGCTAAAGCGTTGATAAAAGCTGCTCTCATCGTAGATACCTTAGCTAAAAAAGAAAATATTGTAGTCACAGATAATGAAGTAGTCACAGCACTGGAAGAACAAGCCAAAGCGTTAGGTAAAGACCCTGAAGAGCTTGTGGCTTACTATAAAACAAACAACCTTATGACCTCTGCAAAAGTAGCCCTCATAGAAGAGAAACTGCTTACACAGATGCTTAGAAGCAAAAACTAATTTAGCATACAAGTAAGTCTCATTAAAGAGACTTACTTATATCATTCCTCCAGATTTTAATCCCCATGTGGTTCGCCATCTAGTCTTCACAAAACTTAACCCTACAATAGCGATGATAGTCACTCCTGCAAAAAGTAAGAACCCTACAGTATAGCCATCAAAGGCATCTTTTGACCAACCAAGTGTCTTGATGAGTGCTGTACCACCAAGCCCCCCTGCTGCTCCGACTATGCCTACCATCACGCCAATGTCTTTAGAAAAACGCTGAGGCACAAGCTGAAACACTGCTCCATTTGCCATACCTAAACTTGCTATGGTCACAAAAAAGGCTAAAATACCTAAAGCAAAAGGCAGTGTCACCAATGCATTAATACCTACAACCACCACCACAATCGTAAAGAAGATATAGAGTGCTTTAATTCCACCTATTTTATCGGCAATTGCTCCACCCACAGGACGTAATATCGTTCCGCCAAAAACAAAGAGTGCTACTAAGTATCCTGCGATGACTTTTACATTATTTTCTGAAAACCATGAGAGTCCGAGGGCTTTCATCTCTTCTGCGTAGGTGTCCATAAGGTAAAGCTTTAAAAAGACACCAAACCCTACAAAGCCACCAAAAGAGATGGCATAAAAGAGGTTAAACCACCAAGTATCTTTGTCTTTCAGTAGTTTTCCATAATCAGCAAGTTTTTTGGGTCTTGCTTTATACACTTCTGGTGGAGCATCTTTAGCAATCAATGCATAGGTAAGAAAAAGCCCACTTGCAAGTATAGCTGCTACCAAGAAAACAAACTGCCAGCTATAAAGCTCAGCAATCTTAGGAGAAAAGATGAACCCCATCGCAGCACCAAAGTACGCTGATCCTGCGATACCTAGTACTAAACCTTGGAGTTTAGGTGGGTACCATTGCCCTGCTTGGGGAAGTGCCACAGCAAAAGAAGCCCCTGCAAACCCTAAAGTCACAGCCACACCAAGAAGCTGGTTATACGTTATGTGTTCACCTAACATATAGGCATAAAGTAGTGCCACTATCACTAAAGCTTGTGAAACCAATGCCGTTTTCTTTGCCCCAAATTTATCTACAGAAAATCCAAGTACTATACGTAATAATGCTCCAGATAATATAGGTAAAGATAAAAGTGTTGCCTTTTGGCTTGTTGTCATAATAAAGCCTGCAACAGCAAAAGACTCAACAATCTCTGAAGAGAGAGGTCCAAGTATCGTCCAAATCATAAAACTCATATCAAAATAGATAAATGCTGCAAAAAGCGTAGGCGTATGCCCCTGACCTTTTAATGCTTTAAATCCTGCCATATAAGTACTCCTTAAATAAATATTATGCGAAGTATACCGTGAAACTATAGTTATTATAACTACATGATTGATTAATTTTTAACCAATTAACAATCCCTATTTATAAGGAATTACCTATAATTAATTATAATATAGAATCATAGTTGATTAATTTTTAATCAACCAATAGACGCATTTATAATTTAACTAGGATATAATATCTCCAATTTATATAAGAGAGTTTAAAATGTCTATTTTAGAAAAAGCCTTAGAAGCTAGAAGTAAAAAAATAAATAAAGTAGAAACAACCAAAGCACTTAAAATGCCTATGGATGTTCATGCCAAACTAGAAGAGATAGCTGCAGGTGGGTATGATGCCCTTGCTGCAGAAGATTCTGCTTACTTTCTCAAATGTTTTGGTCTTTTTGACAAGGGTGAAGACTTTATGCTTCGTGTACGTATACCTGCGGGGCAAGTAAACTACGAGCAGGCAAAACGCATCGGTGAAGTAGCCAAAAAATATGGGAACGACTATATAGACATCACCACACGTATGCAAGTGGAACTCCGTTACCTTCAGATAGCTGACATAGCAACCGTACTAGCAGAACTCAAAGAGGTGGGCATCTCTACTTTTCAAACAGGTGTTGACAATCCTCGTAACATTGTCACAGACCCACTTGATGGCATCGCTTATGACAACATCATCGAGACTAAGCCTCTCATTGACTACTTGCAAGCCATTTTTGGTGAAAATCCTGAATGGATTTCGGTACTGCCTCGTAAATTTAACACAGGTATACTTGGTTCACTCTCTAACTCTTGTAACATCTTTGGGCATGACTGTAACTTTGTACTGGCTCAAAAAGAGGGTATATTTGGTTTTAACATCTATTTGGGTGCACGTGTAGGTATGCAAGCCAAAGATGCCAATGTCTTTGTCAATATTGACGAAGTACCTCTTTTCTTTAAATCCCTCCTCACTGTCTTTAAAAACTACGGCTACCGTGACAACAGAAACAAAAACCGTCTTATCTTTTTGCTCAACGATGTAGGTATGGAAAACTTCATAGATGCAGTTAAAAAAGAAGCAGGTGAAGCGTTTAGTACAGCAGGTACGACCATGGTGCAGTCACAAAACATCGCTCTTGGTTCTAACAAGGTTTTAGGACGCAACGGAAAGTTTAACTACAAAATCATCGTGCCATCTGGTATCTACACTGGTACTGACCTGATGGCTACAGCAGAAGCTGCTAAGCAGTATGGAACAGGTGAGGTAAGATTTACCTATGACCAAAACATCTATATTGTTAACATTGACAAAGAAAAGTTAGCAGACCTTGAAGCCACAGATGTAGTCTCAAACTACGCCAAGTTCAACAACCTCTACTTTGCAGATATGATAGCTTGTGCAGGAACTGCGACTTGTAGTTTTGGTGTCATTCCTAACAAACCAGATGCCATAGAGATGGCACATTTCCTAAGCTCAGAAGTAGCCATAGAAAATGCCAACGTTCGTATGAACTGGTCTGCCTGTCCTAAGGGGTGTGGTGTACATGGCATAGCAGACATTGGTTTTGAGGGGTGTAAAGCAAAGCTAAGTGACGGGACACGTGTCGATGGTGTACACATCTTCTTAGGAGGGAAAATCACCCGTGAGGCACAAGAGGCTCATGTGCTACATAAAGCCCTACCTATTACCGAAGCAAAGCACCATGTGAAGTACTTACTAAAAACCTATGCAAGTCACAAGCTAAGAGCTGAAACTTATGAGGCATTTGATGATAGATTTTTAAGCCGTAACTATAGTTTTCAAGCTTTGGCATTTTTCACGAAAATAAACTACATTCTCAATGACAAGCTAAAGTTAAATGTGATGCTAGAACTAGATGCTGAACCAAAAAACTCTAAACGTGAAGAGTATGAACTCTTTGCTTTTGGGCTTAAACTCTTTAAACTTCTTACAGGTGAAAAGCGTTTTGAATCTGTAGTAGGACTAGAAGCCACAAAAGTACGCCCACGTACCATCAAAAGAGATGAAGTAAGTAAACTCAACCCCAAAGTACCTACAAAACTCTCTGAAGTCATCTACAACATGACGCATGAGAAAAAGAGTGAAAGAGCCGCAGTATTTTCTGAGTTGATTGTGGCTCTTAAAGAAGTATAATGGCAGTACAACCCCTAACAGAAAATACACCCCTAGCAGACTTCATCAACCACAAAACCAACACAGGTATGCAATGTGGTAACTACAGTATTGACCTCCCAGACCTTGGCGAAGGAGAGCAATACCGTTTTCACTTTGACGCAGTAGCCTGTGTAGGGTGTCACTGTTGTGAAGTGGCGTGTAACGAACAAAATGCCAACCCAGACGACATCAAGTGGAGACGTGTTGGAGAGATGGAGATGGGTGAATTTCCAGATACCTTACAACTCTTTAACTCTATGTCTTGTAACCACTGTATAGAGCCTGAATGTTTGACTGGCTGTCCTACAGAGTCTTACATCAAATTCGACAACGGCATCGTTTGGCATGATGACCCTAGCTGTATAGGCTGTCAGTACTGTACATGGAACTGCCCTTATGAAGTACCTACTTTTAACAAAGAACGTGGCATCGTCACTAAGTGTCACATGTGTGCAGACAAACTAGATGCTGGGCAAAGCCCTGCATGTGTACAAGCTTGTCCATCTAACGCCATAGAGATAGAAGTTTTCAATGTCAAACAATGGCTAGATGAGGACATGGTAAAAGAAGGCGTAGCCCCTCACTTACCAGATGTGAGCATCACTAAACCCACCACGCGTTACACCCTGCCAGAGCTTAAAGAAGGAGAGAAACTTCGCATTGCAGATGAGCACTTACTCAAACCTGCACACTCTGAACTTCCTCTAGTCTTTATGACGGTACTTACACAAGTGAGTTTAGGTGCATTTTTGGCTCTCTTTTTAGGTCAGTTACTCTTTTCACTAGGCTTTAATCTACCTGAACCTACATTTACTATGGCAGCTCTTGCATTTTTACCTGCAGCCATAGGTTTACCACTCTCAGCCCTACATCTTGGACGTCCCATCATGGCACTCATGGCTATGAAAAACTGGCGAAGCTCATGGCTCTCACGTGAAGCCATAGCCTTAGGTGCATTTACAGGTTTGGCTTCTGTGGTAGCTATGCTTTACTATTTTAACATCAAAGGTTTTGGACTACTTTTACTTGAAGCCCTTACCCTAGCTGTAGGCATCTTCGGCATACACGCCCAAGCAATGATATACCGTATAAAGGCACGTCCATCATGGGACAGAGCCAGTACCAACAAAAAGTTCTTTGGTTCTAGCTACGTAGGCTTTTTACTCATAGCCACTGCCTTACTCATAAGTAACGGTACACAAGGTGTCATGGTGCTACTAGCCATCACCCTACTTGCAGGCATGGGACAAGCTCTAGTCATATTAGAAGAAGTGATGTTCTACCGACACTTAGACAAAGAAGACCCACTCTACTACCAGTACAACAGAAGCCGCATACTACTCCAAGAACATTTTGGAGGGGTCAAAAAGTTTAGGGTTATCTCTTTAGCTGTCTTTGCACTAGGCTTACCACTCTTAGCCATCTTGTTTACTGCTAGTGGATTAGTAGGCTTAGCCATCACGACACTCATCATAGCAACGCTTGGTGCATTTGCATCAGAACTCAGTGGACGTTACTTGTTCTACAGAACCGTTGTACCACTAGGGCTAGCAGGAAATTTCTTTGCTGGGAATCAGAGACATTAGGATTAGTTAAATGGAAAAAGAAGAATTAAATAATTGGATATCAGATATATTACCACAACATAAACTTCTAACTAGTTCTGTTGTAAGTATTATAAAAAGCCTTCTTGATAAGGAAAATATTGACTATCTATCTGTTACAGGTAGAACAAAAGATAAGAAAAGTATTGTTGAAAAAGTCAATAGAAAATCATATAAAAATCCTAAAGACGATTTAACTGATGTGTCTGGTATTAGAATCATAGTCTATTTCGAATCTGATATTAAAAAGATTTCAAAACTAATTAACAGTTCTTTTAATGTTGATAAAAAAAATAGCTTAGATAAAGATACACTTTTAGCTACAAATGAAATTGGTTATCGTTCTGTCCATTTTGTATGTGACTTAGGAAAGAAGCGTGCCGTATTACCTGAATTTGAAACAACTAAAAACCTAAAGTTTGAATTTCAAGTAAGAACTGTCCTTCAACATGCATGGGCTGAATTAGCACATGATAGAAATTATAAATTTACGGGAAAACTTCCTCCCGAACTAGAAAGAAAATTATATTTGTATGCAGGTATGTTGGAAATAGCTGACAAAGGATTTGATGAATTATCCAATCAAATTATTGAATATACAACGCAAATAGAGAAAAAAGTTCAAAAAGGAAATTTAGATATTGAAATAAACTCAATTAGTTTAGAAGAATTCGTATATAACTGGGCAAAAGAAAATGACTATTCTATACCAAAAATACATGATAAGGATTTACTTTCTGAAGTAATTAATGAACTAAATCAATTTTCAATATATAAAATTTCAGAATTAGAACAAATTATTCCTAAAAATTATGCAGAAAAATCAAAAAATTTGGATGATTATCAGACCATATTCGGACTATTAAGAAACTGGATGATAATAAATGATTTTAAAAAATTCTCTAACGTTGATATTAATTGGTTCTTTGAAGAAAAAGATATATATATCTATAGTAAATTTTTATCAAAAAAAGAATTAGATGAATTTAGAACTTTATATCAACATAAAATAATAGGGAGTGAGGAATAATGAGCATCATACAAAAAGCAAAAGACTTCCTCGGCTTTGATATGAAAGAAGACAAATACGCCCTCATAGATGACCCTATCTTTGGAAAAGTATCTAAAGAAAATGCACCTGACAAATGGGTACGTTCGACTTGTGGGTACTGTGGTGTAGGATGTGGTATGTACATAGGAGTGAAGGCTGGTAACGCTGTGTACGCCAAAGGTGACCCTCTTCACTCTGTAAATTTTGGGACACTCTGTCCCAAAGGACTTTCTGAACATAAAATGGTCTATGCAGACTCACGTGTGCAAGCTCCTCTCTTACGTCAAAATGGAGAACTCTCTCCTAGTACTTGGGAAGAGACTTTCAAACATACTTCTGACACGTTCAAACGTATACAAGCAGACCATGGAAAAGGTGCGGTGGCTGTCATCTCTACTGGGCAACTTTTGACTGAAGACTTTTATGCTTTGGGTAAGTTTGTACAACTTGGACTTGAGACGAATAACTATGATGGGAATACCACATTGTGTATGGCTTCTGCCGTGATGGGATACAAACAAACTTTTGGATCTGATGGTCCAACAGGGTGTTATGAGGACTTTGAAAAAGCAGATGTCATCATGCTCATAGGGGCAAACATCGCTGACAATCACCCCATACTAAAACTGCACATTGCTAAAAATCCTAAAAATCCTAAAATCATCGTAGTAGACCCTCGTAAGTCTAAGACCGCACAAATGGCAGACATCTTTGTGCCTTTGAAGCCTCGTTCTGATTTGGCTCTTATAAACGGACTTTGTTACATCATATTTGAGCAAGGGTGGGAAGATGAGAAGTTCATCAAAGAACGTACTAACGGATATGTGGAGTTTAAGAAGCACATACTAGCTAACTACCCTCCTCAAGAAGTAGCAGCCATCACAGGCATAGACGTAAAAGAACTTTACAACCTAGCCAAAATCTACTCACAAGCAGATGCCGTCATGTCTGCGTGGACGATGGGTGTAAACCAAAGTAGCATCGGTACTGACACTGTCTCTGCCATCTGTAACTTGGCACTCATAACTGGAAATGTAGGACGTGAGGGTGCAAGCCCTATGTCTATCACTGGGCAGTGTAATGCCATGGGCACACGCGAATTTGGGTTCACCTCTTCCATACCAGGGTACAGAAACTATGGGAGTGAAGCAGACAGACAAGCTTTTGCAGACATAGTGGGTGTACCAGTGGACTTGGTACCCAACAAACGAGGCTACGCCTACCCTCAAATCATAGATGCCATAAACCGTGGGGAGATAAAAGCCCTTTGGGTTGTGGCTACCAACCCTTTAGTAAGTTACCCAGACCAAAATGCACTTAGAGAAGCTCTAAAAAAGCTGGACATCCTCGTAGTGCAAGATGCCTTTATGTCTGACACTGCACAAGTAGCAGATGTGGTCTTTGCCGCTGCAACTTGGTCTGAAAAAGAAGGATGTTACACGAACTCTGAGAGACGTTGTAACTATGCTAAAAAAGCGGTAGAACCTTTGGGTGATAGTAAGGCGGACTTAGACATAGTGTTAGAGTTTTCTCAGTATTTTGAAGACAAACATGAGCTACTGTTTAAAAATCTAAAAACACCTCTAGATGTCTTCAACGAAGTTAAACGTGTAAGTAAAGGTCAACTTTGTGACTACTCAGAGATGTCGTATGAGAAGATAGAACAACTAGGAGGCATACAGTGGCCTTGTAATGAGGATGCTCCAGAGGGAACAAAACGTCTTTACACTCCTGACATGCCTTGTAGAACAGCCGATGGTAAAGCAAGCCTTTTACCAGTAGACTGGAAGCCTTTAAGTGAGATGGCATGTGCAGGTTTGCCACTCATACTAAACACTGGACGTACCGTAGAGCAGTTTCATACTCGAACGAAGACAGGAACCATAGGCATACTCGAAGCCTTAGCACCTGAAGCTTGGGTAGATTTAAGCCCTAAAGATGCTCTTAAGCTACAAGTAAAAAGTGGAGACCGCATAGCTCTCTCTGGTACACGTGGACGTGTAGAAGATGTCATCGTCAAAGTGAGTGAGACAGTACGTGAAGGCAATGTCTTTGTACCTTTTCACTTTAACGAGCAACTCATCAACAACATTACCATAGCCGAGTTTGACCCAAAATCATTTGAACCTAACTACAAACAGTGTGCTGTACAACTTCACTCCGAGGCTGTACCAGAGGGTATAGTGTATGAAGAAGTAGAAATATTTGGGTATTTAGAGGGCATTAAGGTATATGAGGAAGAGGTTTTGGTGGAAGAGAAAGAAAAATCTTTGTAGGGTGTTTGTCCCTGACAACACCTTTTGTTTTGTATGCATAGTTTTGGTGTTGTAAGGGTACAACACCCTACAGGAGTACTTTCAAATCATTCAAATCAAAAAGCAGTAAGTTTTCATCTTTTAAACCTAGTAACTCTTTTGAAAACCCTGACTTTGAAAACAAAGCATATACATCTACTTTTATGCCTGACTCAGCTGCTTTTTGTTTGAGTTTGGTAAGTTCATTTTTACATACTGTTCGATCTTTGTATTTACATTCACCTAAAATTATTTTTTTACTTTTAGTTATACATAAAATGTCAAACTCACTATAGATATTCCAGTAGGAACCAGAACTTATAATCTCTTCTTTCCCCTCATAATGTACTAAGAGTAAGTCATTACATAATTGTTCATACACTAAGGAACGTAAACGCTCATAATGTTGGGTGAAGTTTTCTAAAAACTTCTCACCATTGCCTAAAACCAACTCTTTTCTATAATAAGTGACAAATCCAAACCAAAAACGCATAAAAGGCTGAACAAAACGTAGTTTATCTTGTATACGATATGCACGTTGTTCTTTAGGAAGTTTGTGTTTAGGATGTACTCTAAGTGGTGATTCACGTGTGTATTCTATGGTTAAAATACCTAAAGAAACAAGTTCATTTACTAATTTTTCTCCTGTACTCTCAGAAAGTTTTGCTTTACGAAGTACGGAATAGAATTTACCATCTCCACGAGAAACTGCAACTAATATATCTCTATAAGGTGATTCAAGTAGATAGGAAGGTGAGATACGCGCTTGAAACTTAGAAAAATTATCAACAAAATTAGACAGAACCATAGAATCAATATTATCAAAATAATCTACTTCTACATTATTTCCTATTCCACCAAAAATAGCAAAATAATCAACAGCTTGCTCTAATTCTAAATAAGGAAAAATTTGATAAAATTTATGAAATGACGATTTAATGTAGTCCCTTTAAACACTTATATAATAATATTCTAGCAAGTCTTTTGTAAAATTATGCTATGATTAATAATTAATCAAAATATTTAAAATAAAGAGTAATAATGGAAGCATTTTTCACCACTAGTGATAAAATACAGCATATCATTAAAAGTTTTAACCTTACTAAAACTCTTTTTGTCTCTTCTATTATTATAGGTGAACCCTATACTGGTAAAAAAACATTGGCTCGCTATTTGTTTCCCCATGCGACATTCGTATCGGGTAAAGACCAAAAAGAAGTAGAACTTGCACTTGAAAATTATGATGAATTGATTATTACAGACTTTGAAAAACTAATGAATCAACGCCAACTTGATTTTTCTAACAAACGTATCATTGCAACTGCAAATTATGTGGGAAACTCTTCTATGATAGATGATCTTTTTGCATTCATCTATACTATGCCTTCTTTACAAGAACGTCCTGAAGACATATCTTTCTTATCTAAAAGATTTATACAAGAAGCACAATCTACACTTATGTTAGAAAAAAATATGGTTGATCTTGAAAAGATACCATTAAACCTAACAAAAAACAATAAAAGCTTGAGACAATCTATTTACCATTATCTAACAAAACAAAGTATGACTATTGATGATATTACTGACATGCTCTATGATTATTTTTACCATCAATATCAAGGGTGTGATAACTATAGAAAACATATAAATATTTTTGAAAAACCACTTATTGAAGCAGGACTTAAAAAATATAGTTCTCAACTCAAACTTTCTAATGCTTTGGGTATTAATAGAAATACCTTAAGAAAAAAAATTCATGAACATCATATTGATTAGGATGATTGAATGGAGATAAATTTTGAATCTTTTATAGAATGGGATAATAGCCCTTTTATACTTTTTTCTAATGAAGGTAAAATCCTCTATCTTAATAATGCAGCAGAAATACTTTTTGGATATGTATCAAAACAAGAGCTCTATGATATTGCTTTAGCCTATGCACCACAAAGTTATGGCTATAAAAGAACGACACTTACGCTCTCTTATGATTCATTTTTCTTTTATGCAATCTCTGTTGGTTATGAAAATGAAGAACAAATCTCATTACGTTTATATAATACACCCCGTACTAGTCCTAAGAAAAAAATCGAAACTGATAAAATGATGCTGACAGATATCAATATCTTACTTGAAGCAAATATTGCTCTGTTTAAGACAAAAAATACAAATAAATTACGCTTACTTGCTGATCAAGATTTACCTGAATTTAAAATAGACCAAAATAATTTCTCAAAACTTCTTAGAAAAACCCTTGATGCATTTAGGGCTTCAGATTCTATAGACATCACACTAAAACTACTTATAGGTCAACATCTCATTATAAATGGGAAAAAAGAAGCTATTGTACAACTCTCAATAGATGCAAACGGTCGATATATAGATGCCGATGAAGAGATACGTGCCTATGCTTCAGAGAGTCAAATAAAGTGTATGACTACTGAATATTCTATAAAGCATGAAATACCACTTCTTCACTAATATCTTCACTATATTTTCTTCCTAATAATGATTAAAAATTAATCACCTATAAAATACATTTCACTTTTTTATATGTTACTATTTACATGTAAATTAAATTAATAAGGAATTAGCATGAAATTAAAACTTTCAGCTCTAATGGCGTTGTTCTTGCCTGTCTTTGCAATGGCCGAAGACAAACTAGACTCAGGGGACACAGCGTGGATGATGATGTCTACAGCACTGGTACTACTTATGACACCAGCAGGTTTGGCACTATTTTATGGTGGTATGACAAGAAGCAAAAATGTACTTAACACCTATGCTATGGTTATGGGTGCCTTTGTGGTTGCATTCTTAGTATGGATTATTGCCGGTTATTCTATTGCTTTTGGTACAAATGAAAGTGCATCACTTCAAAATGTATTTGGTGGCTTTAATCATGTATTACTTGAGGGTATCAAGTGGACTGATTTAAGTGGTACTTACCCTACGTATGTGTTTGTTGCATTCCAAGGTACATTTGCTGCAATTACTATCGCCATTGCTTCTGGTTCTGTGATAGGACGTATGAAATTTTCTACGTGGATGGTCATTGTCGTTCTATGGGGTCTAGTTGTTTATGCTCCAATCACTCATATGGTATGGGGTGGAGATGGTGCTTACCTTTTTGATGCAGGTGCACTTGACTTTGCAGGTGGTACTGTTGTACATATGAATGGTGGACTTGCTGGTCTTGTTCTTGCTATCCTTATAGGTAAAAGAGTAGGTCACAATAAAGTAGCAATGAAGCCTTTTTCTATCATGCTAACAGCTGCAGGTGCAGCTTTACTATGGTTCGGTTGGTACGGATTTAATGGTGGTTCTGCATTTGGTGCAAATGCCATTGCTGGTGTTGCTGTCCTTACTACTACCATCGCTACTGCTGCTGGTGCTGTTGCTTGGATGTTATTAGAATGGTTAATCTATAAAAAACCAACACTTCTTGGGATTGCATCAGGTATCATTGCGGGTCTAGTTGCCATTACCCCAGCTGCAGGTTTTGTAGGTGTGGGTGGTGCCTTTGCCATCGGTATCGTGGGAGCTATCATTGCATTCTTTGGTGTCATTAAACTCAAAAAAATCTTTGGGTACGATGATTCACTAGATGCATTTGGTATCCACTTTTTAGCAGGACTATGGGGTGCACTTGCCACTGCATTCTTTGCACTTAATGACAAAGACCTTCTATGGGACGGACCAATGAAAGAGTCTGGAGATAGAATGGGACAGTTTATGGTTCAACTTGAATCAGTAGCCATTGTTGGTGCTTGGACACTTATTGGTACGGTAGTAGTTTACTATGTAGCATCTGCACTTACTGGTGGAGCAAGAGTTTCTGAAGAAGAAGAAGCAACAGGTCTTGATGAAACAATTCATGGTGAAAAAGAGATGAATCTATAAAAGGTCGTGAACAGAGCTTAGCTCTGCTTCACTTCGCTAACGCTGAGTTTTTCTCAGCAAAAGGCTCATGCAACTGGTTGCATATGAAAATAAAGGAAATAAAATGAAAAAAATTGAAGCAATAATCAAACCCTTTAAATTAGAAGATGTCAAAGACGCTCTAGTTGAAGCAGGTATTGAAGGTATGACTGTATCTGAAGTAAAAGGGTACGGACGTCAACAAGGTCACTCAGAACTCTATAGAGGTGCAGAATATGTTGTAGAGTTTATCCCTAAAGTCAAAATAGAAATTGTAGTCTCTGATGATAGCTATGCTAAAAAAGCAGTAGATGCTATAGCTGCTGCTGCTAAAACGGGTAAAATCGGTGATGGTAAAATATTTGTAAGTACGATTGATTCTGTTCTTCGTATTCGAACAGATGAAGCAGATAACGACGCATTATAATCTATAGGGTATTGTATTATTACAATACCCTACACTCTTCTAAGTCATACTTCTAAGTCATATTTGAATACTTTTCTAGACAATTTAAAAAATACTCAATTTATTGCCTAAGCTATTAAAAATGATGAAAAAGTTTATAATAGGATTTTACTCTTTAACGTTTCTATGCTTTCTTCACTCCCAACTATCTTCCACTCTACTCTATCTATGCCAAAGTCACGTTCGTACTGTATGATACCTAGCTTTTTTAACTTATAGAGGGTTCTGTCTACTTCACTGTATGACGTGCTAAAGACATAACTTACTTCTTTTTCATATGAAACTAAAGTAGCTTCATCAAGTAGCTCTTTCACAGCCAAGGCATACGCTCTAGCCATGCCACCCGTGCCTAGTTTTATGCCACCAAAGTAACGTACTATGAGCACAGCACAGTTGATGAGTGCTTCTCCACGTAAGACATTGAGTGCTGGGACACCAGCACAGCCTTTTGGCTCACCATCATCAGTGGAATTCTCAACTACTTGATCAAGTGCATTTAAATAACGTAGTGCGTACACTACGTGGTTAGCCTTAGGATGTTCGGCTTTTAGTTTCTCTTGTAGTCCTTGGTACTCTTCCATAGGTACTAGATGTGTAATAAATTTGGAATGTTTTACCTCTGTGCTACTTGTATATGCTCTTGTGATGGTTCGCATCAGATGACTTTAGCTAAGTATTTGTAGAGTTTTAAACCTATGAAACTCCCTATAAGGTCTGCAATAACATCTTTACTCTCAGCTACTCTAGTTAGAGTAAAATACTGTGACACTTCTATGAATATACCAAATCCCATAAGTAACAAAAGCCCGTACCAGTAGTTAATGGTGTAAGCTAAACGTAGCAGTAATCCTAACACCACAAAAGCAAAAATGTGATGTGCTTTGTCACTAAGTTCTAGTACAGTTGGGGAAATGTCTTGAGGAATAACTGCTGCTATATACGCGACTAAAAGAGCTAACCAAAACAACATTCTAAATGTAGCACGAGAGCTATATAGCTTTAACTTTCTCAACGATGAACTCCACAAATTTGTCTGAAGAGTTCATACATTTGGCTACGATATAGTCATCATATTTTATCTTGTCAGCGATTTCTCTGTGTTCGATGTCTAGTTCAAAAACTGTCTCTGAGTTGTCTAGTGTAAACGCCAAAGGAAAAATAACAACTTTTCTGTGTCTTGGTGTACGTAGCACATCTACAAGGTTTGGTTCAAGCCAATCTGAAGAGCCTACTTTTGACTGATAGACTAACTTGATGTTATGAAATACTATACCACGTTCTCGTAGGTATATCTTTATAGCAGAAGCATTTGCCTCTACTTGATTTTGGTAGGGATCACCTGCTTGTATGATACTTACAGGTAAGCCATGAGCAGAAAGGAGTAAATCATACTCAGCCGTATCTTTTCCTTCCATCGCTTCAACTATCTTCTCTACAGAAGCTTCTATGTACTTGTAATCATCATAATAAGGTTCCACAACCTTTATACTAGGATGGTAATCTAGTAGTTCACAGCGTTCTTCTATGTCTTCTATAGAAGAAAATGTCGTAGTACTTGAATACTGAGGATAAAGGGGGAAAAGTATGAGTTCATCTACCCCATCTTCTTTACACCTTTCCAAAGCCACGTCAGCAAAAGGAGGTACATAACGCATCACAGGGTAAATAGCCATATCTAGTTTAGGTTGCAATTTAGCGATAAGTGCTTGTGTCAAATCCAAGAGCGGAGACTTACCGCCCAAAAGACCATAGTTAACTTTTACATCCTCAAGGCGTTTATTAATGATAATTGCTGAGACAAGCTTACGTGTATACCTATCCATAGTCAATATATTTTTATCAGCAAACATATTACTTAAAAACAATTCAACTTCATCTACGCTACTAGGTCCGCCCATATTGAGAAGAAAAAGTGCTTTTTTATTTACCATCTTATGCCTTTTAAGCAGAGTGTTCACGTAACTTATCACGTTTTATATTTTCATTTGATGAGAGTATTTTAGCATACAGAGTGTAAAATCATACATAAATATAGTAAACAATTAAAGGCTTTTTATGATTATCATCCCTGCACGTATCGGTTCCTCTCGTTTTCCTAACAAAGTTTTAGCAGACATAGGTGGTATGCCTATGGTAATCCGCACTGCCAAAGCTGTGGAAGACATAGATAAGGTTGTCATAGCTACAGATGCACTGGAAGTAATAGAGATAGCCAAACAACACGGTATCTCTGCTGTGCTTACCTCAGATACCCACCAAAGTGGTACAGACCGTATTTACGAGGCTGTACAAAATCTAGGGTTAGCCGATAATGAAATAGTTATTAATGTACAAGGTGATGAACCTTTTATTGAAAAAGAAGTAGTACAGAGCATATATGACCTTACAAAAAAAAATATACATAATGAACGTATCATGATGAATTCATGCTATAAAGTAATTTCTAATCCTGAAGCAGATGACCCAAATATAGTTAAAGTGATTACAGATACTGAGGATATAGCTTTGTATTTTTCTCGTGCAAAAGTACCCTATCCAAGAGACCATCATTTTAATAATTATAAAGGGCATTTGGGTATTTATGGATTTACTGTAAAATCATTAAGAAAGTTTTGTATGCTAAGCCCAGCACCTTTGGAAGATATAGAAAAGCTAGAACAATTAAGAGCACTCTATCATGGGTATGAAATTGCCATGATAGAAGTAAACACAGAAAGTTTTGGTATTGACACACCTGAAGACTTAGAAAAAGCTTTAAAGCATCATACGCTTTAAAAACTTTTCTGTTGTCTTGAAAATTAACCTTGCACTGCCCTTCCTAAATCCCACATCGGCATAAAGATTCCTAAAGCCATAAGCAATACTAATCCTGCAATAAAGAACATCATAATAGGTTCAATATACGCTGAAAGATTATCAATCAAATCTTGAAATTCCATATCATAATAGTCGGTAACCTTATCAAGCATGGCATCTAATTGTCCACCTGATTCACCTGCTTTAATCATTTGGAGTAGCATATTTTCATACAAACCTGTCAACTTAAAAGCTTCAGCTAGATTCATACCTCTACCAATATTTGCATTGACTGTTAATAACTGCTCTTTAATAGCCAAATTATCTACCATACCAACAGCTGTATCTAGTGCTTCTGAAACAGGAATACCAGACTTCACAAGTTCACCAAAAACCAAGTTATACTTATGCATCGTTGAGAGAAAAATTGCCTTATTAATCAAATAAAACCTAGGATGGATAAGCATTTTATCCATTTGATATCTAAAATCTCTATTGTTTTTATACATAAATTTTATTGCAAATACAATAAGTACAATAATGATTAAAATTAATAACCCATAATTAGAAAATGCCCATTCTAAATCAAGAAGTATTTGTGTAGGTAAAGGGAGTTCAGTCTTAAATCTAGAAAATATATCTTTAAACTTAGGTACAACTACCATTATAAGAATAGTAAAAGCTATACCCATTGCCGCCAAGGTAATGAGAGGTCCCCTGATAGCCTTTTTAAATTTTGCATTATTATCTCGTATATTCTCAAGTATATCTGCTAATTTATGATACGACTCAGATATATTACCTGTTCTTTCTCCAAGGTTTGTCATAGCCAATGCCACATGACCAAATTCTTCAGTATAGGGTGTCATCGCATCAGACATACTATTACCAGCATTTATATCTAAATTTACTTTTTTATAAATCTCTTTCAGTCTCTTATTTTCAGTATTTTCGGCTACTTCATCCAATGTATCATTAATAGCGATTCCAGCATCTGTCATAACTGCAATTTGCCTAATAGTAGAAATTTTATCATTTATAGGTATTTTACTTTTAAAAGATTTTTGTATCTTATTCATTATTTCTTTAAAACTTTCTTCTAATGGTGCAGATGTCTCTATCGCACGTAAAACCATTGTCGTCGGAAACTTATTTTTAGCAATTTTTACTGCTTGCATTCTATTGTCTGCCTTAATTAACTCTTGGCGTTTTTTACCTCTAGCCATTACAGTTACATTAAAATATTTCATTATATTCTCGCTACTCTATAGATTTCTTCGATTGTTGATTTGCCTTCAAGTGCTTTATGGACGCCATCTTCAAACATTGTGATAAAACCTTCTTTTTCTGCTTGTTTTGTTAAATCCTCTTTAGATGCCACTTTTGCAATCATACGCGCTAACTCTTCTGAAATAGTCAATACTTCAGAAATCATTTCACGACCAGAATACCCCGTATGTCCACATTCCTTACAACCTGAACCTTTATAAAAAACAGGGTTCTCAGGTAAATATTTTTGAACATCTTCTAATAAAACGGGGTCTAAAATAGTTTCAGCTTTACAACTTTTACATATTTTCCTTACAAGTCTTTGAGCCTGAATGGCAACCAATGCTCCAGATACAAGATATTCTTCAATTCCCATATCTAAGATTCGTGAAATAGAAGATATTGCATCATTTGTATGAAGTGTAGAAAGTACTAAGTGTCCCGTAAGTGCCGCTTGTATAGCAATTCTCAAGGTTTCTTGATTACGAATTTCACCAATCATAATTTTATCGGGATCCTGTCTAAGAATTGACTTAAGTGCATCAGCAAATCCTAAACCAACACTCTCTTTAACATTTACCTGTTGCAAACCCGCCATTTGATACTCTACTGGATCTTCAACTGTAATAATTTTATCTTTAACATCTTTAATTGCATTTACCGCACCATAAAGAGTAGTTGTCTTACCTGACCCCGTAGGTCCAGTAACTAACACTATCCCGTATGGTACTTTTATAGCTTCAGAAAAACGATCGTAACACTGTTTACTCATCCCCGCTTCTTCTAATTTTATCATTGCTTTAGACTTGTCTAGAATCCTTAAAACAATTGATTCACCTTGAATTGTAGGCAATGTAGAAACCCTAAAGTCAAACTCTTTTTGATTTATAGTTGCCGAGAACCTTCCATCTTGAGGTTTTCTTTTTTCTGCAATATCTAAATTTGACAACAACTTCATTCTAGATGCTAATGGATTAAAAATATCTTTATCAAAAGTAAAACTTTGTCTTAACATACCATCAACACGTTCTCTAATGACACATGACTTCTCAGTAGCCTCAATATGAATATCACTAGCACCTGCAAAAATAGAAGATTTTAAAATAATATCAATCAATTTTAAAACAGCAGGGGATTCATCATTATCATCTCCTGCACTTTCTTGATTTAAATCTTTACGAATGTCTTGAACTAATCCTTTAATACTTTCATTAATTTCAAGACGCTGGAGATATTGTTGTATCTGTTTAGGTCTAGATACAGAAACTTGTATAGGTTTCTTAGGAAATAATCTTTGTATTGCATCTTTTGCTGCCATATCTAAGGGATCATCAAAAACAATTTTAATATGAAGGTCATTTTCAGAAATAGGAATAATATTAAATTTTAATAACTGCTTATAGGGTACTTGAGAGAAAAGTCTCATATCTATTTCAATATCATCTAAATCTATAAAATCTATATTTAAAGTATCTGCAACCTCTTCTATTATAGGTGCTATATTGATACCTTCAATTTTTTCTAAATGTGCTAGAGAAATAATACCTTGTCTTATTTTTTTAGCTAAAAAAATCTCAACCGTATGCAAATCAATCATTTTTTCTTTAATAAGATTAGCAAAAGAGATTTTTTTAGGTGGTCTACTTTTTACAAGTGTAGAAATCACATCTTTAGTTATGATTTTTTCTTCAAGCATTATTTCAATTAATTTAACCATAAAAAAACTCCTTTTATTTACTAGTTTTAATTTTTAATAAACTATTTTTAGCCAGATCAGAACCTGTACGTTTAATATAATTACGTAAAATACTTATAGCCTCATTTTTATGACCTAACTTTACTTTTGATTGTGCAAAGATAATCCAACTTTCATCAATAGTACTGTTTATCTTATTTGTCTGCAATGCCCAAAATTCTGATTTTTTATACTTACCCTTATTATAATATGCTTTTGCCAAAAAGAGTGATTCATCAACATCTCCAGACTTAAAAAATCGTTTTTCCACATCTTTATAAGCATCTAAACTAGATGACTCAATAATATTTAAATGTATTTTTTTACGTGGTTTATTATTTTCTACTTCTTTTATAATCTCTTTTCTTTCTTCTTCTAATATCGGTATATTATCAACAATCATTTCTATAGGTTTTTTATTCTCTACTTCTTCTTCAATAATAGTATTTTCTACTTCTTTAATCACTACTTGTTTTGATGTATTGTTAGTAATTTCAACAGTACCCTTGATAATAACAGAATCATTATTCTCAATTTTATGTATATTTTTTTCTATAACTTTATCTGAGAAAGTATCATAATATAATGTAAACATTGCACCAACTATAAAAAGTGTTCCTATAAAAGTACCTACATAGAGAGGTAACTTCTTTTTTTTATGGTATCTTTCCCATTCTTCTTCTAAAGGCTTTAAATCATACATGAATATATCCTAACTTTAACCCTGCTATTTCTATAATTCTTTGCGGTATATGCTCATAATTAATTTTAGTTGGCTCATTTTTATCATAATATTCACAAATTTCAAAAATAGTAAAAAGCAATTTATTACATTCTCTATAATTACCTTTAGTAAATGTATAAATTAATTTCATATCTTTTTCTTGAATACTATTTGCAATTTCAAAAAGATTCTTTTTTAATAGTTTTTTATGAATATACTGTGTTAAATCTAACAAAGATGCATTTTTTAGCTCAATCACTTCCCATATTCTAGATTGAAAATGTTCTTTTGCAATCAAGTCTTCATTTTCTGTTTTGTGTAAAGATACAACAAACTTTACAGCACGACTGTCAGAAATGAGTCTAATTTTTTCCATCATCTCAGGACCATACATCTGTGCTTCATCAAGTAAAATAATTATTTCTCTTTTACCACGTAATTTTTTACAATAATTAACTAACGCAGAAAAATTCACTTCGGTATTTTGAGGTAAATCTTTTTTAGTTAAAACTTTAAATAATTTGTGAAAAAATTCTTTTGTGTTGGTTGCTGGTGTGTCAAAATAATGTATTTCTTTTTGATATTTTAAGTTTTGGGCTATACGATTAAGTAAAATACTTTTCCCCGTACCTGGTCTCCCAAAAAGTAAAATCATTTTTAAAGGTTTGTCTATACTATGTAGCAACTGCTTATATGCCGTTGCCGATGATTTTAATTCAATATAATCGTCGATTTCAATAGAATCGACAAATACATTTTTTGCTGCTTCATATCTACTTTTCATTAACTTTAGTATAACCTAAGTCTTTAAGTGAAACTGATTTAGAATTTTTAACAATATGTGGTGTAATAATAATAACCAATTCCTCAATAGTATTTATTTTTTCTTCTCTTTTAAAGGCATGTTCAAGTAATGGTAAATCACCAAGTAATGGTATTTTATTCACTCTAACACCTGATTTTGATGAAATTAAACCACCTAAAATTGCATGTTCTCCATCTTTTACTTTAATTACTGATGCAATTTGTCTTCTCACTAAGTCAGGTGGAATTGTTCTTACACCACCATCATTCGCAAGTTCAGTTACGGTATCTGAAATAGATGGATTAATTTTTAATGTAATCATTCCATTTTCTGCAATTTCTGGTGTAATATCTAATAAAATACCTGCAAAAACAGAATCTACTAACTCACCTTCTGCAGATGTAGCACCACCCGCATTACTTGCCGTACTACTTGATTTAATTTTATAAAATAATTCTTTACCAACAGAAATTAATGCTGGCTGATTATTTAGCGTCATGACTCTAGGACTAGATATCGCTTTTACATCTCCTTGTGTCCCTAAAAATTTAATAATTTCACTCACCTTTGCATTCCCCGTAATATTCACTACTTGTGCATTTCTTGGTTTAGTACCTTCTGCAAATGTACTTTCAGTAATTCCTGCTAAGTTATCAAATGTATAAGAAGATATATTTCTTTGTGCCATAGATAAAGAACTAATAGCAAAGTTTTGTAATCCATAAAGTTGACTCCAGTCAACACCAGTTGTTGAACTATCATCAAAGGTAACACTAATAATACGAACATCAATAAGTACTTGTGATTTTATCTGCTTTGTTAGTGTGTGTATATATTTTCCAACCCTATTAATTTGTCTATCTGTACCTGTAACTGTGACCATTCCTGCTTCTGCATTGACGATAGGTGCTAAAGGGTTATATTCCCATACTTGACCATCTGGTCCAGTCCATGATTCACCTGTTTTTGTATAATGCGTACTGCCATCACTCGCACCTATTAAGATTCTTTGGACCTCTAATTCAACTGTTTTCCAAAACTTAAATTCATCATTACTCTCTATAGAGATTCCTGTTTTTGATGCACCTGAACCACCTGTTCCCGCTGAAGAACCATTGGCACTAGCTGAATTATTTGAGTTGGCAATGGTAACATGTGCATTACTTTTTCCAATTCTTTGTCCTGAAATATAATGGATACGAAATGTTCTTGTGATTAGGTATGAAATTTTCAATTTATTACCACTTAAAGTATAGTATAAATCATTGTCTTTTAAAATTGTATTTAAAAAACCTTTAAATGTACTGTTCTTTAGTTTCACATAATAAAGCTTTTTATTCATACGCTTCCTAGCAGCTTCATCTTTTACTAAAACAGTAAGATCACAAGTATCTGCAAGATTATCTATTACATCACCTATCGTCAATTTACTGTCTATTGTTACAGAAAACAATTTACTAGAACAATCATTTGCCATAACATTACTTGTTGTAAATAAAAGCACAAATGCACTCATAACTTTTACCCCAATATTTTGTATACACTTCATCTTATTTACCTTTCTTAATTGTAATAAAATTTTCTCTTTTTTTATGTAAAAATAACTTTTTAATCTGATTATCATTTCTAAGTACCACACCTTTCTTTCCGATATATTTAATTGCATATCCACTTACATTATCATCTAATCCTTTCCATTCGCCATTAATATAAGCCTTTTTATTTAAAATAGCATTTAACGACAACTTAGTATTCTCTTTTTCCATAGGTATAACAAAAGTTGTAACATTGTTTTCTTCTTGTAGTCTTACAAATGGTTCTTTTGTCTCTTTTAACTTTTCAATACCAATACCTTCACGTTTATCATGAATTTTTTGAACCATGTCACGTATTTGATCCATAGACAAGTCTGCATAAATACTAGATGTTATTAAGATATATATAAGTACAATATTTTTCATTAGTGATTAATCCCCCAAACTGATATATTAATATCTGCTATGATATCTGAAGAGTTAGAATCAAGTGCAAATTTTGTACCATAAATATCCGTGACAAGTCTATTTTGTTCAATTTCATTAATAAAATTAACTATACCTTTATACTCTCCTTTACATCCCACAGCAATTTCAAGGACATAACCAAAACTACCATTATTATCTACATAGTTATTTGAGATATATTGAATTGCAACATCATGTGTTATAGCTTTTTCTGTGATAGAATTTAGAAATTTAGACCAACTTTTTTGATTAAATAACATCCCTGATAGTTTTGCTAAATTACTATCAATAAAGACTATTCTTTCCTTAGTATCAACAATTGTTTGTTTTTTATTTTTAATATCTTGATCAAACTTTTTTACATAAAACTCACGATCTCCAGAAACTGTAATAGAGTTTAAATATGTATTATGCTCTACAATATTTTTTTGTATCGATTTTTTACTTCGTTCACTTTTATTGTACATCTCTTCTGTATACGGCAACAAGTATGCATAAGCAAGGTAGGCAATAATTCCAGCTATGCCTAAAATAATGAGCCATTTTTCACTCTCTTTTTTAGGTGCAAAATAGACATCAAGTTCTTCTAATTTATCTTCTATAAACTTCATCTTAATTCAACCTTTAATAGACCTTTATAATAACCATTTTCTAAGTCTTTTTCAATAAGTTTAATATCTATCTGATCAATTTCTTCAAAGTGTGTATCAGAAATATATTGAATCAATTCTGTTAGTTTTCTATCATTTGAACTTACTAATGATGCCCATAATGTATCATTGTCACTGTATAACATATCAACATTGACTTCATGTGCGGTAAGTTCATCTGCTATCTGATATAAAATACCTGATTTAAGTCTGTAATTCACTTTTTTATTATAAATTGATGTTAATGTTTGAGTCTTTGCATTATATGTCTTAGATAATTTATCTTTTTTCTTATCTAAAACCTCTATCTCTTTTTTCTTTATACCTAATATTTTTTTATATTTTTCAGATTCTTCTTGAAGTTTATTATTTTGTATATTAAGTGCATATATTTTTGCATCATTTATATAAGAACCTACTAAGTAAATTAATGGGAAAGCTAAACCTATTGATATTGCTGCAAGTGTAGCAATAATGAACTGTCCACTGGCACGATTAACAAATGATGGTGCACGAGGGAACATTGTTAGGTTTACAATAGATGTTTCATCTTCCATGTAATCAAAGGCTGAAAGTAACATCATGTATTGTAATTGATCGGTATACCATTCATCATTATCAACAGAATAATTAAAGTTTAAGTCTACTGAATCTAAACCTAGATAATTTTGACTATATTCATCTAGCCCTATAATAGGTCCGTGTACAGACCCAATAAACATTTTATTAATGTTGTCAAGTTGAAATGCTCTTTTTGCATAAATAATAATATCATTAATTGTAATAAAAATTTCACCAAATATTTTTATTAAATTCTGTTGATATTCATAATTTGTTGTTTTGAGTCCTTCTGTTTCAAGTACGCTGTAAAATTCTTTTTCATCAACTTTTTCACCTGCTATTTCACAAAACTTATCATATATTTGCTCTAAAGAAAACTCTATAGACTTAGCATATAAATATTCACCATCTCTATAAAGTGTTACAAAAGCATCTTGTTTCGTAAAATAAATAAAACAATGTATACCTGTACTATTTAATATTTCTTTTCTATACAAGCCTTTATAAAGCAACGGTGCTGGCACTACTAAATCAATATATTTTGTTTGTTCTTTTATCGGAAAATAAAGTTTACTCATTACTGCAGGTTCTGCAACAAAAATATGGAATTCTCTTTCTTCTCCTGTAGTTTCAACTTCAATAGAAGAAATAATATAATCACTTGCTTGATCAAGACCTAGTTCTTCATACGCTTTAATATCTAAAATATCAGAAATATCTTCTTCTGGGATACTTCTACTCAAATAGACAATAGTATTAATCATATCTTTGTTACTTAAATATGAGACAATGAAATTTGAGGTATTGTACGTTAACTTATTAAGTGGTTGAAATGTATCATTTTTAAGTATATAGTGTTTACCAGCATAGGCATTCACAGTCATTACATTTTTAATTGATGATTGTGATTTTTCTGATGATTTTTTTGTTAAAAACATACTACGCTTCCTTGTTTGTTGAACGATTATATATGTTATAATATTAAAACTATCTTACAAACTTAAAAAATTTCTAAAAAATATAAGTTTTTTTATTATTTAGCTTTATTTTATAAATAAAAGCCTATTAAAGGTGCTTTATAGAACTGTTGTCAAACAAAAAAATTTGACTTTTTTTGACTTTTTAAAGAATATACCCCAATTCTTCTAGTCCATCTCTATTTTTACTCCATCCTTTCTTAACCGAAACATGTAAATCTAAAAATATTTTTTTACCTGAAAACACTTCCATCTGTTGTCTGGCAAATTTACCCACACGCTTGATACCTTCGCCTTTTTGACCTACTATCATCCCTTTTTGAGTGTCTTTTTCTACCACTATAGTGGCATAAACCGTGTCTAAAGTATCTGTTTCATCTATCTTCTCGATAGTCACATCACTCTCATAAGGTATTTCATCACTTAGGTTCTCAAAAATAGACTCTCTAATGAGTTCTTTGTAAATATCACGTATGTTGTCAGTTGTCAATATTTCAGTGTCAAATAAAAATGGTGAGGTAGGTAGATGCTTGGATATTTCATCAAGTAGTTGATTCTTCCCTACTTTCTTATTTACAGAGAAAGGAATGATGGCTTCAAATCTATCTTGATACTTTTGATACTCTCCTAATTTTTTAAGAATATCACCTTGTTTCACATGATCCATTTTAGTTAAAAGCACAATGTGTTTTGTAGCCTTACGTTCAGACATTTTCAAAAACTTCTCATACTCTGTTAGTTTATCTGTAATAGGAGCTAAAAATACTATGAGGTCAGCATCACCAATGGCTTTAAGTACCTCATCCATCATAAACTTATTAAGAAGTTTTTCTTTTTCATGAATACCTGGTGTATCTACAAAAATAATTTGAGATTCTTTACCATACATGTCTTCATGCATGACTATGATATTCATACGTTTACGCGTAGCTTGTGCTTTCTTAGAAACCATTGCTAACTTTTCACCTACAACATGGTTAAGTAAAGTACTCTTTCCTGCATTGGGTCGACCTACAACGGCTACAAAACCTGCTTTGGTATCTATCTCTTCTTTTTCATAATCAAACATCATAATATATACCTTGTTGTATCTTCATCTTCTACCACATCACCTATCTTCTCTTTTACAAGTGCTTCATCAACCACTAT
>Ga0256834_1000485_pt1 | contig 28494 bp, 26 predicted proteins | sample 4281140metaG_FD_190536 | JGI IMG/M metagenome (GOLD analysis project Ga0256834, IMG submission 190536) | Hydrothermal vent microbial communities from East Pacific Rise, Pacific Ocean - 4281-140 | ecosystem: Environmental > Aquatic > Marine > Hydrothermal vents | place: Pacific Ocean: East...
TCTCAATCATACTCTCTTCCATCATACCGAGATGATAACCTTTGTAGTTCCCCTCAGAATCGAAAAACAGCATATAGGGTATCTGACCCCTCCAGCCGGTCAATGAGGATATGTACTCTATAAACTCCTCGTTGTTGTTCATATAGTCCGCAACCGGAAAATTGACTCCTCTTTTTGTAATCTGAGAAAACTCCGAAAGAGTAAGAGGAGCCTGAACGTGCAGTCCTATTATCTGCAGTTTATCCGAATATTTTTTCTGTACTCTGCCTAGTATCGGCATTTCGGCCTTACAAGGAGGGCAGTTTTTACCGAAAAAATCCAATATAATGACTCTGTCGGGATACTCTTTTACCTTTATGCCGTTGTCGTTAACTTCTATATGGATCTTTTTCCCGTCCATTGTGTTTAGTACGAAAGATTTTGAGGAAGCCGCCAAAGAGAGCGCAAACAGAGCGGCCAAAACGATTTTTTTTAACATATCGACTCCTTTTTCAGTGCTCGATCAGCCAGACGCGAACCCTCTCGCCAGGCTCTTTGTTCCCCTCCTCGGGATCGGTAACCACAAGAGCGCTACGATTTAGCATATTCGTTAAAATCGCGCTGGTACCGTCTTTTTTGCCTTTAAAATCCACGAAATACTCTCCCCCTTCTACAGTGAGGTTACAGGGGGTGAACTCAGTTTTTGAGCTCTTTTTCAAAAAAGGCTCTCTCAAAACGGCCTCTATAATATTAGGACGGTACTCAGCTCCAGCCATTTTATATATCAGAGGTACCACGTAAAGCAAAAAGGTAACCGTACTCGAATACGCAAATCCCGGCAGTCCCACCAAGATTTTGTTCTCTCGTTTCGCTATCATAACGTGTTGTCCGGGTTTGATTCTCACCCCCTTAAACAGCAGCTCGGCTTTTAGCTCCTTTTCCACCACCTCTTTGACATAATCGTAATCCCCTACGCTAACGCCTCCGGTGGTAACGACTATGTCCGCGCTACGCAGTGCCTCTTTTAGAGCTTGAGTTATGGTCGCCTTGTCGTCTTTGACAGCGCCCATCTGAACGGGCTCTCCGCCGTGAAGTCTGGTGAGAGCCTCCAGAGTGTAACTGTTGGAACTACGTATCTGAGACGGGTTTTTACGCTCCTGTCCCACCTCCAAAACCTCGCTGCCGGTAGCCAAAATCGCGACCTTTGGCCTTTGATAGACTTTGATCGAAACTCTGTTTAGCGATCCCAAAACCCCTATTTCAGCAAAAGAGATTCTACTCCCTTTAGAGATCAGAAGCTCGCCCTTTTGATAGTTCTCGCCGATAGGTCTGACGCTAAAACCTTTGGGAACGCTCTTTACGATTTTAATATATTCCCCTTCCCTCTCTACGTTTTCGATAGGTATCAGCGTATCGGCCCCCTCCGGCATCAGCGAACCGGTAAACGTCTTGATCGCTTCACCGGCCTTTAGGCTCTTTTCGCTCAGACTTCCGGCCGGATTTACTCCTACTACTCTCACTTTTTTGGCGGATTGATCGGCAAATCTTATAGCATAGCCGTCCATAGCTGCCGTAGGGCGTTCGGGCGAGTTTTCCGCGGCTACGACATCCTCGGCCAAAACCCTGCCTAGAGTCTCGGTCAAAAAGAGTTTTTGCACCCCTACCGGTTCCAGTTCCAGACTATCAAGCCTACTTTGCGAATCCTCAAAAGTAATCATCGGCTCCCCCGTTCAATATCCAAGATGCCGGCACCTTCTATTTTATGGCTGCGATCCGAAGCGTAAACTCTCTTGCCCTTTTTGATATCGTATTTCCAGATGGGGGCATTTGCTTTGAAATCCTCCACAAACTCCTCTATAATTCTCAAAGCGACCGCTCTTTTGGGAGAAAACACCGCCGCCATATACGAGGATCTATGCAGCGGAACGTCGCCGAAAGAGTGAGCCATTCTGACTACGGCTCCCTCTTTTGAGGCTCTTTGGCTCCAGCCGGCGAACCAATCTGTGAGTATCGGCTCGTATAGATCGAAACTCAGCCCCTCTATCGAGTCCTCTTCCCTGACCGTTCCCACAAAGGTTATAAAGGCTCCGTAATTTTTATCCTCGCCCCATTTCCGCCATCTGGAAAATATAAGATCGACGTCCAAAGGGCCTTCGTATATCTCCAAAAATTCCAAGCTCAACCTCCGCATACCGGCGGCAGCAGCGAAACCCTGTCTCCGTCGCGAAGCTCCACATCAAGAGAGGAGACCAGTTTGTCGTTAACGGCCACGGCACACTCCGCCAGCCACTTCTTGGTCTCTTCATCTTTGTTGAGAATCTCGGCCACCTCTTTTAGCGTCTTGGCTTCTATCTCTATCGGTTTTTTGCCGATGGGTCCCAGAAACTCTACCTTGACCATCAAAAATCCTTGTGGTGTTTTGGGGTATTATATCAAAATATAAAGGAATAAAAAGCGAAAATTTTGGCTATAATACCCGAATGATTTTCGCCAAAATTGACTATATCAACCTGCTGCCTTTTTACATTTTTTTGAAAAAAGAGCTGAAAAATCCGGCATATAGAGCCGCTTTGGAACACAAAAAGGGAGTGCCCTCCAAAATAAACGAGGACTTTCGCAAATTCAGAGTGGAAGCGGCCTTTATCTCCAGCATCTTCTCGCCCAGATTCGAATGTACGCGGCTGGGAATAGTGGCGAAAAAGGAGATACGCAGCGTTATAGTCTGTCCCGGCGAAAACAGAAACGACAAGGACTCCAACACCTCCAACGTATTGGCGAAAATTCTGAACGTAAAAGGGGAGGTCTTAATAGGAGACAAGGCCCTAAAAAGATTCCACTCATCCTCAAAATGTCTCGATCTGGCCGGTATATGGTACGATAAATACTCTCTTCCTTTCGTCTTCGCTAGATTTTGCTTCAGAAAAGATCGCAAACTATATACAAAACTGGCCGAAAAATTTCTAAACACCAAAATAAAAATCCCGCGCTATATCTTGAAGCGCTACGCAAAAAAAAGCGGACTCTCCGAAAAAGAGATACGCGAATACTTAAAACTGATAGATTACAAAATCGACAAAAAGGGCGAAATCTCTTTAAAAAAATTTATATTTCTGTCAAAAAAGTTTAGATAGAATATCACAACGAAATCACAACACGAAAGTATAAACCGTATGGGTCGAGTCGTAAAGGTCTTAATTTTCAGTCTGCTATTAATAATAGTTTCGGCACATTCCAAAGAGCCTATAACTCCTATACCCTCTAAACTGGCGTACGACAAAAAGAAGGCTCTGCTGGGAAAAATGCTGTTTTTCGATCCGGTATTGTCCATGGATCGTAGCGTCAGCTGCGCAAGTTGTCACGATTTCGATCACGGAGGGGCAGATCCCAGACCGGTTTCGATAGGGGTCAACGGACAAAAAGGCAGAGTAAACTCTCCTACGGTCTACAACGCCATTTTTAATTTTAGGCAGTTTTGGAACGGAAGAGCAAAAGATCTAAAAGAGCAGATTCACGGTCCGCTGCATAGCAGTTTCGAAATGAACATAACCAAAGAGGAGATAGAAAAGAGGCTCAACGCGAACGCTTTTTACAAAAAGGCCTTTAAAAAGATCTACAAAAAAACCAAGATCACATACGATCAGGTTATAGACGTAATAGTGGAGTTTGAAAAGGCGCTCATCACTCCCGATTCCAGATTCGACAGATATCTAAAAGGAGAGAAAAACAGCCTCACCGAACAGGAAAAGAGAGGATATATGCTCTTTAAACGTCTCGGATGCGTTACCTGCCACAACGGAATAAACGTCGGAGGAAACTCATTTCAGCATATAGGCACCATAAATTTTTACGAAAAGAGCGTTATAGGGGACCGGTTTGAATTGACCGGCAGAGAGTTTGATAAAAAAAGATTCAAGGTTCCCTCTTTGCGAAACGTGGAACTGACCGCGCCCTACTTTCACGACGGCAGCGTAAAGACTCTCAAAGAGGCCGTGGAAAAGATGACGTACTACAACCTCGGAACGGAAGTAACCGAACAGGATATAGAAGATATAGTCGCCTTTTTGAAGACATTAACCGGCAAAAAACCGACCATTTTGAGCGACGGTCATGAAAATCGATAAAAAGATAGCCCTGGCAGCCTCGCTGGGGCTGTTGGCCCTTGTGTTGATCATATTTTTCGAAAACTTTACAAAAACCTACTTTTTGCACAACAACGAAATACTCAACAGGCTGCACAAACTCGAACGCGAAGAGATCAGGCTCGATTATGAAGTGCTCCAGGGATCGATGTTTCTTTACAAAAACCTGGACACCATATCGAAAATATACGAATCGATGGAAAAGAGTCTCAACGAACTGCTGGACGAAAAAACGCATCTAAACAGCGAACACCCCACGGTGTACAAGATGCTGATACAATATAAAAAAAGCCTCTCGGAAAAGATAGAGAACATTCAGGATTTCGAAAGCCTAAACGCCACGATAAAAAACTCGGCCATGTTTTTGGCCGATCTTTTAAAAAAGAGTACCGCCAGACTGGATAAAGAGGCCCAAGAGGACTACATAGAGTACGAAAAGAACGTAGCGGAAGCGATCAGTTCCATTTTTTTGGCCAAAAACAGTTTCGACGAGGATTTTTTAAAATCCGTCAAAAAAAACTACGAAAATCTCAAAAAATATAGATTCAAGGACCGCTCGACCGCTCTTTTGCATCAAAACATCATGGCCCACCTAAAACTGTTCATAGAGAAGTTCCCTCTATATACCAGATATCTGGACTCTATCCTAAAAAGCAAATCGAAGTTTATTCTAAACAGAACGATAAACATGTTCCTAAAATCCGCCAACGAAGAGTTAAAAGTCATCTCTTTGCTGTACATAGCGCTGATTCTGTTCTATTTCGGGGCGATCTTTTATATCATCTATCTACTCTACTTGATGGACAGGGAGAACTCCAGACTAAAAAGATACCAAAAAAGACTCGAGGTGATGGCCAGGCTGGACCCTTTGACGGGGCTATACAACAGACGGGTTCTAGAACGGGACAAAAGACGCTCCAGCGATCCGGCGTTTATAATAGTCAATATAAACGGCTTTAAACACTTTAACGACTTTTACGGAATCAATATCGGAGACAAAATTTTGAAAAAAACGGCCAGAATATTAAAAAAGATAGTCCCGGAGCATCTAAACGCCTCCTTTTACAGAATAGGGGGAGACGATTTCGGAATTTTGATAAACAACTGCGACTATCCCCTCGAAAAGCTCGCGCAACGTATCACGAACCATTTTAAAAACAGTAGCATCAAAATAGGTTCCATCGAGATAAATCTGACCGTCAGTCTGGGAATAACCAAAAAATATCCCCTGGTGGAGACGGCGGATATGGCGCTTAAACATATAAAAAGGGATATCCGCAGATCCTATTTTATCTACAACGAAAAACTGGGATTTTTCGAAAAAACAGAGGAGAACATTAAAAAAGCGGCCGTTTTGAAAAAGGCGCTTCAAAGAGACCACATAAAGCTGTATCTCCAGCCGATAGTGGATACAAGAAGCGAGTCCGAAGTAAAATACGAGGTTCTTACCTATATCAAAAACGAAAAGGAAGATTACGAATCGATCTATAAATATCTGCAGATCGCAAAAGATATCAAGCTCTACGAATCGCTAACCTACGCCATTTTCAAAAAGAGTTTCGAACTGTTCGACGGCCTTGATAAAGAGTTTTCGTTAAATATTTCCGTAGAGGATATCTCCAATCCTCACATTTTAAAATTTATGGGCTCTTTATACAAAAACCACTCCCGAACCTTTAAAAACGTCACCTTCGAAATTCTAGAAAGCGCCGCCATCAACGACTACGACGCGGTCAGGGACTTTATCTCGATCATAAAGAGACTGGGCTCGAAAGTCGCGATAGACGACTTTGGCAGCGGATATTCGAATTTCGAGCATATCTTGAATCTGAACGTGGACTATATTAAAATAGACGGTTCTTTAATAAAGAATCTGGATAGAAACGAAAACGCCAGACTGATCGTCAAAACGATAGTCAGCTTTGCAAAAGAGGCCGGAATAAAAACGATAGCCGAATATGTTCGTTCCGGCTCGATTCTGAACGAGGTGCGAAAACTAGGGATAGATTACGCCCAGGGAGAGCTATTTGCCATGCCAGAACCGGCCGGGAGAGAGAGATGGAACAAAAACTAATAAAAGCCTGTAAAGAGATATTCAAAGAGGAGGACCTGAAAATTTCCACCGATCTGCAAAAACAGATCGAACAAAAAGGGATACTGGTCAAAACTCTTTTCGACTCCGAAAGAGCCTTTTTGAAAATATACTCGATAAATAAACTGCGTCTGTCGGATCTAATTCCGCTTTTGCACAATTTCGGACTCGAGGCGATCGAGGAGGTCTCATACGAAATCTTTACCGAAAATGAAAAGATCCACGTCAACCGTTTTCTACTCGAGGAGAAGATAAAAGAGCCTCTGCAAAAACACCGATCGACGGTAACCTCGCTGTTGGAATCCGCTATCAGAGGGGATATCGTGTGCGATTCGGCCCTCTACTCCCTAGCTTTGAAAGAGGGGCTAGATTATAAAAAGATCTTTTTACTAGAATCGATAATACGGTACGAAGATCAAATAGTTCCTGAGTTCAATAAAAACACCATTTTGGATACCTTCGTCAAATACGGCGAAACGGCTTCGCTTCTGATAGAGACCTTTTTGACCAAGTTCGATCCCGATGAAAACAGAAGAAAAGAGTACGAGACTCTATGTAGCAGATTAAAAGAGTCCATAAAGAGCGCAGAAAACATAACAGAGGATAAAATACTCTCTCTGGCGCTGAAAATCGTTCAAAACGCCACGAGAACCAACTATTTTAAAAACAAAAGCGCAATTAGCTTCAAAATGGATACAGCCTTTTTGGAGAGTATGCTAAACGGAATACAGCCCAGAATCGAGATGTTCGTATCCCACCCAAAAATGAGCGGCGTCCATCTGCGAATGGATAAAATAAGCCGGGGAGGCCTCAGATGGAGCGAACGTTTCGACGACTACAGAGAAGAGATAAAATCGCTGATGAGCACGCAAGAGGCCAAAAACGCCATCATAGTCCCTTCGGGGGCAAAAGGCGGATTTGTAATCTTCGAAGATAAAAAAAAGCTGAGCAAAGATAGTTTCAAAGAGTATTACTCCATCTTCATCGACTCCCTTTTGGATCTTATAGACAACAAAGGCTCTAATTACGAGGGCGTAAAATACGACGGGGACGATTTCTATTTCGTCGTCGCGGCCGACAAGGGAACCGCGGCTATGAGCGACGTGGCCAACTCGATAGCAATCGGACGGGGCTTTTGGCTGCACGACGCCTTTGCCAGCGGCGGCAGCAACGGCTACAACCATAAAAAACTCGGCGTAACCGCCAAAGGCGCCTGGAGAAGCGCATCACGATTTTTTATAGAAAAGAAAATAGATATATACAGCGATACGATAAGCGTAGTGGCAATAGGATCGATGCGCGGCGACGTGTGCGGAAACGGCCTTTTGATAAATCCCAATATTCGCCTTTTGGGAGCCGTCAGTTCAAAAGAGATCTTCGTAGATCCAGATCCGAACCCCCTAACCGCATACAGAGAGAGAAAGAGGCTGTTTAAAGAGAGTCTACACTGGCGAGACTACGACAAAAACCTGATCTCAAAGGGAGGCGGGGTATTTTCAAGGGATCAAAAAGAGATAGAGCTCTCCGCCGAAATGCGAAAGCTCTTCAAAACCCGAGCGAAAGTAGTCAGCGGCTCCGAATTGGCGAAAATGGTACTGACCATGGAAGTAGACCTGCTATATAACGGAGGAGTGGGGACCTACGTCAAATCCAGCGAAGAGGCCAATCTCCATCTGGGAGACAAAGAAAACGAAAGCGTCAGAGTAAACGCGGCCGATCTGAAATGCTACGCGGTCTGCGAAGGCGGCAATCTAGGGTTCACCCAACTAGCAAGAATAGAGTACTCAAAAAACGGAGGGAAAATCAATCTAGACAGTATAGACAACTCCGCCGGCGTGGACACTTCGGACCACGAAGTAAACATAAAGATCGTCCTTAACGAGCTCAAACGAAAAGGGCAGATCGACGAAAAAGAGCGTATAAAAACTCTAGAGAATCTAACGGACAAGGTATTAAACAGCGTTTTTTGGACGAACTATCTACAACCACTCTCCATAACTCTTGACCAGATCAGATCAAAAACGGAACCGGAAAAGTTCGTAAAATGCACCGAAATTATAGAAAACAGCATAAAGGTGTTCAAAAGAAGAGATTTTCATATACCTAAAAACAGCGAATTCGAAAGAGTCTTCGACTCAAAAGGCGAGATTTTAAGACCAATTTTAGGAATTTTGCTCTCCTACTCCAAGCTTTTGCTAAAAAAGAGTATCCTTGGCAGCGATCTGCCGGACTCCACGTTCGCCAGACACTATCTATATAAATATTTTCCGAAAAACTTCTCCACCATATACGAAAAGGAGGTGGGGGCACACCCGCTCAAACGCGAAATCGTCGCCACGATGATAGCGAATAAAATCATCAATTTCCACGGAATCACCTTCATACACGATTACGAGGAGCTGGGCGAGGACTTTATCAAAAAAATAGAGGCCTATCTGATCATAAACAGACTTATCGGAGCGAACGACGTACGATTCGAAATATACAGAAACGATCTAAAAATCGACTCGGCCCTCTCGTATAGACTCCTTTTGGAGCTGGAAGAGGCTATCGCATTTAGCGTAGGCTGGATGGTCAAAAAGGAAAAAAGAGTCGATCCGGTCTATATGCTGGCCTATAAAGAGGAGATAGAGGCGGTTTTGAAAAACGCCGACAAAAAAATAGCTCGAAAAAGCTTAACCGAAATCGAAAGCATAGATAGATTTTTTACCTATTTGGACTATCTCAAATTCACGGCCGCCGCCATCGATCTAAAAGAGCAGACCCACCTATCCTTCGCCGAAGTGGCGAAGCTCTTTTATCTGATCATAGAGAGGTTCAATATCAACGATATCCTAGGCTCAATCGCCGATCTCAAACCGCTGGGCGAATACGAAAGGCGCGTTCAGAAAGAACTGACGGAACTGGTAGAGTTTTTCGTTACGGCTCTGGCTAAAAAGATACTCGGTTTTACCAGAGTCGAAGAGAATATCGAGGAGAGCTTTGAGAGCTATATAGGCAGAAACTTTGCCAAAAACTCCATCCTTCTTGAAATATCGAACTTCAAAACCCAAGAAAGCCGCAATTTAGCCCATCTGAGCCATATCGTAAACTCATTGGTACTATCGGTGGTTTAGGAGTTTCTTTGCAAAAACTCCCTAACCCTCTGGATAGTCTCCTCTTTGCCTATGACGGCCATAATATCTGCCAGATCCGGCCCTCCGAGCCTGCCGGTAAGAGCCAGACGCAGCGGCTGACCGATCTTGCCAAAACCGATACCCTTTTGCTCCACCACGCTCTTAATAATTTCGTGAAATTCGGCCGGCAGTCTGGGATCGGCGCTTTCGAGACTCTTTAAAAAACTCTCCAAAATCTCTCTCCACTCCCCTTTTAGAGCCTTCTTCATGCCTTTTTCATCATACTCGCGGGGAGCCTCGAGAATCTCTTTTGCCATTTCGGCCATCTCTTTCAAGGTTTTGGCTCTCTCTTTGAGAGCGTCGAGTAAAATCTCCTTTTTATCGTGGCTTTGCAGATAGACGCCGAAATCTTCCAAAAGCTCGGATAACCTTTGATTGGGAGTATTCTTGATATAGTGCGAATTCAACCAGTCCAGCTTGCTAAGATTATAAGCCGAAGCCGATTTGTTGATATCTGATGGATCAAAAAGTTTTTGCATCTCTTCGAGGGAGAAGATCTCCTGATCCTTGTAGCTCCACCCCAGCCTGACCAGAAAGTTCAACAGAGCCTCCGGCAGATATCCCATTCTCTTATACTCCATCACGTCCATAGCACCGTCTCTTTTGGAGAGCTTTTTTCCCGATTCGTTCAATATCATGGGAACGTGATAAAACCTCGGAATATTCAATCCCAAAGCCCTATAAACCAGAATCTGCTTGGGCGTATTATACAGATGATCGTCCCCTCTGATCACGTCAGTCACCCCCATCAAAGCGTCGTCTACCGCGACTACGAAATTATAGGTTGGAGTCCCGTCGCTTCTGGCGATGATAAAATCGTCCAACTCATCGGCTCTGATAGTTACAGTGCCTTTTATTCCGTCTTCGAAAACGATATCCCCCTCCAGAGGGGCTTTGATTCTAACTACCGGTTGAACTCCTTTGGGAGGTTCGCCATCGAAATCTCTGTATCTTCTGTCGTACCTGGGCCTCTCTCCCCTCTTTTGCTGCTCCTCTCTGAGGGCATCCAGCTCCTCTTTGCTCATATAGCAGTAATAGGCTTTGCCCTCTTTGAGCAGCTTTTGAATATACTCTTTGTAGATATCGAACCTCTTTGATTGATACTCCACTTCGCCGTCATAATTGAGCCCTACCCAATCAAAAGCCTCCAAAATGGCTCTGACGGCTTTATCGGAATTTCTGGAAAGATCCGTATCTTCGATTCTCAATATAAATCTTCCTCCGTTTTTCCTGGCCCATAACCAGTTAAAAAGAGCAGTTCTGAGTCCTCCTATGTGAAGATATCCCGTGGGACTCGGAGCGAATCTGGTAACTACCATAAAACAACCTTTTCAATCGGAAATTTCTATAGAAAATTTTAATGAATTCTTAGTTAAAAGCTGGTAAAATGTGGCCGGATTTAAACGATTTAAGGGATAATATGAAAAAGCTTCTTGCCCTCTTGGCGTGTTCGATCTATATATCGGCTTCGATGGTTGACGCCGTGGCGATTATTGTCAACAACGAACCCATAACGCTTCTCGATATCGTAAAAACCTCGAAAGCGCTGGGCGTAGACAAACAAAAAGCCACCGAACTGCTGATAGAGAGAAAACTCGAAGAGGCGGAAATCAAAAGACTGGGCATAGATGTTGACGAATATGATCTAAACAAAGAGATAGAAAATTTCGCAAAGAGTAAAGGGATGAGCCTCGAAGAACTAAAAAAAGCCGTAGAATCCAGCGGACTGACGTGGCAAGAATATAAAGACAGCTTCAAAAAAAGGGTTCTGAAAAAGAGGCTCTATCAGCAAATCGCGGCCTCTAAAATGCAAAGACCGGACGAAGCGTCGATAAAAGAGTATTACGAAAAGAATCTGGAAGCTTTCAGCGTACCCAGCGAAGTGGAAATCATCAAATATCTTTCTACGAATCGAAAAAGCCTCGAAGAGCTCAAAAAAAACCCCATGGCGCATCTGCCAGACATAACGAGCGGTGAAGAGAGAGTCGATTTAAACGCCATCAATCCCCAGCTGGCGCTGCTGATACAGGAGACCAAAGAGGGCGAATTCACCCCTATCATACCGATGCAAAAAGGCTTCCTACTAATTTTCGTCAAAAAAAAGATAGGTAAAAAAGCTCTTCCATACGAAGAGATCAAAAACGCTGTAGCCGCCAAAATGGCCGAAGAGCAAAGAAAATCCATCATCAAAGACTATTTGGCCAAACTAAAAGTGAACGCCAAAATAAAAGTTCTGAGATTACCCTAAAGGAGAGTTATGATACAGGTTGTAGCCACAAAAAACGAATTTGCCGATCTTTGCGAAAAGGTTAGAAACGCCGAAGGATACAGAGATCCGATCGGTTTTGGAATTTGCAGAATAGACAGAGGTCAAAAAAACAGCGAAAAAGTTCTGCAAGCCACGTTTCCGGTGGTAAACTGGCGAGAAAACTACGCCAGCGCCGCGATATTTCATCTGGCCATAAAAGAGAGCCTTACCGATGGCACCGTGCACGATAGCGAGGCTCTTTACGAAATCAACAGGGAATTCGTAGAAAGCGCCATGAACGCCTTCGCTCCATTTTTGAACGAAGCCAAAGGCGAAAATCACAAAAACGTCCAGTTGATAAAGATGCTTTCAACTATGGAACCTGAAGAGTTGGCCGATTACAGGATACTCTTTATCTACGAGGACGAAGCTCCAAAATCGCCCGAATCGGTATACTTAAAGCTTTACGCCCTCTCTTTGGGGAAAGCGCCTTTAAGAGGCGTAAATCTTAACGGCGCATTCGGTATATTGCCGAACGTGGCATGGAGCGGTAACTATCCTATAGAACTGGAGTGGCTCAGAGAAAACGAACTGGAACTAAAGATGAGAGGCGAATATCCCCAAATCGACGCCGTAGATAAGTTCCCCAGATTCTTGCAGCACGTAATTCCGGCCGACAACACCAGAATTCTGGATGCCTCAAAAGTTAGATTCGGAGCCCAGCTCGCCGCCGGAACGACGGTTATGCCTGGAGCCAGCTACATAAACTTTAACGCAGGAACCCTCGGAGCGGTAATGGTAGAGGGCAGAATAAGCTCCAGCGCCGTAGTAGGCAAAGGTAGTGACATAGGCGGCGGAGCCAGTATTTTAGGAGTCCTCAGCGGCACCAGCGGAAACCCGATCAGCATCGGAGAGAACTGCCTCCTCGGCGCCAACTCCGTAACGGGCATACCGCTCGGCGACGGCTGTATCGTCGATGCGGGAATCGCCGTACTCGAAGGAACGAAATTTTACGTGAGCGAAGCGGAATATGGCAAGATCAAAGAGACCAACCCGGATTGGCGGGCCGAATACAAAGAGATCTTCAAAGGTGTGGAACTTGCGGGTCTGAACGGTCTACATTTCAGACAAGACAGCACCACCGGACAGATGAAAGTGTTTCGTAGCAACAAAGAGGTAAAATTAAACGAAGAGCTCCACTGAGCTCTTCGCTATTTCAAAAACTTTTCGTCGATATATTTCGTATCATAGTTATTGGACACGAAATCCGGATTTTCCATCATCTTTCTATGAAACTCTATCGTCGTTTTTATTCCGCTCACTTCGAACTCTTCAAGAGCCCTTTTCATTTTGGCGATAGCTCTTTCTCTGTTTTCTCCCCAAACTATCAATTTGGCTATCATAGAATCGTAATAGGGGGGAACTATGTATCCGCTATAGACATGGGTATCCATTCTGACGTCTTTGCCGCCCGGTTGTATCCAGGTCTTGATTTTGCCGGGGCTGGGAATAAACTTTTGCGGATCTTCCGCATTAATTCTGCATTCTATGGCGTGACCCTTTAGTTTTACATCGCTCTGATCAAAGAGTCTATCGCCTTCGGCTATCTTGATCATCCACTCTATGATGTCGATACCGCTGACCATCTCGCTAACCGGATGTTCCACCTGTAGCCTGGTGTTCATCTCCATAAAATAGAAGTTTTTGTCGCTATCTACCAAAAACTCTATCGTTCCGGCCCCCTCGTAGTTTATATACTTTGCCGCCTTTACGGCTGTGGAGAGCAGCTGCGATCTCGTCTCTTCGTCCAGCAGTATCGCTGGAGACTCCTCGAGCATTTTTTGGTGTCGCCGCTGGAGCGAACAGTCCCTCTCTCCCAGATGCACCACGTTGCCGTGCGAGTCGGCCAGAATCTGAACCTCGATATGGCGCGGATTTTTGATAAACTTTTCCATATAGATCGTTCCGTCTCCAAAGGCGCTGATAGCCTCGCTCTCGGCGGCCAAAAAAGCGTTCTCTATATAGCTCTCGTCCTCAACCACTCTCATACCTTTGCCCCCGCCTCCCGCGGCAGCTTTTAAAATTATCGGATAACCTATCTCTTTGGCCCTCTTTTTGGCTTCGGCCACATCCTTGATCGCCCCTTCGCTGCCAGGAATGACAGGAACTCCGGCGGCTCTCATAACCTCCTTGGCCTTGGACTTGTCGCTCATCATCTGCATAACTTCCAAAGAGGGACCGATAAATTTAATATCGTGCAGTTTGCATATCTCCACAAACTGCTGATTTTCGCTCAAAAAGCCGTATCCGGGAAATATGGCGTCGCACTCGCTGATCTCGGCGGCGCTGATTATGGCCGGGATATTCAGATAGCTTTCGGCGCTTTTGGCCGGTCCTATGCAGATCGCCGCATCGGCCAAAGAGAGATAGTGGGCGTCCTTGTCGGCGCTGGAGTATACCGCTATAGCCTCTTTGCCCATCTCCTTGATGGTTCTAATGGCCCTGAGGGCTATCTCCCCTCTGTTGGCAATCAAAATCTTTTCGATCCTGCCCATTTAGAGCCTTTCTACCAAAAATAGAGGCATATCGTATTCGACCGGCTGCCCGTCCTCTACCAGTATCTCCAAAATCTTGCAATCAAACTCGGCCTCGATCTCGTTAAATATCTTCATAGCCTCAATAATACCGATAGTCTGTCCCTTGCTTACCCTATCTCCGACTTTAACGAAAGGAGGACTGTCCGGGCTGGGAGCCCTGTAGAAAGTTCCAACCATGGGAGAGGTGATATATTCGCCCTTTTTCTTCTCTGCCTCTTTTGGCTGGAGCTGCTCGCCCTCGATCGAAACGGTCTGTTTCGCCTGCGGCTGGAGCGGCGCGCTCTGAACCTGAACGGTTTGCGGCTCTGAAACGGCGTATGAAGCCTTTTCCATAGATATTTTGAACTCATCCTTCTTTACTTCGAGTCTACCCAGTCCGCTTTTGTCGAAAATCCTTATTAGCTCTTTTATCTCTTTGAAATCCATATCTCTTCCTTGAAAAGTGATGATTGTGCCCCTCAAAAGGGCTTTATAACTTTTTCTCAACGATAATATTATTTGCTATAATATCATAATTTTTATAAAGAGTTTCCGAAAAAAACGACATAAAATCAACCGTCGGCACCAAAAGGGAGAATATGGGACTAAAGTCTGACAGATGGATCCGAGAGATGTCGATCAAACACGGCATGATCGATCCGTTTTGCGAGGATCAGATAGGCAAAGGGGTCGTCAGTTACGGCCTAAGCAGCTACGGATACGATATCAGAGTGAGCGACGAATTCAAAATCTTTACAAACGTCAACGCCGAAGTGGTGGATCCAAAACATTTCGACGAAAGAAACGTTGTAGATTTCAAAGGGGAGGTATGTATCGTCCCTCCAAACTCTTTCGCACTGGCAAGAACGGTAGAGTATTTCAAGATCCCCAGAAACGTCCTGGCCATATGTCTTGGCAAAAGTACCTACGCCAGATGCGGAATAATAGTAAACGTCACCCCTTTCGAACCGGAGTTTGAAGGGCATATAACCATAGAGATCTCAAATACGACTCCCCTTCCGGCGAAGATATACGCCAACGAAGGGATAGCCCAGGTTCTATTCTTCGAAGGGGACGAAGAGTGCGAAGTAAGCTACAAAGACAAAGCGGGCAAATATCAAAAACAAAGGGGAATCACCTTGCCTAAAATTTTAAAATAGTTACATAAACTCCCTCTCAAACCAGACCAAAAAGGAGTATATCAGCCAGCCGTGCATTGAAAAGCGCCTTCGTTTTAGCTGACGTTTCAACTCGTTCAGGGCCTCGCGACGGAAAATATCGCATCCCTCGTTGATCTTTATCGCTCTATCGAACTCTCCGCTTTCGAGGAGCCACTCCATAAAGGGGAAAGAGAACCCCTTTTTTCGCCTGTTCAGTATCTCGGGAGCCAAAAACTCTTCGGCTACCTTTTTTAGAATATATTTGGTTGAACCCCCTTTTAGATGCAAATCGCCATCTATCGAAAGAGCCAGCTCCGCTAAATTCCTATCCAGCATAGGGGTTCTAGCCTCGATCGAGTTGATCATAGAGACCCGATCCAGTTTCCTCAAATATAGATCGGACAATCTGACGCCCATGTCCACGACGGTATACCTTTTTAGAGGCTCTTTAAAATTCCGGGCCCTTTTTATGTAGCACTCCATAAATTTCAACGAATCGTTATCCTTTACCGGACGCCTAAGGACGAAACCCTTTTGCAAATCGGTAAAAATTTCGCTGCTTCCCCTAAACAGCCACGATCCCTCAAAGACTCTTTTGTACCACTCCCACTCCTTGTTGGGGGAGTAGTGTCTTTTGAAATAGTTTCTAAGCCAGTTTTTATATTTTAGGCCGGCCGCCTTTTCTATATCCGCAAACTCCCTGTAGCGTCCGTATCCCAAAAAAATCTCGTCCCCTCCCTCTCCCCCCAGCACAACTTCGAATCCTTGAGAGGAGATTTTTGAAAAAAGATACTCAAGAGGAGCCGAGGCGGGATCGCCCAAGGGCTCCTCCAGAGCAAAAAAGAGCCGCTCAAGACCCTCTAAAAAGAGTCTTTTATCGTATACGACCCTTCTGTGATCGCTTCGTATCGTTTTTGAGACCATCTGCGCAAAAGGGGACTCGTCATGTTTTTTATACCCCTCATAACCTATCGTAAAGGTATCTATTTTGCCTCTAAGACGCGATGCCATCGCGGCGATAAGCGAACTGTCGATCCCCCCGCTGAGCAAAAAGGCGATCGGTTTTTGCCCCTGAAGCCTACGCTCGACGCTCTCAAAAAGAGCGCTCTTTACCGCCCCAACGGCCCGATTTTCATCCTTTATCGTCTCTTTCTCGCGCAAAAAAAGGCTCTCCTTTTCTCTAACGGAACCCTTCTCCACCACCAGCATGGTTCCCGGTTTTATTCGATATATCCCTTCGTAAAAGGTTCTCTCGCAAAGCGCCGACCCGAAAGAAAGATAGGAACTTAGCGTATCCTCGCAAAAACGCTTGTCGCAAAAGTGAAACAGAGCTCTCAATTCGGAAGAGAATACAAAACGGCTCTTGTCTTTAAAAAAAAAGAGCGGTTTCTTGCCGAAAATATCTCTCGCCAGATATAGTTTTTCCCTCTTTCGATCATACAGAGCCAGAGCGTACATTCCATCTAGAATCTCCAAAAAACGCTCACGCTCACTCTCGTAAGCGGCCAATACCGTCTCGGTATCGCCCCCGGTAACAAAACTATAAGGCAACCTGTCTCTGAGCTCTTTGTAGTTGTAAATCTCCCCGTTAAAGACCAAAACGGCCCTCTCGTTAGCTATAGGTTGATCGGAAGCCGAAGAAGGATCGACTATAGCGAGCCTGTTATGCGCCAAAAAGATCCTCTCCCCGGCCCAATATCCTGAGGAGTGCGGCCCTCTGTGCCTCATAGCGTCAGAGGCGCGTAGAGCTTTTTCCAGATCATATTCGCCCAATATACCGAATATCGAACACATCTATATCCACTGTCTCCTTTTTAGCCACTTGTAAATCGCAAACCCTAAAGCGAGATTGATCAGCCAAACAAAATAGTAGCCGTACTCCCATTGAAGTTCCGGCATATTTTTAAAATTCATTCCGTAATTTCCAACGATGAAAGTCAGCGGTAGAAAAATTAACGATATTGCGGCCAATCTCTGCATCGCCTGATTCATTCTGTTCGATATGAACCCCATAATTAGATTCTGCAAATAGCCCGTTCTTTCCAGATAGGATCTAGATTCGTTGATTACGAAGTTCAGATGCTCTTTTAGATCTATAAATTCGAATTTCAGCTTTTTTCTAATCTGGGTGGGATAGTGGTTGTAGATTTTATTTATTACGTCGTTTTCGAACACCGACTGTTTGGCTATTCTGTTTAAACTCCTTCTGGCCAGATAGAGCTCCTTTTGCATCTCTTCTTCGTCCAGCTCCTTTTTGAATATGGTATCTTCTATCTTTTCGAGCCTGTCGTCTATATAGTCTAAGATCCCCATGGTGTTGTCTATTAAAATATCCAAAATGGTATAGGTGATATACTCGATGGAGTCCTGCGGTCTGTATCTTTTATATAGCTTGGATACCATTTTCTTTATGACCTCTTCGTGGTCGCTCAAAAAAAGCAGTTTGTCCGCCGTAATAATAATTACTATATTGGTATCTTCAAACAGAAGATCGAAACTCTGTTTGAAATATTTTAGAATCACCAGTTTAAATCCGTCGTTCTCCTCGTATGTAACGCTCTGCTCCTCGCTCTGGATATCTTCTATAAAACTCTCATGAAAACCGTTTTCTAACAGCCATTTTATAATTTTGGAGTTCTTGGCCGAACTAAACACTATCTGTTTCTCTCCCGGCAGCAGCTCTATCTCCTCTTCGCCCTTTTTATAAAGTCTATCCGCAAATACGTACATCTTTATCCTTTAATCAAAAACTGCACCCTCTACGGGAATATTCGTCGCAAATCTCCAAAAAGGCCTCGGCGGCCTCTATCTCAAGAGGCAGAGAAATCTCCGCTTTGTAGAGCTCTTCCGCGGAACTCAGATACGAAGAGGCAAACGGTTTGAGTCTATATATAGGTTTGTAGTGTACCTTTGGAGCGTATCCCAATTGCCTCATCCGCTCGAAAATATCCTCTTTTACGCAATACATGGAGGGTTTCAAAAGCAGAGGAAAGAATCTTTTTACGGTTTTGTCGCCGCACTCTATCGGATCGAAAAATCTGTTCCCTTTTTCCAAAACGGTTCTCATGGCAAAAAAGATATCGTTGCTTTTTTGAATCTCCTCCTTTGTAGGCAAAGGACGATTTTGACACAACAGATTCAAAGAGATATATCTAAGATCGAAATTCCACAATCTTCCCTCTTTGATTCCGCCTCCCAAAAAATCTTTTAACTCTTTCAACAGCATACAATCTTTCGTCGAAACGGCGGCGAAGCTTCCGCAATCAAAGATATTTATATCGTAATCGCCGAGCTTCTCTCCGAAGTTTTGATAACAGATCCACCCCTTTTTCGGTTCGAAACTCTCAAAATAGAGGTTGTCTATATCGCAGTCTCCGCCAAAATCGAAACCGCTCTCGACCATCTCCACCTCAACCTCGGCCATTTTGGCGGCAGAGGCGAACCAGTGAGGCGAAGCGGCGCAAATACTCAGCGACTTTTTACCGAAAATCTTCAAACAGGCCCACAAAATCGCATCGGGAGAAACGGCCGTTAAATAGTTCTCTTTTCGCTGTTCGCTCATACGAAGCCCCTTTGACAATTCAAAAGAGATTATACAAAAATAATCAAATATGATAGAATTGCAACGAAAACGACATCCGACTAATGTAATTCAAAGGCAACGACGTGGCGCAAAAGAGTCTGATAATAGTTGAATCACCGGCAAAAGCCAGAACGATAAAAAATTTTCTAGGTAAAAATTACGAAGTTGTAGCCTCCAAAGGTCACATAAGGGATCTGCCCAAATCCAGCTTCGGAATCAAGATAAACGAGGGTAGATTCGAACCTCAATACAGAGTGGATAAAGACCACTCCGCCGTAGTGAAACAGATAAAAGAACTGGCAAAAAAGAGCGAAAAGGTATACATAGCCACCGACGAAGACAGAGAGGGGGAGGCGATAGGCTACCATATAGCCAAGGCGATCGGCCAGGAACCGGAGAAACTACCGAGAATCGTGTTTCACGAAATAACAAAAAACGCTATCAAAAACGCTTTGCAAAATCCCAGAACCATAGATATGAATAGGGTAAACGCCCAGCAGGCCAGACGACTTCTGGATAGAATAGTGGGATACAAGCTCTCCCCTTTGCTCTCTTCAAAGATCCAAAGAGGCCTCAGCGCGGGAAGGGTTCAAAGCGCCGCCTTGAAATTGGTTGTAGACAGAGAAAGGGAGATAGAAGCCTTCACTCCCCAGGAGTACTGGAGTATAGAGGCTATTTTTGACGAAAGCGTAGAAGGCTCTTTGGTAAAGTATCTAAATAAAAAGATAGAAAAACTGACTATAAAGAGCAAAGAAGAGAGTCAGGAGATAGTCGATAGACTCAAAAAGGAAACCTTCAAAGTCTCCAAAATCGAAAAAAAGAGACGCACCACCAAAACTCCGCCTCCCTTTATGACCTCGACCCTGCAGCAGACCGCCTCGACCCAGCTCGGTTTTAGTCCCAAAAAGACCATGATGATCGCGCAAAAGCTTTACGAAGGGGTTCAAACCGACAAAGGAATAACCGGGATAATCACCTATATGAGAACCGATAGCCTCAATATCGCTCAAGAGGCGATAGAAGCCGCGAGAGAACATATAAAACGCAACTATTCGCCGGACCTTCTGCCTGAAAAACCGAAAAAATACGCCACAAAAAACAGGGGAGCACAGGAGGCGCACGAGGCCATAAGGCCGACCATGGTAGAGTTTACGCCCCAAAAGGCCGCGGCCTATCTGAGTCAGGACGAGTTAAAACTATATACCCTGATCTACAACAGATTTTTGGCCTCACAGGCCAAAGACGCGGTTTTCGAAATCGAGACGATCTATTTCGAGTCCCAAAGCTCCATTTTCAAAGCCGGAGGACGCAGAGTCGTTTTTGAGGGGTTTTACAAAATTTTATCCGGAATGGAAAAAGAAAAGCTACTGCCGCCGATGAAAGAGGGCCAGGAGGTTAAACTCAGCGAGATAAAAGCCACCCAGCACTTCACCGAACCGCCCAGCAGATACTCCGAAGCGAGTCTAATAAAAAAACTGGAATCGCTAGGCATCGGCAGACCCAGTACTTACGCTCCTACCATAGCCTTACTGCAGACTCGAAACTATATCGAGATAGAAAAAAAACAGATCAAACCGACTCAGATAGCCTTTAAGGTTATCGAAGTGCTCGAAAAACATTTTCCGGATATCGTAGACAGCTCTTTTACGGCAAAGATGGAAGAGGAGCTGGACGATATCGCCGAGGCGAAAAAGGATTGGCAAAAGGTTCTGGCCGATTTCTACGAACCCTTTATGGAACAAATAGAAAAGGGCAAAAAGGAGATCAAAAGCCAAAAGATCGCCACTCCTGTAGGCAGAGAGTGTCCAAAATGCGGCTCGCAGCTGGTCAAACGAAGCGGCAGATTCGGAGAGTTCATAGCGTGTAGCGCCTTCCCGAAATGTAAGTATACCGAACAGATCGACAGCGAAGAAAAAAGCGATCACGTATGCGATAAATGCGGCTCCGAAATGATCGTCAAAATGGGCCCCAGAGGAAAATTCCTAGCTTGCAGCGCTTTTCCGGAATGCAAAAACACCAAACCCCTAACCCAGCCCAAAAGCGTAGAGGCCAAATGCCCCGAATGCGGAGGCGACATTTTGGAGCGTTTCTCAAAGAGGGGAAAATTTTACGGATGTTCCAACTATCCAAAATGCAACTTCATATCAAAATATGAACCCACTCTGAACAGATGCCCAGAATGCGGTTACGCTATGGCGCGACGGGAATACAGAAAAAAAGAGATCTTAGAGTGCATCAAATGTAAACACAAAACGGATTTGACAGAATGAAAATAGGCATCATTTCCGATACCCACAACGCCATAGAGGCCACCTCCAAAATCGTATCGAAACTAATCGAAAGCGGAGCCGAATATCTTATACACGCCGGCGATATCGGAGAAGATGTGGCGCGCTATCTGGCCGGATTGGAGATTCCCCTGATCGCCGTATACGGCAATACGGACACTTCAATACTACAAGAAATACTGCCGCAAATCCACAAGGAGCCGTGCTATTTCCAAATAGAAGATAAAAGTTTCAAACTAATGCACCATCCTTACTTTTTAACTCCCGATTGTGATGTTATAATCTACGGACATCTGCACAGATTCGAGTGCGATTTCAAAAGAAGTCTATATATAAATCCCGGAGAGGTTTGCGCCAGAGAGAAGCCGAGAAACGAGGCCGCGTTGCTGGATACGGAAAAAATGAGCGTGGTTTATATCTGGTTGGAAAACGGACAGTGGCACAACAAAGTATTCAAGGAATCAAAATGAAAGTCTACCTCTGCGCTATCAGCAACATATCCAGCGGTACCTGCGCCGAAGACTGCGCGTTTTGTACCCAAAGCGCGAAATACGGCGCCGATATAGAGCGTTACAGATACAAACCGATCGAAAATATAGTCAAAGAGGCCAAAAGAGCCAAAGCAGCCAAAGCAGTAGGTTTCTGTCTGGTTACCGCCGGCAAAGGCGTAGAGGCGAAAACTCTCGATTTCGTATGCGAAGCGGCAAAAGCCGTCAAAAAAGAGGTCGGCGATATCTCACTGATAGGATGCAACGGCACCGCCGGCGTAGAAGAGCTAAAAGAGATGAAAAAAGCCGGAATAGAAAACTACAACCACAATCTCGAAACCTCAAAGAGCTTTTATAAAAATATATGCACCACGCACACGTGGCAAGAGCGTTATCAAACATGCCTCAACGTAAAAGAGGCCGGTTTGAACCTCTGTACGGGAGGAATTTTCGGAATGGGCGAGAGCGAAACCCAAAGAGAGGAGCTCTTAAAAGAGATAGCCTCTTTGGAGCCTATGAGCGTACCTATAAACTTCTTTCATCCAAACCCGGCGCTTCCTATCAAAAAGAGCCCACTAAGCAAAGAAGAAGCCCTAAACATCGTACAAAGAGCAAAAGAGCTGCTGCCAAATAGTATGATAATGGTAGCCGGGGGAAGGGAGCTGGTCTTTGGGGAGGATTGGCCCGCGCTTCTTGAAGCAGGGGCGAACTCTATAGTGATCGGAGACTATCTGACTACCAAGGGCGAAGAGCCCTCCAAAGATCTCGCGATTTTGGAAAAATTGGGTTACGAAATAGCGCAAAACTGTCATGAGTAGCGAAATAGCGATAATCGTAACCCTATCTTTGCTGATATTCGCCACCCCTTTTTTGTCAAAAATAACCAGGCTTCCCACAAGCGTTCTCGAAATAATTTTCGGCTCCGTAGCGGGCACCGTGGGATTACTGCACCATATAGAGCTTTTCGAGCTGGTAGCTGAGTTCGGCTTTTTGTATCTGATGTTTCTTGCAGGTTTGGAGGTGGATTTAAAAAAGGTCCTAAACATAGACAAAAAACTATTAAAAAGGGGACTTTTTTATATAGCCTCTTTGTACGTGCTCTCTTTTTTGATCGTAAAATATCTGGAACTCTCCAACATCTTCATAGCCATATTGCCTCTGATTTCGGTAGGATTGATTGCGGCTTTGATCAAGGAGTACGGGAAAGAGCTGACTTGGCTGGATCTCTCCATGACCATAGGCTCTTTGGGAGAGGTGGTCTCAATCGCCGTTTTAACCATCATAAGCGCCGGCTTTGAGTTCGGTTTCGGATCCAAGTTTTACGAAACCATTTTCTATCTGTCCCTCTTTTTGCTGGCGATTCTCGGAATATTTAAACTGCTGCAGATTCTGTTTTGGTGGTATCCGGAGCTAAAAACCACCCTGATGCCGAAAATCGACAAGGAAGAGCAGGACATCAGGCTATCTATGGCGCTCTTTTTCCTCTTTGTAGCCATTATGATATATCTGAAACTCGAAGTGGCCTTCGGGGCTTTTATAGCCGGAATATTTATCGCCACCTTCTTTGAACACAAAAAAGCGCTCCCCCACAAACTATCCTCTTTCGGTTTCGGATTTTTCGTACCGATATTCTTTATTTACACCGGCAGTTCTTTCAAACTGAGCGCACTATTCATGGAGGGATTGATTCAAAAAGCTATCGTTATAACCTTTTTGATGATAGGAATCAGAGTCGTATCGGCTATGGTTTTCGTAAAGGTGCTGGGCTTTAGGGACTCCTTGCTGCTGGGTCTGTCCCACTCGATGCCGCTGACCCTGTTGGTGGCGATAGCAACCTTGGCTTATCACGCCGACAGCATAGACAGTTTCCATTATCTCGCGTTTATTTTGGCCAGCCTCTTTGAGGTATTGATCGTAATGACCTCGATAAAGATAATAATGAGAGCGAAAAAGGCTTAGTTTTTACTCAAACTCTATCTTATAGCCGCCTTTGATACTTTTGATCTCATAGCGGCAATCTTTCTTCATTCTCAAAGCGGCTCTGAAAAAATCGGAATGGGCTCCGACGGATATCTCCCCTATACAGGGGTGCTCTATCTTCCAGCGACCGCTTCCGAAATCCGCTTTCCCTTTGAAATCTAAAACGATCTTTTTAGGAGAAGATAGCGTAAAGGCGCGTTTTAGTCTCTCTTTTAGCAGTATTTTTATATCATCGCCTATTTCAAAGACCATCTTTTCGTTTCTGAAAACGGCTCTTTTGGTTTTGGCTTTCGGCAGCTCCTTGGCAGCAGATTCGGCCGACGGTTTGGCCACAATCGCGCTGCCGTGAACGGGAGGAACGAAAGGGTTCTCTCTACCTATTAGCAGTATCGGAAACAGCGCTGGCAGCAGTATCAAAAACTTTCTCTTTTTCACTCCGGCTCCAACTGTTTTAATTCGAAATACTCTTTTTGCAAAGCGGCGTTCTCCTCCTTGAGACGCTGCACCTCGCGTTTTAGATTCTCTTTTTTGTTTTGCAGATCGATAAGAACCTCGACCGAATCGGTTCCAAAGAGTATATTTCCTATATAGACGCCGACCGCCACGATTACCGCCACGGCCGCGCCGAATTTCAGCAAAAGGGAAACCGTCAATCCCCTTTTGGGTTTAGACTCCTCTAAAAGCTCCTCTACGCTCTCTCTCATAGCGATTATACTCTAAAAAGCTCTTTTCCCAGATACTCTCCGTATTTTAGATCCTTTTCTATCTCCAGAAGTCTATTGTATTTTGCGGTTCTCTCTCCTCTAGCGGGGGCGCCGGTCTTTATCTGAGCGGTGTTCAAGGCAACGGCGAAATCTGCGATAAACGCATCCTCGCTCTCTCCGCTTCTGTGGCTCATTACGCAGTTATATCCGTTTCTCTGAGCCAGTCTTACAGTCTGCATCGTCTCAGTTACGCTGCCGATCTGGTTGGGCTTTATCAATATGGCGTTAGCTATTTCCTTCTCAATACCTTCGCGTAAAATCCTTTTGTTGGTAACGAATAGATCGTCCCCTACCAGCTGAACTTTGTGAGACAGCTTTTCGGTCAGGATTTTCCACCCTTCCCAGTCCTCTTCGGCCATTCCGTCCTCTATCGAAACTATCGGATATTTGTCGACAAGATAGTCGTAATAATCCGCCAGCTCCTGAGCGCTCAGTCTCTTGCCGTCCCCTTTTAACTCGTAAAGACCCTCTTTGTAAAACTCGCTACTGGCCGCGTCAAGCGCTATTACTATCTCTTCGCCCGGTCTATAACCGCACTTCTCTATCGCTTTGACTATATACTCCAGAGGCTCTTCGTTGTTTTTAAAGTTCGGAGCGAATCCCCCCTCGTCCCCCAATGCGGTAGGATGAGCGTCAGCCGCCAGCAGTTTTTTCAGAGTATGGTATATCTCGCTGCTGGCCCTTAACGCCTCCGAGAAAGTATCAAATCCCGTAGGCATGATCATGTACTCTTGCAGATCTACGTCGTTGTCGGCGTGAGCGCCGCCGTTGATAATGTTCAACATGGGCGTGGGCAAAACTACCCCGTTGGTTCCGCCTATATATCTGTACAGCGGCATATTCAGACTTTTCGCCGCGGCTCTGGCCACCGCCATAGATACTCCCAAAACGGCGTTAGCGCCCAGATTTGAGTAGTTTTCCGTTCCGTCTAGCTCTTTTAAAATCGCGTCGATCTCCGCCTGATTGTAGGGAGACAGACCCACTAATTCGTCGGCAATGGCGACGTTGACGTTTTCACACGCTTTTAAAACCCCTTTGCCCAAAAATCTTTCTCCCCCGTCTCTCAACTCCAGCGCCTCGTTTTTGCCCGTACTGGCTCCGCTGGGCACGATGGCGGAAGCGACAGTGGAGTCGCTAAGAACGACGGTGGCTTTTACGGTAGGATTTCCTCTGCTGTCTAGAACCTCCTGTGCGAATACGTTATCTATAAATACCATCAAAACTCCTTTAATCTTCGTTCATTTCGTTATCCGGGACGACCATAACAGAGTCGTTCAATCCCATCGCTTTTTTAATTTCGCTCTCTATTTCGCCGGCGATTTCAGGGTTCTCCTTTAAAAAGGCCTTTACGTTCTCTCTGCCCTGCCCCAGCTTTTTATCCTTATAGCTGAACCAGCTGCCGCTTTTATCTATTATGTCCAGCTTCACGCCGTAATCGACTATCTCTCCCTCTTTGCTGATACCCTCGCCGAACATTATGTCAAACTCGGCCTGCCTAAACGGCGGGGCGACCTTGTTCTTGACTACTTTGGCCCTGACCCTGTTTCCTATCTGGCTCTCTCCCTGCTTCAGAGTCGCAATTTTTCTCACGTCTATTCTGACCGAGGCGTAAAATTTCAAAGCGTTGCCGCCTGTAGTGGTTTCTGGAGTTCCGTATCCCATGGCTCCGATTTTCATTCTGATCTGGTTTATAAAGATGACCGTGGTGTTCATCTTGTGCAGAACTCCGGTGAGCTTTCGTAGAGCCTGGCTCATGAGCCTGGCCTGCAGACCCATATGGGAATCCCCCATCTCGCCCTCTATTTCCGCTTTCGGCGTCAGCGCCGCGACCGAATCTATCACGATCACGTCCACGGCCCCGCTTCTGGCTATGGTTTCGACTATATCGAGAGCCTGTTCGCCGAAATCGGGCTGGGAAACCAGCAGATTCTCAACGTCCACGCCCAGATTTTTGGCGTAAAGAACGTCCAAAGCGTGCTCGGCATCTATAAAAGCGCACACTCCTCCGTTCTTTTGGGCCTCGGCTATAATCTGCAGGGCCAAGGTGGTCTTTCCGGAACTCTCCGGACCGTAGATCTCGATTATCCTTCCTTTAGGAACGCCCCCTATGCCCAAAGCCAGATCGAGTCCCAGCGAACCTGTGCTGATCGACTCTATAGGCTCTATCTCCTTTTCGCCCAGTTTGACCAAAGCTCCCTTGCCGAAGGCCTTGTCGATCTGTTTGATCGCCAGCTCCAGCGCTTTTTGTCTGTTGGAATCCATTTTTACCTCTCGTAAAAAAATTTATAATATTTTAGCTGTTTTTAAGTAAAATAACCATAAAAACTCAGAGGATGACTATGTCAGTATATACCGTTGCCCACTCTCCCGACGCCGACGATATCTTTATGTACTACGCTCTGGAATTCGGCTGGATCACAGACAAAGATATCAAATTCACCAACGCGGCATTGGATATCGAAACGCTGAACGAAAAAGCCATAGAGGGTAAATTCGACATTACCGCGATCAGCTTCGCCCTATATCCCAAAATAAAAAACGAGTACGCCCTGCTAAAAACTGCCGCCAGTTTCGGAAAAGGCTACGGCCCCAAGCTGATCAAAAAAAAGGGCAGAAAACTAAAAAAACGCTTTAGAGTGGCTCTAAGCGGACGGCACACAACCAACGCGATGCTCTTTAAGATCGCCTATCCCGATGCCAAAATCGTATATATGAACTTTTTGGATATAGAAAACGCGGTGCTCCAAGAGAGAGTGGACGCCGGAGTTTTAATCCATGAATCGATTCTGAATTTTGATGACTCTTTGGAGTGCGAAAAGGAGCTCTGGGAGGTTTGGGTAGAGTTGGCAGGCAAAGAGTTGCCGCTGCCTCTGGGAGGCATGGCTCTGAGAAGATCCCTGCCGCTGACAAAAGCCATTAGGTGCGAAGAGATGCTTACAAAGGCGGTAGAGATAGCCAACGGCAAAAAATCGCTAATATCCAAAATGCTTGTCGAGAGAGGATTGGTAAGAATATCCGACGAAGAGCTCGAAAAATATCTAAATATGTACGCAAACGAGGAATCGGCGGCCATGGGACCCGAGCAGATTGAGGCTCTAAACAGACTGTATAAGATAGGGTTTGAACACGGTTTTTACGATTGCCCAATAAATGTAAAAGATTATATGATCCCTTCGGAATATACAAAGGCCAGGTTCTCCTGATGAAAAAAATTATCGATTTTTCCAGATTCTCTTCTATTAAAATAGGTCCGAAAGTCTGGGTGGAAATCATAGAAAAACCGCTAAAAAAGTATGACGATCTTTTTATTGTGGGAGGCGCCTCCAATCTGCTAATATCGGAAGAACATCCGCCTCTAGCTAAACTATCGAAAAGTTTCGACTACATCAAGCTGCATAAAAACGAACTAAAAATCGGAGGAGCCACGCCCGCCGGCAAAGTTGCGGCCTTTTGTAAAAGAGCCGATTTAGGGGGGTTGGAGTTTCTCTCCGGTCTGCCTGGAACGATCGGCGGGGCGGTAAAGATGAACGCCGGTTTGAAGGAGTACGAAATATCGAACCGGCTAAAGTACGTGGTTACCTCAGAGGGGATAGTGGAAGCCGCCGAATTGAACCTAAAATACAGAACGAGCGATTTTAGCGGCATAGTATACGAAGCGGTTTTCGAGGTCGAAAAAGGATTCGATCCGAAAACTCTTAAAAAAGTGTCGGATATGAGAAAAAACCAGCCCAAAGAGCCCAGCGCGGGCAGCGTCTTTAAAAATCCTCCCGGCGACTACGCGGGCCGGCTAATAGAGGCGGCCGGATTAAAAGGATATAGAATAGGCGATATGGCGTTTAGCGAGATCCACGCAAACTTTATGGTCAATCTGGGAAAAGGCAGATTCAAAGAGGCTATCGAGTTGATAGAGACGGCCAAATACGAGGTACGATCGAAGTTCTCGATAGAACTCCAAGAGGAGATCATCATAGTTTAAAAGGGGAAAAACCCCCTCCCCCTATATAGCAGAGGGAAAAAGTCC
>Ga0256834_1000486_pt1 | contig 28432 bp, 27 predicted proteins | sample 4281140metaG_FD_190536 | JGI IMG/M metagenome (GOLD analysis project Ga0256834, IMG submission 190536) | Hydrothermal vent microbial communities from East Pacific Rise, Pacific Ocean - 4281-140 | ecosystem: Environmental > Aquatic > Marine > Hydrothermal vents | place: Pacific Ocean: East...
ATGGTGGCCACGATTGGACTTGAACCAACGACCACTACCATGTCAAGGTAGTGCTCTACCAACTGAGCTACGCGACCATTAAAAACAGAAACGAATAGTACCACAATATACTTAAGTATTAAATATTTTTATATAATAGTTCATATTTTTCACTTACTTATGATATCATGCCCGTTGCGAGGGCGAATATTTTATGAAAGTGAGGTAGTGATGAATAATAAAAACACGGTTTCGACTGATGTTCTAATCGTTGGTGGAGGTCCTTCAGGGCTTAGTACAGCGATATATTTAGCAAATGTGCTAAAAGAGAGAGGGCATGACGGAAGAATTTTATTAGTTGAGAAAGGCGAGTCAATAGGTAGTCATATACTATCAGGTGCAGTTATAAAGCCTGAAGTTTTTGAAGACCTTCTTCCATATTTAGGAACGGATGATATACCGTTTGATACTGAGGTTGTTAAAGATACAACTATATTTCTTACAGATGAAAAATCATATGATTTACCATTTCATCCACCATACATGAACAATATGGGCAATAAAATTGCATCACTTGGTCAAGTATGTAGATATTTAGCGGATGTTGCTAAATTAAAAGGGGTTGAAGTATATACAGGTTTTTCCGTTGATGAACTTTTATATGATGATGAAGGTAAAGTTTGTGGTGCAAAAACGAAAGATACAGGAATTGACCACAATGGTAATAAAATGGCAAATTTTCAAGAAGGTACTGAAATTGAAGCTAAAATTACTATCTTAGCAGAAGGTACTAGAGGAAGTTTGACTAAAACTCTTATCAAGGATAAAAATCTTGATAGTGGAAAAAATCATCAAATTTACTCTCTTGGAGTTAAAGAGTTGTGGAAAGTTGCTGAAGGCTCTATAGACGAGGGTCAAGTTTTTCATACAGCTGGTTATCCGCTTAAAAATGCTGAAGAGTTTGGTGGCGGTTTTATATATGGTTTAAGTGATAATCGTGTGGCCTTAGGTCTAGTTGTAGGTCTTGATTATAAAGATCCTACATTTGATATTCACGGGGCTATGCAAGTTTGGAAACAACATCCATTTGTGAGTAATATATTAAAAGATGGAAATATTATAGAATTTGGTGCAAAAACACTTCCAGAAGGTGGTTATAACTCTTTACCAAAATTTTATGGTGATAACTTTATGATTGTGGGTGATAGTGCTGGATTTTTAGCAACCGCAAGCCTTAAAGGTGTTCATTTAGCAGTACAATCTGGTATAAATGCAGCAAAAAGTGCAGCCGCAGCACTTATCAAAGATGATACAAGTGAAGCAGAACTAGCGTCTGTGCAAAAACATTTTGAAAACAGCCGTCTTTATAAAGAGTTGCACCCTGTAAGAAATTTTAGACAAGCATTTACTAACGGTCTGATTCCAGGTGCTCTTCGTTTTGGAGTGCAACTTTTGACAAAAGGTGCTTGTATAGGTGGTGATATTGAAACTGAACTTGATAATGAGACACTTAGAAAATTAAGTGAGTCAGATGATAGTCAAAGTTTCGCACAAAGATTTGCAGGGAAGTTAGAGTTTGATAAAAAACTAACTTTTGATAAAGTAACCGATGTATATTATTCAAAAGCAAATCATGATGAAGAACAACCTTGCCACTTACAAGTAGATGAAGTGAAGATGAAGCAAAATATTGCTGATTATGGTGCTCCATGTCAAGCTTTTTGTCCGGCTGAAGTTTATGAACTACATACTGATAAAAGTGGTCATCAAGAGCTTCGAATACATGCTGAAAATTGTGTGCATTGCAAAACTTGTGATATTAAATCACCAAACGATGCAATACTTTGGGTTACACCTTATGGTGGTGACGGTCCGCAATATGAAAACATGTAACAAAGGAGATTTAATATGGCTTTAACAATTATAAGTTTAATGAAACAAGTACCACTCCCTAGTGAAATGCGAATGGGTGATGATGGTTTGATGGATAGAACAAAAGCAAAATCCATCATAAATATAGACTGCTCTTTTGGACTTGAAGCTGGACTTCAACTAAAAGCTCAAAATCCAGATGCAAAGCTTATTGTTTGCTCAATGGGACCGCCATCTTTTGAAGTATCTTTGAAAAAAGCACTCTCAATGGGTTATGATGAAGCGTATCTACTCTCAGATAGAAGACTTGGAGGAAGTGATACTTATGCGACAGGTTTGGCGATAGCAACTATGCTTAAACATTTGGGCTTTACAAAAGATTCAAAAGAGCCTTTTGTTATCGTTGCAGGAAGACAAACAAGTGATGGCGATACAGCTCATGTACCTTCACAAGTTGCTGAATTTATGGGAATTCCACAAGCAACATTTATAGAAACACTTGAATCTAAAGATGGAAATATAGTTGCAAGGCGAATTATTGAAGGTGGCTATCAGATGATGAAGCTTCCAATGCCATGTGCTTTATCTTTAACACCAACAGGTATTCCTCCAAGACGACCATCTTTAAGTGGTGCAATAAAAGCAACACATAGTGAAATTACCATGCTTAATATCGATGATGTAGGGCTTGGAACAGATCATATAGGGCTTGGAACACCAGGTGAGAGTGGAAGTCCTACAATCGTCTCAAAAGTTGCTACAATTAAGAGTGAAAGAGCTCCTGCAAAAATGGCTACAGGTCACAATGAAAAAGAGCTAATATCTAGTTTTATTGGCGATTTTGAAGTGGGAAAAAATAGTATCCAAGAGAAAGAAGCTAAAGAGAAAAAAGTTAAAAAAAGAGATGAAAGTCTAAGAGTAATTGATTTTAGAAAAGATGCTCGTGGAATTTTAACTTGGGCAGAGGTGGTTAAAGGTGAAATATCAAGATCATCTTTAGAATTGCTGACTCCTGCAAGAGATTTAGCAAATTCATTAAATGAAGATACAAAAGTTACTACACTTATCATTGGTAAAAATGTTGGAGATTTAGCAAAAGAGTTAATCTCATATGGGGCTGATGAGGTAATAGTTGTTGATGATGATAGGCTAGAAGAGTATAGAATTTTACCATTTTCTGAAATATTCGCACAAGTAATTAAAAAGAATAACTATGAAATTGCACTTTTCGCTGCGACCACTGCAGGTCGTGAATTAGCACCAAGAATTGGTGTAAAGACAGATTCTGGAGTAACTGCAGATTGTACTGAACTTCTAATAGGTGAGCATACTCATAGAAATAGAGATACAAAAGAGAGAGTTATTTATGCTCCAATTTTGGAATCTCGTCGTCCAACATATGGCGAGAGTAAGCTTGCAACTATTATTGGTTTTGTTTGTCCTCAAATTTCAACAGCAAGGGCAGGAACATTTGCAGTTCCAAAAAAAGATGAGAGCAGAAAAGGTAAAATATCTAACTTTAAAGCAAAGCTCAATAAAAGTGAATTCGTAACTGAGATTATTGAAACAGTTATTGGTGATGGTGGGATGCAATCTCTATTTGGAGCTGATATCATTGTTTCAGGTGGTAGAGGAACAGCGAGTGACGGTATGCAAATGGTAAAAGATTTAGCTCAGGCTTTGAAAGACCAAGGTGTAAATGCTGAGTGGGCGGCTTCAAGAGTTATGGTTGATGAAGGAGTTAGTGAATATGCAAGGCAAGTTGGGCAGACTGGTAAGACCGTTAGACCAAAAGTTTATATCTCTGTTGGCATATCTGGAGCAATCCAACATATTGCAGGAATGAAAGAGTCTGAGACAATTATCTCAATTGATAGCAATTCAAAAGCTTCTATCTTTCAAAATGCTGATTTTGGAATAGTAGGCACATATCAAGATATTATGCCTGAGCTTATAGAAAAAGTAAAAGGCGGTTTCACATTTGGAATTGAGCCTAAAAAAACAGCGTAAGGAGTATATATGATGGCTGGAAGAAAAGTAGGAATAGTAGGGGCTGGCTTTGTAGGGGCTACAGCTGCTTACTCGTTGGCAATGATGGGAACTTGCCATGAAGTTATTTTATATGATATTGTTCCAGAAGTTGCTATTGGTAAAGCTATAGATATAGGACAAGCAACTTCATATTCACCAAAAGGAACAATTGTTACAGCAGCTGAAAAACCGAGTGATATGAAAGATTGTGATATTGTTGTTATCACAGCAGGAGTACCAAGACGAGCGGAGATGACAAGAGCTGATCTTTTGATGATAAATGCAAAAATTATTACAGAGGTAGTTGGAAATATTAAGAAATATTCTCCAAATGCTATCATTCTTTGTGTATCTAATCCTTTGGATGTTATGACTTATGCAGTACATAAACTTACAAATTGGGATAGAAATAGAATTATTGGTATGGCAGGAGCATTAGATGGTGCTAGAATGGCATATCAAATACATAAAAAAGTTGGTTATGGCTCAGGACAAATTAGAGCTATCGTTATAGGTGATCATGGGCAGGACATGATACCTTATCCTGAGATTTCAGCAGTTGGAGGAGTTCCACTTAATCAAATCATTGGAAAAACTGATATGGATGAAATCATTGCTAATACAAAAGAGGGTGGAGCAGAGATAGTTAAATACCTAAAAACTTCTGCCTATTATGCCCCTGGTCGTTCTATTTCGGTGATGGTTGAAGCGATACTTGATGATTCAAGAATTGTTATGCCTTCATCTGTACTTCTTGATGGTGAATATGGCTACAAAGATGTTACTTTAGGAGTACCTGTAGTTTTAGGTTCAAATGGAGTTGAAAAGATAATTGAACTTGATTTAAATGATGAAATGAAAGCCAAAATTGATGTTTCAGTAAAATCAATCACAGAAAGTATTGATGTTTTAAAAGAAAAAGGTTTTTTTAAAACATAGCCTACAATGCATCTCACCCTATCAAGTATAGGGGAGATTTGGCTATGCATCCTAGTTTAAAAAAATAGATTACGGTGTATGACACTCTAAAAGTGTTCTATCAGGCTCATTTAAAAACTTATATCCATTATAAATGGTATGCACCCCATACAATATTACTGCGATTGAAGCTAATTTTATCATCACACTTCTAACACCTGTCTTTTTAAAAAGTCCTACAAAAAATCCAAGCGAAAAGAGAGTTGGGATTGTACTTAGTCCAAATATTCCCATCACTACCGCACCCCAGATTGGATCAGCTGTACTCGCTGCGATGATGGCAAAAGAGTATACAAGTCCACATGGAAGAAGTCCATTTAACATTCCTAGTAGAAAAAAACTATAAAAGGATTGAGTGCTTAGAAGGTTTTTGAAGCTGTTTTGATACCAACTTGTTTTTGATATGGAGTGTTCTATGAGAGTTAAGAACTTGATTTTTCCTGTTAGCGAGAGCCCTGCTAGTATCATTGCAATCCCAGCAACGATTAACATTGTGCCATTTGCTGTGTTATTTATCGTTGCAACTCCTCCGATAAATCCAAACATAGCACCTAGTATCATATAGGTAAATACCCGTCCAAATGAGTAGCTAAGATGTGCAAATGACTGTTTTGTTTTGCCCCATTTGTCATCTACCTTTGTACTAGTATATGCGATAACTATTCCTCCACACATTCCTATACAATGTCCAAAAGAGCCTAGAAAGGCGATTGTTATGATACTTATAATATTTATTGCTTCCATTAAATTCCTAGTAACTTTTTTCTAACTCTTGGGTCAGTTAAGTTTTCTCCTCGAAGCATCTTTAGTTGCATCTGTTCAAAATCAATTGAGTTTTTACCCCTTTTTTCTCTTGCTCCAAAGCCATATTTCATAGGAGTCTTGTCAGTTAAGACATACCAAGCTTTTTTTGCATCTATCCAAGTTTTTGAATCTTTTGCATATACCCATAAAATGGCTTCATCTTTAAAGCTTTTATCTTCTAACCACTTCATAAGACAGCCTACATCATCAAAAAACCAAGTTTTTCCACTTGGCGAAATTGCTTGAGCTGAGTTGATTTCACTCTCAATTGTCATAGCACACTCTATGTCGTGAAAGTGATTTGGAATTATCTCTATAGGTAATTTTTTTGTATTTCCTTCTTGTGTAGTTATCATAGGGTTTTGTTTTGATATAGATGTAATTACAATGATTATAATAACTGCAATAATTAAAATAGGTAATAGTTTTTTCATAGCCAAACTCCGTTTTTAATATAGTATGCTAAAGGATAAGCAGATGAAAGTATGACAAATATTGTGTTAAAGATGCGTGAATATTTGTATAAAACCTCTAATTCAACTTTGATTAATAGTTTTAATACAAAGTTAGAGACTCCAAAAAAGATAGCCAAAAATAGTGTTCCCCATAAAAAATAACCGATGTAAAAGTACTCTTTTTGAAGCATACAAAATGGGCATTTATGGGTAGGAAGTTCATAGATATAAGTACCAAAAAAGTTCTCCACTCCAAGATATGCAAAATATAAAAAAAGAAGACTAGATGCAAAAAGAAGTAGACTGTTTTTTTGAAAACTTAAAACAATGTTTAAAATATATAAAAGATAAAAGATTACCAATAACATGACGGTAGATAGCCCAAAAGGGATTTTAGCATCGCCTGTAACTCCAAAAATAACTGAGCAACATTTGACGGAAGTTAGTAGTGAAATATTTGAAAAGTAGATAAGCTCAAGTACAAACTCAAAAGTTAAAAGCACAAATATAATAGAAAAAAACCAAAATTTAGTTTTAATAAATGGATAGTTATAAGCATCTTGATCCATTTTATTTATAATAAGCCAAATTCCGATAAAAAAAAGTATAATAATTTTTAGAAACAGAAGTATATTTCCATACTCATTTGCACTTATTACTCCAGCTCCACACATCGCTCCAGGAACGATTGATGAAAGAGAGTCTATCGTATAGGCAAAGTAGGGCAAAAGAAAAATTTTAAAAATAAGTGAAAATAGTATGATTAAAACTATTAGGTATGTTCGTTTTTCAAGTTTGTACTGTTTAGGTTTGGTGGAGTTAAAATCCCAGCTTTTGAGTATACTTAGACTCCCTAAAAGTGCGACGATGTTTAAAACAAAAAGTATTCCTTCGCTAAAGAGGTAGATAAAGAGTTGGTTAGATAGAAAAATCTCCACTTATAAAAGTTCTCCATCTTCTATATTTATTACTTTATCTACAAATAAAACTTCGTCAAAAAGTGGATCGTGGGTTGCTATTATGATAGTTTTTTGCAAGTTTTTAAGCTCTTTTAGTAGCTTTATAAACAAAAGAGAGTTTTTACGATCAAGGTTTGCGGTAGGTTCATCGCAGAGGATAATTTTGGGGTCATTTGCTAAAGCTCTTGCTATGGCACATCTTTGTTTCTCTCCACCTGAGAGGTCTTTTATGTTTTGAGAAGCTTTGTGTGAGATATTTGCCAGTTTCATAACCTCTTTTACTCTTTTATCTATCTTTGCTTGGTTGTGTCCTAATGGAATGAGAGGTAGTGAGATATTTTCTGCAACACTTAACTGGTCAAAAAGGTTAAAAGATTGAAAGACAAATCCTATATTTTTTGCTCTAAATTTAGATGAGTGATGTTCTGGTAGTTTTGAGATTGCTCTATTATCTATGATAATCTCTCCACTTGTTGGTTTTAAAAGGGCAGATATAAGTGAGAGGAGTGATGATTTTCCGCTTCCACTTACTCCTTTTAGGATGATGAGTTCATTTTTAGAGATTTTAAGATTTATATTTTTAAGTGCAGAAAACTCTTTTTTTGTCTCTTGGTTAAATATTAGGTTTAGATTTTTTATCTTTATCATTTCATAACCTCTATGGGGTCAATTATGGCGATTTTCCATACGGGTATGAGTATAGATGCGACAAAAGGAACTATGAAAAATAAAAAGAGTGAAAACAGAAGCCCAAAATCGATAACAGGAGTAAACGATACAGAGTTTTGAAGATTGTTAAAACCGATAAAAATATTTCTCAAAAGTGGTGCATCTAAAACAAATACAAAGATATATCCTAAAACCACACCCAAAACAAAAGCCCAAAGCCCTATAGTCAAACTCTCTAAAACCTTTAATTTTAAGACATCTTTTATGCTCCATCCAACAGCTCTAAGTACTCCTATCTCTCTTTTATCATTTGAGTTTATCATCGAGTACCTCTGATATAAAATTAACATAAAAGTTAATAAAGAGATGATAAAAAGAAGTAGAAAAAGTCCACCTTTATAGTTAAAAAGATGCTCATATGAGTTTTTAATATCCTCTTTTGTGATAACTCTAGTATCGTAATTAAGGGAGAGGAGTTTGAATTTGATATTGTCCTTCTCTGCATCGTTTGGAACATTTAGGATGATATCGGTTGCCCTATTTTTCTCAACTCCTAAAATTTCTCTAGCTAGTTCGACATCCATTATGATGATATCATTTCCAATGAGATTAGACTCTTTTGGGAGAGTTTGGAAAATTGTAACTTTTTTATTCTCTCCCAAAGGAGTTTTAAAGTTAAAATAGTTGTTATAGTGGTTCTCTTTTAAAAAGTTTTTGACTCCGTCTCCAACTATCATACTATCCTCTTGTAAAAACCTTTTTATATCGAGATTTTTAAATAGCTCTTTAAACTCGCTCTCTAACTCCTCTTCAAAAAAATCAACTCCAACAATGGTAAAATACTCCATTTGATTTGCTATAAAGTATCTTCCAAAGACTCTAGGTTGAGCATCGCTAATACCTCTTATCTTTCTAAATTTATCAGCTAGATTATTATCAATATCAACACTTCTACCCCCTCTAATTTTCTGTACTATGAAGTCAGGTTGAGCATTAAGCGTCTTAAAAACATCATACTTTATAGAGCTTGAGATAAAGAGTACCGAGCTAAGAAGTGTAATTAGCAAGGTTGAGATGCAAAAGATAGCTATATGTTTAGAACGATGTTTATAGATAAGTAGAGATAAAAAATTTATAAAAGCGACTCTACTCATAAACAAACTCCATAAAATCTAATGTTTGCATCTTGGGATAGAGTCTTGCTTCTTCACGATAGGCTCTAAATCTAGGCTCAAGATAAGAGGTCGAAAGAGAGAGTGATGGTAAGTGAGTTATAGTTGAAATATTAAGCCTGTTTTTACTATTTTTAGAGCTATGAAGTAGTATGGATGCACTCAAAAGTAGAAGAACAGATGAGAAAGATAAAAATATTTTGGAAAGTTTTGTGATGCTTCTCTCCTGTTTACTTGTCTAAGTTATAGACCAATTCTTTGGTTATTTTGTCAAATTTTACTATTTTTTTCCCATGATGTTCATTTAAAAAGTTTTTAGCATCTTTTTTGGTTTTAAATGCAATTAACTCATTTCCCATAGGGCCGTAGATATTTGATCCAATGACAAATATTGCATCTTGGGCAATGATTGGGTTTAGCGTGTAGTAGTCATTTACTAAGATTTGATTAAATTTTTCTCTATTATCAAAGTAGTATTTCATCATATCCTTTACTCCATCAAAATAGAGTATTTTCCCATCTTTTTCTTTTATAGTGGTCGCCCATTTTGGATATTTTGCTACAAACATACCACATATTTTGCATCTTGCATCTTTAGGGATGAGTGGTTTTTGTATAGTTTTTAGTTTTGACTTTTTTTGGGTTAGGTAAAACACAACGGCTTGAAGATTTTTTTCATTTAAATTTTTACAATGATCTTCTATTTTTGATGATAGTTCCTCTTTGGTTTTATACTCAATTGCATCTCCATCACACATTATATTATAGAGTTTTTCGCCTCTTTTATAGTCGTTACTATTCGCACTTGTAATAAGTAAAAAGATTAATAGAATTTTTAAAAACATTTAAAACACCTTTTATATACAAAAAAAATACTGTTTCATAAGGAGGTAATGTATTTGCAGGACATTATCTTGCTCAATATTTTTTTGTATATCGAGTAATTTTACAGACAATTTGTTAATTTTTTGTTAAATTTTTAAAAGTTGGCATATTTATTGCTCAAATCAAAATATATTCAATTTTAAGGAGCCATTATGCAAGATATTAAAAACCAAACTTTTACTTATGTGAGTCCAACAGAATTTACTAATTTATATGATGAAGATACAAGTTTTTTGAAAATAGATGAAATTGATAAAGAGTTAAATTCTATTTTCCAAATACCTAGTGCATTATCAAAAATCAAGCAAATAGAGTGCAATGGCTATCTTAGAGAGATAGATAAGATTTATATAAAAAATTCTTCAGATTTAATAGATGAAATCTATAATGAAATCGACTATCTCTATACTAGTGACGAAGCAGATGACTTTACTCTCTCTTTACTACAAAATAAATTAGATGATTTGTTTTTTAATAATTCGGTTAACAAAATAAGTGCTGAAGATGAGAAAAATCTATCTTTGTTAAATGCAAATATAGATGCATTATATAGTGAAAAAATACCAACAACAGATGAGCTTTATAGTGCAAAAATGTTGTTTAATGAAAAAGAAAAATTGTTTGCAGGCGTTTTTGTGCAGAGAAGTTTACAGGAGTTGAAATGAGTAATAAATATTTAAAAATGGCTAAGAAAATACCATCAGCGGTATTAATTTCGTTTATTGCAGTAGGTTGTGGTAATGATAGGGGTGATAGCTCTATACCTAGTTTAGGAAATTTAGGTGATATTGATAAAAATATTACAAAAAAAGTTGAATTTAAAGAGTCAGATTTAGAAGATATCAATATAACTGAGATAATAGAAAAAATAGATGCTAATGAATCATTTAACTTATATGATTTACCAGTGGTAAAAACTGGGCAAATAGAATCTTTTAATAAATATGACGATGGCTATTATGAAAAAGGTGTAGATAGGGATTTTATAAGAGACAATGAAATTGTAAAAGATAAAATGACCAGATTAGAGTGGTTAGATAATGAAGAAGTAATTAATGCAAAAGACTTTAGTGAAGCAAGTAGTTATTGTGCGAATTTAATACATAATGGTAGTGGTTGGAGAATTCCAAATATAAAAGAGTTGCAATCAATCGCTTATGATGGAGATATGTTTAAAAATATTAATCCAATATTTGAATTTATAGCTTTGGGTGAGTCAAAATATTGGAGTAGTACAAAATATTCTAATCCAGATTATCAAGATTCATTAGTTTGGCAGATGCATTATCGAGATGGAGCTGTTAGAACAGTTTATAAGAGTAACAATACAACTGATATGTATGTTCGTTGTGTAAGAAATTTTTAATAAATATAATAATTAGGAGATTGAAATGTTTAAATTTATTATTTTAAGTTTAGTAAGTGTAAGTATACTATTTGCAGAATTTAGACTTAGTGATGAAGGTGTAGCAACTGATGAAAAAAGAGGTTTACAATGGCAAGTTAAGTATGAGAATGACAAGATAAAAAGACAATCACATAAAATTGCCATAGAGTATTGCCAATCACTAGAGTTAGATGGTGATGGTTGGAGAGTTCCAAATAAAAATGAACTTTTATCAATTGTTGATTATTCAGAGTTTAAGCCGGCGACTTATTCGATATTTAAAAGTAGTACAATAAATGATAAATATTGGACTTCTACATCGTACTCAAATAAACCAACACATGCAAGATTTTTTGATTTTAAAAATGGTGTTTTAAGTAATTCATACAAAAGACATACTGCCTATGTTCGTTGTGTTAGAGATGCTATTTGAAAGATATAATCGCTTATAGTGTATAATCAATGAGATATTTAAAACTATAAAGGATTGTTGATGGGTTTAGTAGATTTATTATTAAAAAGCGGAGGGGGAGATCTTCTTGGGCAGATAGCAAAGCAAGTTGGTACAAACCAAGGGGGTGCGGAAGATCTTTTGAAAAATCTAGGATCTGCTATGTTTGGTCAAGTAAAGGGAAGAGTTGAAAGCAATAGTGTCGATTCTGCTGGACTTGAAGATTTGATACACGATAGCAAATATGCTGATATGTTAGATTCTCCTTCAAGACACTATAATGACAATAAGATGCAAGAGCGGGGGAATGATCTTTTAGGTTATATTACTGGAAGTCGTGAAGGAAGTCGTGAAATTGCTTCGCAAGTTTCAAAAAATACTGGTATTAGCTCCTCTATCATTAAAAATTTATTGCCTATGATAGCTCCTATGATTATTGGAAGTCTTGGCAAAGGGATGTTTGGTGGTGGAGGCTCATCTTCACTTAATAATACATCTTCAAGAGGTGGAAGATCTTCTGGGGGCGGACTTATGAGCATACTTGATTTTGACAACGATGGTAGTGTTATTGACGATGTTGCTGGACTTGCTATGAAGTTTTTACGATAAATATTATTAGGATTAATTATTGGATTATTTGATTGATTTTTTAGAGGTCGATGATATTGAAAAATCACGAATTTACCCACAGTTAAAATGCTCTAAGGAAGAAGCCTTATTGCTTAGGTATATAGTAGCTCGTCATATAAAAGGGAGTGAGGAAAACTCTGTATATCTCACTCTAACTGAACTCTATAAAGAGGAAAATTATGAGTATATTAGGAAGCTTCCGCTTGTTAAAAACTTATTAGATTTTGGTTGGTTAGCACAAAGTAGTTTTACTCAGATAAAAACAGGTGAAGTTTCAAATTTAGATCTTATAAATTCATCTGTTACACTTAGTACCTCTTTTGAAAAACTACTAGAAAATGGTACTCTTGATGTCTCTTTACCAGATGCAACAGCTTATAGTGACCATCTTGAGTATCTTAAAGATCAATTTTTGAGGATTGAACTTTATCAGAAAATTTCATCATTTAGACATAATCAATCTACTAGCTCTTCGAGTGTGGATAGATTGAAAAATCGTTTAACTCATCTTGAAACTCGCCTAGGTGAGAGGTTAAAAGTAACAGAACATCAGATATCTGCTGAGGTTTTATTTTCTGAACACAACTTAAATGATAAAGAGCAAATTATATTTTTAGCACTTTTAAAAGAAGAATATTCAGGGGAGCTAGAGAGCTTAAGAGAGATGAATAATCTTATTAACTTAATTAGCGAAAATGACTATGAAAAGATTAAAAATAGGTCACTTCTAGAAGAGGGTTCTACTCTCATCGAGAAAGAGATTATAGATTATGACGAAATGTTAACGGCTTTTGGAGGGGTTACAAGAAGTTTTTTTATAAGTGAAGATTTTTTACAAAATATTATCCATCCAAATAAAGCAAAAAAAACAAAGACAATTAAACTTGACACTTTAGTAAAAGAGCAAGATATTTTTGAGCTTGTATCTCCAAAAACAGATTTAGATTCTGTAGTATTAAATCCAAAGACAAAAGAGATTCTTGATGCAATTTTAAAGCAGATGGATAAAAATGTCATAAAACTTTTAAAAGAGTGGGGAGTCCGTGATAAAAAATCAGGATTAGATGCAAGAATAATTTTTTATGGGCCTCCTGGTACAGGAAAGACGATGACATCTCTTTCATTGGCAAAGTCTTTAAAGCGGAAAGTATTAAATTTTGACTGTTCTAAAATACTCTCTATGTATGTTGGTGAGAGTGAAAAAAATGTTAGAAGAATTTTTGATACCTATAAAGAACTCTCCAAAAAAACAAGAACAGAACCGATACTTTTATTAAATGAGGCAGACCAATTTTTAAGTTCAAGAACAACAGGAAGTGGTGGTGGGGCAGATAAGATGCACAATCAGATGCAAAATATATTTTTAGAGCAGATTGAAAAATTTGATGGTATTTTGATTGCTACTACAAACCTTTTAGAGACGATTGATCCTGCATTTTCGAGACGATTTAATTATAAGATAGAGTTTTCAAAACCAAACTTTAAACAAAGAGTAGAGCTTTGGGAAAAAATGTTACCAAATAACGCACAATATGAAAAAGAGTTTGACATAAAAATATTAGCAAAATATGATTTGAGTGGCGGGCAAATAGAGGTAGTTATAAAAAATACAGCGCTAAGTGTTGCTATAAAAAAGAGTCCAGTTTTTCATTTAAAAGACTTTGTAGTTTCGATAGATAGGGAGCTTAGTGGTGCATTTGGAGAAAATAAAACAATGGGATTTTCATTGTAGTGATTAAGATATTTAAATAATTAACATAACAATTAAAAAATATTAATATGCTCTTTATTTCTTGCTAAAAGATAAAACTGTGTCATTTTGTTACAGTTTTTTTCATCAAATTTCTGTATTCCTCCTTGATTTAATACAATTCATTGTAGAATTATCCTTCTAAAATATTATAAATAATAATATTTATTTACTTTAAGGATTTAAATATGAGCCATATGGATATTGCACATCCCTATTTTGGGGCATTTATATTTTTTGTTCTCACTTTTGTTGCATTTATAGGGACTACTATCATAGCTCGTCACATTAGTCGTAAGATGGCGCGTCTTGATAATGATAAACTAAAAATGTCTATTTATGAGTGTGGGCCAGAAGTTACAAAACAGCCAAATCAGATTTCTTCACATTTTTACTTGTTTGCACTTTTGTTTATTCTCTTTGATGTTGAGATTATATTTATGTTTCCTTGGGCTATTAATTTTAAAATACTTGGTTGGTTTGGCTTTGCTGAGATGTTGATTTTTATCTTTCTTCTAACAGTTGGTTTTATATATGCATGGAAAAAAGGAGCATTTGAATGGCACAGCATCAAGTAAATTATCTTGCAGAGGGAGGGCTTCCCGTTGCATTGACCACAGTTGATAAACTCGTCCAATGGGGTAGAAGTAATTCTCTTTGGCCACTTACCTATGGTTTGGCTTGTTGTGCGATTGAGATGATGGCCTCTGGTGCTAGTAGATATGATTTTGATAGGTTTGGAACTATATTTAGAGCAAGTCCAAGACAAGCAGATGTTATGGTAGTTGCAGGAACACTTAGTAAGAAGCATGCCCAGTTTATCAAGAGACTTTATGATCAGATGGCAGAACCAAAATGGGTAATTAGTATGGGAAGTTGTGCAAATACTGGTGGTATGTTTAATACTTATGCAACAGTGCAGGGAGTTGATAGGATAATTCCAGTTGACATTTATCTCCCTGGTTGTGCTCCTCGTCCTGAAACACTTCAATATTCACTCATGATGCTTCAAAAGCATATTAGACGACAGAGTGCATTTCAAAAGAGAAAACCAAGAAGGTTGGTGTAATGAGAGAGTATAGTGATAAGAAAAATGTACAAGCAAAAGCATATCATAGTGACAGATTTTATAAATCTCCACAATTAGCTAAAGAGAAAGTATCTTCAGATAAACAGTTTAGTGAAGACCTTAAAAGTTTAAAAACAAAGTTTAAAATATCAGAATCTTATATTCAAAAAGATCAAATGGTTCTTTTTATTGAACCAAGTGATATCAAAGAAGTTATGAAGTTTCTTAAAGAAGAGATAGAGTATGACTTTTTATGTGAAATGTCTGCTATTGATTGGCTTGAAAAATCTAATCAATTTGAGATTTTTTATCAAATGTTATCTATCAAGAAGCGAAAACGGTTAAGAGTTAAGTTTTTTATAAATAATGGTGAAGCAGTTGAGAGTATTGTTGATGTTTTTAACAGTGCTAATTGGGCAGAGAGAGAGATGTATGATATGTTTGGAATAGTAGCAAACAATCATCCATATTTAAAAAGACTTCTTATGCCTGATGATTGGAGTGGTTATCCACTTTTAAAAACATATCCTCTTATAGGTGATGAAGCAGCACACTGGTACGAGATTGATGTGATATTTGGAAAAGAGCATAGAAAAGTTGTAGGGCCTGAAATTAGAGATACTAAAAGAGTTGATCAAAAAGATACAACACAATTTGCCAGAGTTAGATCCGAAGTGCCTTATGGAGCCAAACCCTCAAATGAAAAAACTAATTTTACAGAGTTTCAAGAAGAGGGTGGTGTACCATTTATTACTAGATTTACAAAAGATAGACAAAAAACATTAAAGAATAGGAAATAGTATATGCAAACTCCTAATAGATTAAATCCTTATTATGAAAACTTAGTTTTTGAGAGAGAAGACAATCGCATGATTGTAAACTTTGGACCACAACATCCATCAGCTCACGGGCAACTTAGACTTATTCTTGAACTTGATGGTGAATTAGTTGTTAAAGCTGTTCCTGATGTCGGATACCTGCATCGTGGAATGGAGAAGATGGCTGAAAACATGATATATAATGAATTTTTACCTACTACAGATAGGATGGATTATATAGCTGCAACTGCAAATAATTATGGTTTTGCTTTAGCAGTTGAAAAGCTTTTAGGTATCGAGGGTGAAATTCCAAGACGAGCTATGGTTATAAGAATGATGCTTCTTGAGCTTAATCGTATTATCTCTCATCTGTTTTGGCTTGCAACTCATGCACTTGATGTTGGGGCGATGAGTGTTTTTCTTTTCTGTTTTAGAGAGAGAGAATTTGCTATGGATTTGATGGAAGATTATTGTGGAGCTAGACTTACTCACTCTGCTGTTAGAATTGGTGGTGTTCCTCTTGATTTACCAAAAGGGTGGCTTGAGAGTTTAACTGCATTTATCAATAAATTTCCAAATGATATTAAAGATTATGAAGCACTGTTGACAAAAAATAGAATTTGGAAAATGAGACTTGAAGATGTAGGAATGCTTACAGCTGAAGATGCACTAAATTGGGGCTGTTCAGGACCAACTCTAAGAGGAAGCGGAATTGCTTGGGATATTAGAAAAGAGGAGCCATATGAACTTTATAATGAGATAGATTTTAAAGTACCTGTGTCTGATAAAAATGATAGTTATGGAAGATATAAACTCTATATGGATGAAATGAATCAATGTGTTGAAATTTTACATCAGTTAATTCCTATGTATAGAGATAGCGAACCAGGACTTATGGCTAAGGTTCCTCAATATATCTCTGCAACTAAAGAGGAGTTGATGACTGATAACTTTGCACTAATGCAACATTTTGTATTAGTTTCTCAAGGTATGCGACCGCCTGTTGGTGAAGTTTATGTTGCGACTGAGTCACCTAAAGGTGAATTAGGGTTTTATATAAATTCACAAGGTGACCCTTATCCGTATAGACTTAAAGTTAGAGCTCCTAGTTTTTGGCATACAAGTTTGCTTCAGCAGATATTACCAGGGACTTATTTGGCTGATGTTGTAACCATTATCGGTAACTTAAACATCGTATTTGGCGAGATTGATAGATAGTAGGGGATGAGATGGAAAGATATGATTTAAGAAAACTAAAAGCTAAATTTTATGACAGGATGACTGAAGTTATTGAAAAAGAGGCGAAGCCTGGCGAGGTAATAATTTTTATGTTCGAAGTTGGTGATTTTTCGGCAGTTCAAAAAAGTTCAGATATTATGAAAGAGTTAGGACATCAAGTAATGAATTCTATCAAGTTTAATGAAGTTGATTGGACATTGGTTGTAAAAAGGAAAAGCAGTTGAGCAGAGTTCTTTTTTCAACATGGCAGGGGGAGTTTATAGACAACAGAGATGTTGCCAAAGATGATTGGGCAGAGTCATCTTTTAAAGTACCTGCAACATATGATGGCGAAAAAAATTCAAAGATATTTATTGGATGGAATGGTTTAGTTGTTTTTGAAGAGGGCGTAGATGTTGTAAAAGCAGGTGCAGAATATGCAGCACAATATCAAGTTTATTCTGAAGCCTGTGGAAGATGTGCTCCTGGAAGATGGGGTGGAAGAATTCTTTACGACTTATTTGACAAAATTGCTAGAGGCGAGGGAACTCTTGATGATATTTCCCATCTAAAAGAGATATCAGAAACTATGATAAAAACAAGTAAATGTGAAATTGGTCGAACAGTTCCTATACCTCTTTTAAATATACTAGAGTATTTTTCAGATGAGATAAGTGATTTGATAGATAATCAAAAAAAATCTCCAGATTATGACAATGATGATATCAAGTACATAGCAAAAGTCACAGCACCTTGTATGGATGCTTGTCCTGACCATGTTGATATACCTGCATATATTGAAGGTGTTAGAGATTTACAATTTGGAGATAGTCTAAAAGCTACAAAGCAGACTATGCCTTTGGCTCATACTTGTGGTCGTGTATGTCCTCATCCTTGCGAAGATCAATGCAGACGAGCAAATCTTGATGAAGCTGTTTCGATAATGGAGCTAAAACGAGTAGGAGCTGATTATGAGAGTGATCATGGTTTGGATTTCTTATACCCAGCAGTTCAAAAACCTTTAAATGGTAAAAAAGTTGCAATTGTAGGTTCAGGTCCGGCTGGTCTTACGGCTGCTTATTATCTTGCCCTTGAAGGAATAGCGAGTGATGTCTATGAAGAGCTTCCTGTTCTTGGAGGTGAAGTTGCTGTTGGTGTTCCTGAGTATAGGATGCCATATGATAAATACTATAAAGACATTGAAGCAATTGGTGCATTAAATGGTGTTGAGTTTATTTTGAATACAAAAGTGACATCTGATATGTTGATACAATTTGAGAAAGATTATGATGCAATTATGTTAGCTAGTGGGGCAAGATTAAGTAAAAAAGTCAGAGCTGAAAATGAACGAGCCGATATGGAAGGTTACTGGATGGCTATACCTTTTTTAGATCAAGTTAATCTTAGTATAAAATGGGGATTGGCAGATAAAGTTGATTTAACTGGCAAGACAGTTGTTTGTGTTGGCGGTGGTTTTACCTCTATGGATGTTGTTAGATGTTCTATTAGAGCGGGCGCTAAAAAAGTTATTATGATTTATCGACGAAGTGAAGATATTATCATTAGAAATACTAGTTTGGAAGAGTATCATGAAGCGGTTGAAGAGGGTGTAGAATTTATATTTTTTACAGCTATAGAAGAGATATTTGACGAAGATAATGTGCTTAAAAAATTAAAAGTAAATAAGTTTGAACTTGTTCCAGACCCTGATGGTGGAAGAGATAAGCTTTTAAAAGTGGAAGGGGAGGATTTTGAGATAGAGTGTGATTATCTTATTCCTGCTGTTTCTCAAGATGCAGATTTAAGCTATATTCCTAAAGAGTGGGAGTTAGAACAGACAAGTTGGAGAACACTCTTAACAGATGGTAAAACTTATCAAACAAGTCGTAAAGGTATATTTACAGCAGGAGATTGCGAATATGGTCCGATGACTATTGTAAATGCAGTTGGACAAGCAAAAAGAGCAGCTTCAGTTATGAGTAGATTCGTCCATGATGGGAAATTGACTCTTTTAGATGAAGAGATTATGGAAGACCACTTAAGACGACTGAAAGTTTATGATAAAAAAGAGAAAGTTACAGGTTGGATTGCAGGACTTCCACGAGAAGTTAGCGAAAAACTTGATGTGGATTATAGAAAAGAGAGACAAGATGAAGTAAATTTTGGTTTTACACAAGAACAAGCAGTCAATGAAGCGAGCAGATGCATGCGATGTTATTATATAGCAATGGTGGCGGTGTAATATGAGTAAAACTGAACAAATAATTGCATTAGAAATTGATGGTAAAAAAGTAAAATCTTTTAAAAATGAGACTATTTTACAAGCGGCTAGAAGATCTGGTATATATATTCCAACTATGTGTCATCTTACGAAAGTAAAGCCAATTGCATCTTGTAGACTTTGTGTGGTTGAAGTTGAAGGTTTAGATGCACCGATACTTAGTTGCCAAGAGAGAGTGGTTGAGGGTATTAAAGTAAAAACCCATACAGAGGAACTTTTTAAACATAGACAAAACATTATGAAACTTTATGATGTAAATCATCCTCTTCAGTGTGGAGTTTGTCCAAAAACTGGTGAATGTGATCTGCAAAATAAAACAATGGAGTTTAAAGTGTCTTCTCAACACTTTAGTATCAAAGAGCAAAAGAGAGAACTTGAAAACTGGGGAAATATTACATATGATCCATATCTTTGTATCATGTGTGAGAGATGTGTAAGGGTTAGCAATGAAATTATTGGTGATGAAGCCTTAGCTGTAAGTGCTGGTGGATATAATTCAAAAATTGTAAATAGTAAAAAAGATAATCCTAGTGTTGATTGGGGTGAGTGTGCATCTGTTTGTCCTGTTGGAGCATTGAGTGATAAACATTTTAAGTGTACTACAAACCCTTGGGAGCTCTCTCGAATTCCAGCCTCTTCTGTTCACTCCTCTTTTGCAAGTCTTATCTATTATGAAGTTAAAAATGAGAATTTTTATAGAGTAAGAAATGATGCAGACTTTGATACTATAAGTGGTGTTAGCAGATATGGATATGATTTTCAAAATTTAGGTTCAAACACAGATGAAGATATGCAAAAATCAATCACTGCATTTAACGAAAGTGATACTATCTCATTTACTTCTATGATTACAAATGAAGAGGCTTTGATACTTCAAAAACTAAAAGAGCTTCACGGATTTAAACTGATAAATCAAGAGGCATTAAATTACCAAAGATTTTTAAAGGCTTTTTCAAAAACAAGTGGAAATAGTTTATATAAAGGCACAACAAAAGCAATTGCCAAGAGTGATTATATCATAGTTTTAGGGACAAGAGTTGCTTCAGATATACCTGAACTTAAGTTTAAAATAAATGAATCATCTAAGAAAAACAAATCACAAGTTATATATTTGCATCCAGTAGAAGATTCTTCAATTCAAAATATCGTAACACAATTTATGAAGTATGAAGTAGGAAGTGAAGATGCTGTACTTGTACTTTTAGCCCAAGCTATACTAAAAGATAAAGTTCTTCCAAAAGAGTTAAGTGAGTATTTTGATGGACTTGATGAAGGATATTTGAGTGCTGAGAGCAATATTGGTGAAGAAGAGATAGAGCAAATGATTAAAAAAATGGCAAAAAAGAGTCATTTTTCATTTATAGCTGGAGTTGATCTACTAGCTCATCCAAAGGCTGAAAATATAGCAAAAATTTTAGGACTTATTGAAAATTATAGTGATTTCAATGTTCTTATCGTACCACCTTCTGTGAATACTTTGGGCGTTTCCCTTATCTGTGATTTGGATGCAAAAGCTGGAAAAAAAGTGATAGGCTATAATCAAAGTGGTGATTTTGTGTTAAGTTCTATCGCTAAATTAGGCGATGTAAATATGCCAGCTCTTAATCAACAAGAGGGTACTTTTACAAATATTGATAAAAAAGTAGTTCCTACAAATGTTGGACTTAGTTTTGATGGGTTTTGTCTAAATGATATAGCGAATAACTTGGGTTTAGATTGTAGATATACTATTGATTATACTTCAATACTTCCAAAAAGTAGAGGGTATAAAGAGGTTGAATTTGATAGTTTAGATAATTATTTTGATGAACTAGGAGTGGAATTTAGAGGATATGAGCTATCAAGTAAAAGTCTAAAAGTTAAAGATGAGATTGAAGAGGTAGAAGATATTGAGAGTTTTGATGGAGTGATACTCTATTTATGCAATTCAAATGCTCAAAAAAATATCTTTACAAATTTATGTAAAAATCTTCCAAAAAACAATGAACTTATTGGCTCACAACAGTTTTGTGTAGCAGCAAAAATAAAAGATGGTGATGAGATAAATATTACAGTTGAAGGTAAAGAGTTTAAGAGAAAGTTTAAATTGGATGATAGTCTAAAAGGAACTATAGGGCTTTTACCAATATTTGATATGGGGTATGATGGGCAAGAGTTAGCATCGGGATATAGATTTAGTAAAGCAAAAATTGTACAGGTGGTCAAATGAGTGAAATAACTATAACCATAGACGGGAAGAAGTGCAAAGCACAAGAGGGTGAATTTGTATTAAATGTTGCAAGAAGAGAAGATATTTTTATACCTGCTATCTGTTATTTGACAGGTTGTTCTCCAACATTGGCTTGTAGAGTTTGCTTGGTTGAGGCAGATGAGAAGAGAGTTTATGCTTGTAATGCTAAAGCAAAAGATGGAATGGTAGTTGTAACGGATAATGAAGAGATTTCAGCTGAGAGAAAAGCTATCATGCAAGTGTATGATGTAAATCATCCTCTTCAGTGTGGTGTTTGTGACCAAAGTGGGGAATGTGAACTTCAAGACTATACACTCCTTATGAATGTAGATAAACAAGAGTATGCTATAGCAGATACTCCAAGACCTATTTATAACTGGGGGCTTATGAAATATGATGCAGCACTTTGTATTGTATGTGAAAAATGTGTAACAGTTTGTAAAGATAGTATAGGTGATAGTGTTTTAAAGACTAAACCTCGTGGGGGAGAACCTCTGAATAAAGAGCTTAAATCTTCTATGCCAAAAGATTCATATGCGATGTGGAATAAACTTCAAAAGTCAATTATCGGTACGGTTAATGAAGATAATTCGCTGGTGTGTCAAGATTGTGGAGAGTGTATAGCGGTTTGTCCTGTTGGGGCATTGGTAAGTACAGATTTTCAATATAGTGCAAATGCTTGGGAGCTTAAAAAAATTCCTGCTTCAAACCCTCATAGTAGTGATTGTTCACTTATCTATTATAATGTTAAACACGGTGATGCTAAAAATTATAATGAAAGAATTTTTAGAGTTACAAATGAAGCTCATTATGCACCAATTGGAGGATCTATAAGATTTGGTTTTGATTTTGAAAATAAAGTGACGGGTAAAGATAAAGCAATATTTGAAAAAGCAGTAGATTTTGTAAAAAATAGTGCTGATACGATTAAATTTAACTCTTTTATAACAAATGAAGAAGCCTTGATTTTACAAAAACTTAAAGAGCAATATAGTTTAAAGCTTGTCAATCAAGATGCATTAAATTTTCAAAACTTTTTAAACATATTTTCAAAATCAAGTGGAAACAGTCTCTATAGTGGAGATTTAAAAAAGATTAAATCATCTAACTTTGTAATAAGTGTGGGAAGTGTTATTCGTTACGATGTACCTGCTGTTGGATTTGCATTTAATAATGCTTTAAAGATGAATAAAGGTTCAGGTATCTATTTTCATCCAGTTGAAGATAGTGTTGTTAATACATTTGCTAAAACTATGATGAGTGTAAAACATAGTGTTGGAGGTGAAGAACATGTCCTAGCATTTATTTTAGACTATTTCAAAAATGAAGAACTTCCAAAAGAGATTAAGCAAATAATTTCAAAATTTGATAAAAGTATCGTAAATTTACCAGAAGATTTTGATAAAGCTATGGAGAAGATGCTTGCTAAAAAAGATATATTTTCTCTAATTATAGGAGAAGATGCCTATATGAGTGAAAAATCTGAAAATTTAGCAAAACTTGCTGGGCTTATAGAAAGATATACATCTTTCTCTGTAATTTTAATTCCTTCACAAACAAATACTTTAGGGGTCTCTTTGATATGTGAGCTTGATAGTGAGAGTGGAAAGAGTGTGCTTGGCTACAATGAAAGTGGAGATTTTACTTTAAGTGCATTGGGTGATGGAGATCTTGATATGCCAGCTCTTAATCAGCAAGAAGGAACATTTACAAATATTGATAAAAGAGTTGTCCCTACAAATGCAGCACTTTCATATAATGGATATCTTTTAAATGATTTGGCAAATGCCTTAGGTTTAAATGAAGAGTTTACAATTTCATATACAACACAATTTCCAAAAGCCAAAGGTTTTGAGCCTTTAGAGTTTGATCTTATGCCAAACTTTTATGATAATGGTGGAAATGAATTAAGAGGTTATCTGTTAACTAATAAAAATATAAAAACAACCGATGAGTTAAAAAAACTTGCCAAGGTAGAAGATGTAAAAGGTATAATTGCATATAAGTTAAATCCTATAAATCAATTTAACTATTTTACAAACAAAGCAAAGCAGCTAAAAACCCAAGGCGCTGTTTATGTATCTGCTGATTTTTTAGAAAATCAAGATTTTTCAGTAGGTGATAAAGTTGAAGTAAAAAGCGATAGTGGAACTATCTCTGCAAAAATTGAGTTAGATTCACAGTTAAAAGGTGAGATAGTCTATTTAGGTACATTTGATAAAGCATTGAATTGTGAGAGTCTATTTTCACAAAATTCAAGATTTAGTACAGTAACAATAAGGAAGGTGTAAAAGATGGAAAGTTCCTATATTATAGAGACGATTGTTAAAATTATCGTTATTTTGACAGTATTTTCAGCATTAGCTGGGTTTACGACATACTTTGAAAGAAAAATATTAGCATTTATGCAAAGACGATTAGGCCCTATGCATGTTGGTCCATTTGGAGTTTTGCAAGTTTTAGCTGACGGTATTAAACTGTTTACAAAAGAGGATATTGTTCCTCAAAATGCAGTAAAGCCGATATTTTTAATTGCTCCTGTAATTGCAGCAGCAACTGCTTTTATTGCTATGAGTGCAGTTCCATTTTTTCCTGAATTTACAATTCCATTTACTGATTATACTGTTAGACCTATAGTTTCAGATGTCAATGTTGGTGTACTTTTTGTTATTGGTGTTATGGCGACTGGTATGTATGCACCACTTCTTGCAGGTATGGCATCTAACAATAAATGGTCACTTTTAGGAGCAGCTAGAACTGTTATACAGATGCTATCTTTTGAAGTTGTTTCTGGACTTGCTCTTATAGCACCTCTTATGATTGTAGGTTCTCTCTCCCTTATTGACATAAATAATTATCAAGAAGGTGGTTTATGGCTGGTTGTTGTTCAGCCAGTTGCTTTTATCTTGTATATGATTGCAGGTTATGCTGAGACAAATAGAACACCATTTGATCTTTTAGAACATGAAGCTGAGATTATTACTGGATTTGCTACTGAATATTCTGGTATTCGATGGGGACTTTTTGCAATCGGAGAGTATGCAAATATGTTTACAGTCTCTTTTGTAGCTGCTTTAGTGTTTTTAGGAGGATTTAATAGCTTCTATTTTATACCAGGAGGAATTATGATTCTTTTAAAAGTATCTGTACTTATATTCTTTTTCTTGTGGGTAAGAGCTGCTTGGCCTCATGTTAGACCAGATCAGTTAATGTGGCTTTGTTGGAAAGTGCTTATGCCACTTGGGCTTATAAATATTTTAATAACCGGCTTAGTGCTAATTTAAGGGTAGATGATGGATTTTACAAATTATAATAATAGAAATGTCTCTTCAGATTATAAATATATAGAGGTAGAAGAGAAGCCGATACTTTGGCAAGATAGGTTTAAACGAGTAGTTTCAAGAACATTAAAAGGCGAACTTTTTGTTGGTCTTTGGGTCGTTTTTAGAGAGATGGTGACAAAAGGAAATTCACATACAATTTTATATCCTTTAGAAAAATTACCAGTTAGTCCAAGATATAGAGCTCTTCATGAAATTAAAAGATTAGTGGAGAGTGGGAACCAAGCTTGTATTGGTTGTGGATTGTGTGAAAAGATATGTATTGCAAATTGTATACAGATAGATACCAAATATGGAAATAAAGGTCGAAAAACAGTTAAGGGTTATACGATAAATTTAGGTCGTTGTATCTATTGTGGCTATTGTGCTGAAGTTTGTCCTGAGCTTGCAATTACACATGGGCAAGATTATGAAAATGTATCTGAGCAAAGAGCTCACTTTACCTCAATGGCAGAGCTTGTAACTCCTATGGATATATTTAAAGCGGGTAAGCAGGTACCATATCCTGGCTTTGGTGCACTCAGTGATAATGCTGATGATAATGTTAAAAAAACTCCTCTGGCGTATTAAGGGCTTATGATGTATGAATTGATAGCGTTTTATCTTTTTTCTGGTTTGACCATTGCGATGTTTTTAATCGTGGTGCTCACAAATAACGCACTCTATGCAATGAGTGCTTTGGCTGCTGGCATGATTTTAATATCAGGCTTTTTCTTTCTTTTAAATGCAGACTTTTTAGGTGTTGTACAAATCATCGTCTATACTGGGGCTGTTATGGCTTTATATGCTTTTGGTATGATGTTTTTGGATACTACACAAGATGTTAAAGAAGATATAGGAAGTTCAAAACTTATTTATAGTTTGTGGATTGCAAGTGCTATTTTGATATTGATTATGGTTGGTGCTCCATTTATGTCAGAGCATTTAATGTTAGATGCACCACTTGATAATCCTGTGATTGCAGGTGCAAATAATCCTCAAGCTGTGGGTGTAATACTTTTTACAAAATATCTTGTACAGTTTGAATTAGCTGCTGTGATGCTTCTAGTTGCAATGATTGCAGGAATTGTACTTGCAAGTAAAAAAATGGATCAAAGTTTGAGTTCAAACCCAAAACTTGAAGAAGAACTACATAGAGAAGAGTTTGATGTAAAGGATGATAAATGATAACACTTACGCACTATTTGGTTGTTTCTGCCATACTATTTACAATAGGTATGGTAGGGGTAATAAGAAGAAAGAACCTTCTGCTTCTCTTTTTCTCAACAGAGATACTTTTAAATGCTGTAAATATCGGTTTTGTTGCAGTCGCAAAGTTTTATGATGATTTAACAGGTCAAATGTTTGCATTTTTTATCATTGCAGTAGCAGCTAGTGAAGTTGCTGTTGGATTAGGTCTTTTGATACTTTGGTATAGAAGAAATGGCACTATTGATTTAGACTCTATGCAAAAGATGAAGGGGTAGATAATGGAAAAGTATTTATATATTGCACTATTTGCTCCAATTGTAGGTTCTCTGTTTGCTGCAATGTTTGGAGATCGTCCAAAAAATCTTATAACAGGACTAGTTACTTCGGGTCTTCTTTTTGCATCTTGGGTTGCATCTTTAGTTCTTCTTATGTATGTAGATGGTGATACTGTTGTTCATGTAAGGATGATGGATTGGATAGCTGCTGGAAGTTTTAATATAGATTTTGGATTTATAGCTGATCAAGTCTCAGTTATTATGATGGTTACAGTTACAACAGTTTCAATGTTAGTTCATATCTATTCAATTGGATATATGGAGCATGATAAGGGATTTAATAGATACTTCTCTTATCTTTCAGCTTTTGTTTTCTCAATGATGGTACTTGTAATGAGTGATAACTTCTTGGGGCTTTTTATAGGTTGGGAAGGTGTGGGACTTTGTTCTTGGCTTCTGATTAGTCATTGGTATCATAAGCCAGATGTTAGCACAGATATAAATCCTGCTATTTCACCGGCATATGCAGCAAATGAAGCATTTGTTATGAATAGAATAGCCGATCTTGGTATGCTTATTGGTATCTTTATGATTTATTGGAATCTTGGCTCATTAGAATATGCAACAGTATTTGCGAATATTGGTACATTAAGTACAGGTACAATTACTCTTATTGGTATATTTTTATTTATTGGTGCTATGGGTAAATCAGCACAGTTCCCATTACATACTTGGCTAGCAAATGCTATGGAAGGTCCAACACCAGTTTCTGCATTAATTCATGCAGCGACGATGGTTACAGCTGGTGTTTATCTAGTTGTTAGAAGTCATGAAATTTATGCACTTATCCCAAATGTGGGATATTTTATAGCATGTCTTGGTGCATTTGTAGCAATTTTTGCAGCTTCAATGGCACTTGTAAATATGGAGCTTAAAAGAATTATTGCCTACTCCACTCTTTCACAACTAGGTTATATGTTTGTGGCGGCTGGACTTGGTGCATATTGGATTGCTCTATTTCATCTTATGGCTCACGCATTCTTTAAGTCGGTACTGTTTTTAGGTGCAGGTAATGTTATGCATGCTATGGATGATGAAAGATATATAAATAAAATGGGTGGACTTGGTAAATTAATGCCTTGGACTATGGGCATTATGGTTGTAGCTTCCACTGCTCTTGCTGGTATTTGGCCATTAGCTGGATTTTTCTCAAAAGATAAGATTCTTGAAACAGCATTTGCTGAGCATCATTACTTTTTGTGGGCAATGCTTTGGGTTGGGGCAGGGCTAACTGCATATTATAGTTTTAGACTTATCATGATGGTCTTTTTTGGTAAAAAGAACTATGGTGATGAAAAACATCCACATGAGGCTTATCCATATGTGCTTGCAACAATGATTCCATTGGCAATTTTAGCAGTAATTGCTGGATTTTTTGAACATTCATTTATGGAGTATGTAACAACAGTGTTGCCTGAATACTATCCTCATGTTAGTACATTTACTTTTATAATTTTACTTATTATAACTATGGGAATTGCACTTAGTGGTATTGCTCTAGCGGTTGTAAAATTTTCAAAAGGTAATTTTGATGACTTCTTTAAAAAATTAGGAGTTTTCAATCTTCTCTCTAATCAATATTATATTCCTAAATTTTATGAAGAGAAGATTTGTAAGCCATATGCTGCTTTATCAAATTTTGCTTGGAAGAAATTGGATATGAAAGTTGTGGACGCAACTGTTGATTTTATTGCTGGTGTTATTTATTCATCGGGTGATAAGGCTAGAAAAATGCAAAATGGTAATTTATCATCTTATCTAAAATGGATGGTATTTGGTTTAATTGTAATGCTTATGCTTGCAGTATTTAAGATTGGTATGTAAAGGAGGGTATGGATGGATTCATTATTAACACTTTTGATATTTTTTCCGCTAGTTGCGGGTTTGTTTGGATTTCTTATTGAAAAGGAGGGGATTCGAGTATATG
>Ga0256834_1000487_pt1 | contig 28412 bp, 20 predicted proteins | sample 4281140metaG_FD_190536 | JGI IMG/M metagenome (GOLD analysis project Ga0256834, IMG submission 190536) | Hydrothermal vent microbial communities from East Pacific Rise, Pacific Ocean - 4281-140 | ecosystem: Environmental > Aquatic > Marine > Hydrothermal vents | place: Pacific Ocean: East...
GGCTGGCACTTCTTTTGACGCGGGGTGGAGCAGTCTGGTAGCTCGTCAGGCTCATAACCTGAAGGTCGCAGGTTCAAATCCTGCCCCCGCAACCAAAAACTACTTAACCCCTTAAAATCATTGTATATTGTTGATTTTACTGGGCTATTCATAGTCAAATGGTACACAAGTGTGGTACACAACAGGTATGTCAAACATGCCTAAAGTACCATATCTACAAAAGACAAAAGGACGCTGGGTTCTACGCCGCCGTATTCCTCGTGAAATTCGAGAACTATGCGAAAAGACCGAATTTAAAGAAGGTTGTGGCCTAGTTTCATATAAAGAAGCGGCAGAAAAAGCTCGCGTGTTTGGTGTTAAAACTGACGCTGAAATTCGCAAACACCGAAAAACCCTTGCAAATAACAAAATTCAAAAAGATCAATCAGGAAACGAACCTCGGTTCGCATTCACATTGAACGATCACGAGATAGAACAAGTTGCTCTGGCTTATTTTCATGAGAAAGATACAGAAACTTACAAAACTGATGGATACTTGTTAGATGAAAACGTTGCTAATTTTGCAGACCTTTTAAACGATGCACGATTAGATCTAAATGATGCAACAGTGGCACTGAAAGGCGGACAGCTTTACCCCAATGAAGCTTCGCATAGCTCTACAAATGCTAAAGCTGCGAAACAATTAGTCAAATATGGGTATCTAGACGTAAGACAAATATACAAAGAGACAAATTTCAAAAACAAAAAAATACTCTCTATCCCAGTTCAAATTAAAAAGCACAGCAGTTTTCAACGTTTGTGTCGATTGCTGGAAAGGGCCGATGCAGAGCTTACAACTCGACGATTGATGGCTCTTGAAAAAGGCGTGCAGCCAACTATAAATGATATTTTTTTTGAACCAATGGTACGTTCAGGAGCTGCACCAGAACCAACCCGACAAGAGCGCTCAAAAACGGTCAAACAATTAACTGAAGAATTCCTGACTTCAAAATTTCATGAAGTTGGGTCATCAAGACGTTTTCAGTTCAACATTCCAATCAGAGTTCTACAGGAACAGCTTGGTGACAATCGAATAATTTCAGAAATTCAGCGCGATGAATGCGAAAAAATCGCAGAATTACTCCCAACCATACCTGCATATCTAACTCAACGTTTCCCCAAATTATCAATTGATAAAGCCATAGCTTCTTATGAAAAGCAACACGGGGGAAAAGCATCGCGTAGGGCAGAAGCAAGCAAAGCCTTAGAGATCATTAAAGCAATATTTGAAATTGGGTTGGATCGAGAATGGATAGATCGAAATCCATTTGCTCGGGTCAAAATAACAGGAAAAAAGCGTGATCGAAAAAAACATACCAATATAGATGGTGGATATCAATCTTTCACGACAGATGAACTTCAAAAGATTTTTTCAGCTCCCCTATTTACAGGTTGTGAAAATGATACGAATGGTTTCAATAAAAAGGGAAATAAATTGGTTCGACGGCATCGGTATTGGGCACCTATTATTGCACTCTGGACTGGTGCACGCATGAATGAAATTCTTCAATTGGAAAGAGCCGATATTAAACAAATCGGGGGCATATGGTGTTTGTCTGTAACTGATGAAGAAGAAATATCTTACGATCCTGACACATTTACAAAACATCTTAAAAATCAAAATGCCATTCGTGACATACCAATACATCCACGTCTAATCAGCTTTGGTTTTATAGAATGGGTAAATACGGTTAAGAAAGGACGGCTATTTCCAGAGGCCTCTTCCGGCACTGTTGATAAACCTTCAATTTTATTTTCCAAACGCTTCAAAACCTTCCTGAGTTCTCGCAAAGTTTGGCAGGTTAGAAAAAAGGTATTTCATAGTTTTCGCAACAATTTCAATGATGAACTACGTAAAGGTGGCGTTCATCCTGAGTTGCGGGAAACAATAAACGGATGGGCGCGGCAACATGAGATGGACGCAAAGTATGGTCACACACATAAAGTGGATAAACTGTATGCCGAAATCTGCAAAGTAGAATATGCTGATTTAGAGTTATCACACTTAGAACCAAGCAATTGGCAAAATTTACTGACTGATCAATAGGCGGCGGTTCACCAATAAGCATTGGCAGAAGAACAGCTTGCCCTTTACTTCACCTTTACACCCACAACGGTTTGATATTTACTGAATGGGATCCTGTCCCTAAGGATACAATCCTTATCAGAAAATCCCAGTACCCATGACCTCAGAAAATCAATCACACCTCACTGACATCAAGCTGCTAACAAAAACGCAACTTAAAGAAAAATACCCTCTTACTTACAATAGTTGGAGAAACATGAAATCTAGGCAAAAAACACATGATGCCGTTATTCATGATGATCTAATTAGCTTTTCTGCTTTCTTGAAGGCAATGGGGCCACGCCCCTCGCAGGACCATACTCTCGACCGAGAAAACCCACATGACACAGAGTATTCGCCTAAAAAGTGCAATTGGGCTGATAAACGCGATCAAGCTAACAACCGCAGGATGACACGTAAATTAACTTACCAAGGTGTCGAAAAACCAATTGCCGAGTGGGCAAGAGAATATGGATTAAAACCCGACACATTACGTCGAAGATTAACAAAAGGTTGGTCACAAAAAGACGTTTTGTTTGGCCGCACTTCTAATTCACAGTCATCACATATTTCAAATTATAACTACCGTCGCGCACCATCTGTGCCAGAGTTGTGGCCTTGGCTAGGACTAAAAATCTCACTTCTATGGGAGGAACATTACAAATCTGAACACACTTTTCGACATTCGCGGTGGCAATACTTCCTTGATTCAACAGAGGGTCGAAAGCAAAAAATTTTCGACAAATTAAATGGCCTTTATGATATCAATTGCAAAATTCAAAACGGCGAAAGGCTAGACAACAGGGACCATGAAATTATTGATTTGTTCGAATTACGTGAAGATGAGATCGAAGAGCATTTCAAATCTGAGAAAAAGGTCATCGACGAAATCAATACCGTTTTGGAGAAGCATGCTAGATATAAAAGGAAATCAGGGATTTTCCATTTACTAAAAAAAATGCCCATTTAAACGCTACATAATTTTCATATTTCATTCTACAATCAATTTTTCAAAAATGAGATCGGTACAATTACGCCATTCCAAGTGAGCTCTATGGGGGTACTGTATTGAGCTAAGTCACTGAGCAACCAACAGTCCAGCCATATTGCTGAAGAGCTTGCACTTAAACTATCTAAAGAAAAATCATGGTTTTATTCAACAGACATGGGTAACTGAAAACCACTAACAATTACTTATTTGTGTGAACAACCATCGGAAATTCAAATTCTAATGATACTCAGAATTAACGCTTTTATTTCGAACTACTGGAAAGCGCATCAATCAATTTCAAAGCAGTTTCAGCCTTATCATCATCCAAATCCCTCAGTTGCAATCGGATCAAGGTCTCAATTTCTTCTCGTCGAATAGACTGATTACTTCCCACAGTATCAAAAAAGTCTGATACTTGTACGTTGAGCTTCTCAGCGAGCTTGCCAAGAGTATCTAATGGTGGAAGACTAGCACCACGTTCAATATTAGAAATTGCCTCAACAGAGCGATCTGCCGCCTCAGCTAACTGCTGTTGTGTTAACTTTGCAATTTGGCGGGCAGTTTTTACGCGTACCCCAATGCGTTTTTTCAGTATATCGGCTTTATTTCTCATGGCACGGAGTTTCACTCCGAGTAAAAGAAATATCCATTGATTACAGCGCCGTATTTTAGTAATAAGCAGTAGTTTAACTTTAATTTACATGTAATTTAACTACTTTTGGGGGATGGTTTTTGAAATCACTAATGCTAACAGGTAATTCAGACGAACCGCAAACTTGGTTGAAGCGCATTTCTTTGGCAGAACGAAACTCCACAAAAGATGAGAAATGGCTGCAAGAGTTACTATTTGCAAATTCAGACCTAATACCAATTCAACAAATCAATTTGAATACAAAAGGATTTGTTCCAGTTTGCCGTGAGCTCACAATTCCCAAAACGGGCAGTTCAGTTTTTTTGGACATCTTTGGTGTCACACCAGAAGGAAAGCTTGTCTTGATTGAATGTAAACTCTGGCGCAACCCTCAAGCTCGGCGTGAAGTAATTGCTCAAATACTCGAATACGCGTCGCTTTTGCACCAATGGACTTATGGCGACCTGACCTCACGAATTAAAACTGCTTTAAACTCATCGGAAACCAATCCACTTTTTTCGCTTGTGGCAGAGCGTTTCCCTGAAGTGGAAGAAGCCAGATTTGTTGACCAAGTATCCACCTCCTTACGAACAGGTAATTTCGATTTAATAATCGCTGGAGATGGTATTCGCTCAGACGTTCAATCAATCGCTGACCATCTTAACCAATCTAGTGGTCTTTCTTCACGAATGGCCCTTGTTGAGTTTCAACTCTGGGAAAATAGCAATAACGACCTGATTGTTATTCCTTTCGTTCCAGTAAAGACAGAACTCATAAAGCACAGGGTGTTTGCAACCGATGATGGGTCCCCAATTACATTTAGCACGCCAACATCGCTTGATGAGATAGAAAAGGTAATTGATCCTAACAAAGCAGCTCAGAAGTCTTTTGATAGAGTATTTTGGCAAACGTTTATTGACAATGCCCAGTTTGATCACCCTGATCAGCTCAAGCCACGTCATGGTGGTCAAAACTGGGTTCGCCTCGAGCTTCCCAAACCTGCAAACTGGTTGACCGCATTTCGCGCAAAAGATAAAAATGCAGGTTTTTTTATAAGCTTAAAAAATGAAGACGGAGAAAGGGTTTTTGCAAAAATCAACGCAGCAAAACAACAATTAGAAACGGACCTCGGATTTGAATTTGAAATAAACCTTCAGAAATCAATTCCATTCGAAGCTACTATTTCTTTCAATTATGAAAATCAAACTTTAGATGATGACGCTTTAATGAAATGGCTGCTTGATAGGGTTAATAGGATTACAAATACATTCCGTCCGTTCATTAGCCAGATAAACTAATCTATGAACCTAGGTTCACAAGCAAACACATAATAAGCCAATAAAGTTTTAGTACTATGAAATATGAAACCTCTAATGTGGAAACTTGATAAAATTGGTCGTGTTCGGCTGTCAGAGCATTTTTATATGCGCCAATTTCTATACTCTGAAATTGCAGCAGCTTTTGGGATCGTAAACATTCCAGACAATGAAGCCTTAGCGATAGAAACGGGCACTCAACTTTGCCAGCAAATTCTAGAGCCTCTTGTAACCAAGTTTGGCCCCATTGTAATCAGATCGGGTTTTCGATCAGAAAAACTAAATGAATATGGCCATAAGCACCGCATGCACTGTGGAACAAACGAAAGCAATTATGCTTATCATATTTGGGACCGTTTAGATACTAACGGCAAAAAGGGCGCTGCGGCCTGCATTGTAATTCCGTCTTTCAATGATGGCAAAACCGAAATGAAAACGCAGCAAGATTTAGCAAACTACCTAAACGATCACGTGCCCTACCATCAGGTAACTTTCTTCAGCCGAAATAACGCGTTTAATATTGGTTGGCATGAGAAACCTATTAAGACAATCTATTCACTAAAACCAAAACCACATTTCATTTCCAAAGGGTAACTAATTGAACAATGTACTTGTGCGCTATGGACGCCTCGTTAGACCCTGCTTCAATGACACGACAATTATATGACTAATAAACGTCCCATATTAATCAATTTTGACTTATGAGACATATGTGTTATAATATCATAGATGCTAATGATACACATAGGAATGAAATGCTAATTGGTTATGCGAGGACGTCTACTGTTGAACAACATGCTGGCTTCGAGGCGCAAAAACGCGATTTGGACGCTGCGCAGATAGACAAATTATATTCGGAACAGGTTTCTTCTGTTGGTGAGAGACTGGAACTTGAAGCAGCCATCGACTATGTTCGTGAAGGTGACACTTTGGTTGTAACAAGGCTTGATCGATTGGCCCGCTCCACTAAACACCTACTGAACATTATTGATCAACTTGAAAGCAAAAATGTTGGGTTACGTATTCTTGACTTTGGTGGCAGTGAAGTAAACACTAAATCGCCGCAAGGAAAACTAACCCTCACTATGTTTGGAGCATTTGGTCAATTTGAGCGTGAAATGATGTTAGAACGCCAGCGAGAAGGAATTGCCAGGGCAAAAGCCGAGGGAAAGTACAAGGGACGCAAACCTACTGCGATGGCTAAAGCTGATGAAGTTCGACAGTTAAAAGCCGATGGCGTTGGGCCAACCGCGATTGCTGCTAAGTTAGGAATTGCTCGGGCGTCAGTTTACCGAATATTAGCCAAATAAAGCTGTTGTTGGAGAGAGATCAACATGTCGCAACCCAGAGACGGTTACTAATATAGCATTACTTGTCTCAGGTTCTGAATACAACTTGCACAAGTAAAGCTGGCATGTTGATGAAGATCGTTTTTCGAGTAGGTTGCACCAATTAATATACAAGCCTATGCTGACCTTATTCACAATATTCATTTAATTTGAAATGGCCACTTTTTCTCTTGCTCGATCAAACTTTTTCTACCAAAAACCTGCGCGTAATTTCTGAAACTGAGAAGCGCCGTGGGCGCGTTTTAGATTTGAAGTTTTTCCCCGAGCTCCAATTGAAGACAGGTATTTTGAAACGAAACATCAAATACTGCAAGAACTTTAGGCGAGGTAAAGCTGGCAAATACATTGATAAAGATCAGGCAATCTACGATCACTTGCGGGATTATCGAGAAGCGGCGCGAAATGAAAGAGACTGTCAGTTGATAGCTTGTCTCGATGATGTCGTAAAAAATATTTCCAAAAAATCCTTTTCGATTGATTTCGAGAAACTGAATGGCCCAAAAGGGAAACCAGTGTATTCCCTTAAGAGGGATGCACCTGAACATTACTATGCTGAAAAGCAAATATCAAAAAATCTGTCGCGGCTTTATAAAGTCAAACAAGCCAATCGGAACCAAATTGTGTCTCAGCTGGCCGACTTACTCCACGACAAATTTCCGTATCATTTCATCCGAACGGACATCTCCAATTTCTACGAGAGCATTGATCATGCTTCGCTTTTAAAAAAACTCGAAAATGACCAATTGTTGAGTCATAAGTCATTGCGCCTGACAAAACAGCTCTTGACGAAATTTTCTTCACAGGTGGGCAGCAATGGTATTGGCTTACCACGCGGGATAGGCCTTAGTTCATATTTAGCTGAACTTTATTTGCGGGATTTCGATCAAGAAATCCGTGGCCTCGAAGACGTTGTATTCTATGCAAGGTATGTCGATGATATCGTTGTCGTATTTGCCCCTACATTAATGTCCTCACCAAAAGGCTATTTACCAAAAATTGAAGCTGCTTTAGAAAAAAAAGCCTATCAAAAAATCAAGGGAAAACGGACGAGTCAAAAATTGACAATGATGGTAATTCTCTTCACCGCACCAACCTGAAGTTTGATTACCTTGGATACGAGTTTATTTTTGACCCAACACCAAAAATATGCCTTAGCGCATCTAAACAAGCCAAATACATGGCGCGATTAAAGGCCTCTTTCACCCGTTATCATTTGCAAAAGTCGAAAAATTCGAAAAAGGCATATCGCCTTCTTTTAAAGCGGGTACGGTTTTTAACAGGGAACACGCAGCTTACACATAACAAGAAAAATGCGTTTGTCGGCATTTATTTCGGCAATCCACACCTTACTAATCTTTGGCAACTGAAGCAGCTGGATGGAGAACTAAAGGGGTTAAGTTCAAAGGTATTCAGCATGACTTTAAAAAACAAACTCAACAAGCTGTCTTTTGTTAAAGGGTATGATGAAAAAATATTTAGGCGGTTCCATCGGAAAGATGAATTTCGTGAGATCGTAAGGGCTTGGAAATATGACAAATAGGAAGAGAATTCTAAATCCTAAATTTAAGTACCAACGCCCAGTACTGACGGATGTTTTACCTTTTGAAGTTCCTCCGTCCTTTAGCAACGGTGGGTTCTTTCATTTTTTGACCAAACACAATGTCAAAATCAAATTGAAAGGAGATGAAACTAGGGTTGAATGGGAGTGTGGAACCAATGAGGTAGATGCAGTCATTTCTGTTATTTTTGGGACACTGCCTCAGAACTCAAATAATTTTTGCGCTAAAACCGTAAAACACGATGGAAATGACGTTTACAAGAGAAACTGGACCATTGTTCAAAAATGGACGAAACCCTTTCAGTTCAAAATCAGTCATAAGGAAAATGATTACCGACAGTTAACAGTTATTCATCCCCGTAACCAATTGATGGTTGCTGATTTCTATCATAGGAATAGTGCTCAAATTTTGTTCCAATGTGAGAGAAGTGATTTTTCTATTCGACGGCCAAGTTCTGTTGTCAAGTCGACAAAGTTTTCTGACAGAGTTTGTATAACTACCCAGCCCATTGGGCACGATGCAATTGAGGAAGCGGGTAAGGAGTACGAGAATTTAGGGTCGTACTTTTCTTACAAAAGTTACAGTAACATTTTTAAATTTTACGAACACTACAAGTACCACAATGCCGAAAAAAAATTCGGTAAGCTTTTAAAACTCGACGTTTCAAAGTGCTTTGACAGCATTTATACTCATTCAATGCCGTGGACAACTTTGAGTTCGGCTGCGGTGAAGTCTACCAAAAACAGCATTAAACAATCTCAAACTACCTTTGGCGGTCGTTTTGACAATTTGATGCAATGCATGAACCAAGGCGAAACTAATGGGATCGTGATTGGGCCTGAGTTTTCTCGGATATTTGCAGAAATCATTCTTCAAGGAGTTGATCGAAAGCTCGAGGACAAACTGATCCTTACAAATCAACTGTACCACAAAAAGGATTATGGAATTTTTCGCTACGTCGATGACTATTTCATCTTTCACAACAGCAACTCAAACGCTGAAAAGATCTCTAGACACCTCGAGCACCTACTCAAAGAAGTGAAGTTAAATTTGAATATGGCAAAATTGGAGCGGTTTGAGCGTCCAATTATTACAAACCTAACTATCGCAAAAAATAAAGTGAGTAAAATCTTCACCGACCATTTGATCATTGATGAAAAGGAAGATGCGCCCAAAGACGGTGGTAATGTAATTAAATTTTATTCGCTTAAAACTCGGCAAGAGAGGCTTATCGTCGACTTCAAGACTGTACTGGTCGAAAGCGACGTGAAGTACAAAGATTTACTAAACTATGCTCTTTCAGCTATTGAGCGAAGAGCGCAAAAATATTTCATATCGTATAAAAAAACTCCTGATAGCCATCAGAAACCAAAACAGCTGACTAAGTCGATGATCGGGATTTTGGAGTTTTGCTTTTTTGTATATGCAGCTTCCCCTAGGGTGAATTTTTCGGTCAAATTAACTCGCATTATTTCTTCAATGGTGGACGGTCTTCATCGTCTCAACGTCCCCAGAGATGAAAAGCAGCAAGTATTCAAATATATATTCGACAACATCAAGAGAGAGAGTTGAAGAGTAGTGCGCAACAGGAGTACCGCGAAATGGAAGTACTATACCTTGTTCTGGCTTTAAAAAAACTAGGGCGCGACTATTTTTTAGAGCAAAACGATCTAGCCATGTTCCTTGGTATCGAGATCAAGCAAGACGGTTCGTGGCGTAGATCGACGTCGATGAATTATTTTTCTGTCATAGTGGCGCTTCAATATGTGGGGAGCAGGAAACGCTACAACAAGCTGCGTAAATTCATAGAAGAGGATGTCTGCCAGAATTTCACCAAACGGTCGGCATATGTAAACAGAGACGCAGAACTAGTCATGCTCTTTTTAGATTTGCAATGTTGCCCACATGTTGAGGCCAAAACCAAAAATACATTGTTTAAGCATTTTTCTAAAAACGCTTCGGATGAACTGGCAATCCGGAATTCTGCTAAGTACTGGTTTACCGATTGGGAGAACTTCAACCTTTCTGAAGAGCTAGACAAGAAGCGAACCCGTGAAGTATACTAATCGCAGAGCTGCGCCTAAACTAGATTACCTAGCAAACCATCAGGAGAGCTATGCGGTACACACACAAGCTCCACGAGCGGCACTACAGCAATGTAGCCCGTTCGAAGGTTAATGGCGCGAGGCGCCGCCAGTGACCGTCAAATAGTCAAAATTTTATTTTGGATTTTTTCAGCAGTACAAAGTATTTTACATATTCAGCCAAGGTCCGTCTCCTCCCAGCCTGCTATCAATGCCAGAACTTGAAATCAACAAAGAAGATAACTTTGGATTTTGAAGTAAGCCAATATATTGTTTATAAACTCCTACACAAACCTATTACGATCGTGTGCAGTTTTCGAAAACGTCTCCTAACTAACGGCGGTTCAATTTAATAATTTCGCAAGAACCTGGCCCGCTGTATTCTTTCAAATTTATGCCAAGATCCTACCACAAAAACAAATTGAACATTTAGCGAACATTTGGTATAAAAAGCTTCTCTTGTTTTCCACACACGTACAAACAGTGTATTGAGTAAATTTGGAATGCTGGGTAGTATTAAACATGCGAATCAAAGTTGGGTCACGAGAAAATGTCTATCACTGGACTTCAATCACATGAATTTATGAGATACTTCCTCTCCGTTTTAGTCTTAAACAAGCAGGTTGCGTATGACATACAGGACAGGAGTGACCAACGAGCAGTAAGGCGCTTATATGAGTTCGTTTCTAGTTTTGCTACTGCTGCAAAAGCGAAAGAAGCGGAGATGCATTCATTATACAGAAACCTCATTCGAATACGAAATAATATCGCTCCTAGCCATATCGGATCTTTTGATGGATTTGAGACTATGCTACGTGATCAACAAAACTGGCTCACCTCTTCAAAAAACCCAGACCTTGATATTCTAAAATTCGACTTACAAGAAACCCGCGCCGAAAATTTATTGTCTGAGCTGGACGAGTCTTCATATCAATTTTTCATCAAAGCTGCTGAAGCCTATTTAGGGAAAAATACTATTATTGAGGCCAAAAGAAAAGCGAATAATGGATAGCTCCATCACCCCACTACAAAAAATGAGGGAATTAAAACGCGAACTTTTATCACAAGAAGAGTTTAACCAAAACCTTGATAAGGCATTGCAAGACATCGGACTAGATGATGATCTAATTCAAACCTACCATTCTACAAACATGAGAAAAACAACGTTAATTAAAGACTCAGTTTGGGGGATGGTTGAGTTTACACCAATGGAAATGGCTATTATCGACAGCCCCGTGATGCAACGCTTAAGAGGTGTTAATCAGCTTGGTTTTTCATTTTTAACATATCCCTCGGCAGAACATTCACGATTTTCTCATTCACTTGGTGTTGCTCATGTAGTTAAAAGACTACTTCATCAAACCGAACTAAATGTAGATTCACAAGTGTTAGGTTCCGCCGACTTGAAGAAAATAGAGGCTGCTAACTGCAGTGAAGAGGAAAGCCGCTTTGTAATCCATGCTGCGTTACTTCATGACATAGGTCACTTTCCATTTTCCCACGTAACCGAAAATGCTTTCCATCACTACGAAAAACACGTTTTTTGCGGTATTGGCATGGAAGATTTCACATTTGCATTTAGTGAGTTTCTTGGCATTCAAAAACCTCGGTTTGCAGAATGCTTATCTGCTGCTATTGTAATTTCAGATCGGTTCTTCAATTTTTACAAAACTTGTGTTTATCCAGAAGCCCGAGAAGACGATCTACTAAAAATTGCCCTTATTATTTGCGGAATTCCTCCCGATGAAAGTTCGCCTGGTATCAGCAGTATAATTTCTCATTCAAATGTTGATGCGGATAAAATCGACTACTTGAGTAGAGATTCAATTTTTTGCGGAATACCCGTTGGTATTGATGCTGCACGACTTTTTTATCGAACAATGTTTCTAAACTTAACTTCTTCGCAATTAAAAGAGTTTTCACCAGAAGGGTTTTTAAATGCTTCAACCACTCAAAAACACTTTATTATCAACGCTTCTGGGATCGATACAATCGATGAAATAGTTCACGCCCGTTCCATAATGTTCCAGCGCGTTTATCGGCATAAAACTACGCGGCTGGCAGAACGCCTTTTTGAGCAAGCAATGTTACTACCCAAAAATAAAATAGATGCGCTTGAAGTATGGAAGAGTAGTCAAAGTTCACTTCTTGACGAGCTACCCAACGCCGACATCAGGAAAAAGTTAAAGTATAGAATACTCCCGAAACGATCAATTTCATTCGGCAAGTCACAGTTGAAAAAACTCTCAAAACCACCAATTACGGAGTTAAACTCTGACTTCTATTCGGTAGTTTTCAAAGAAATTATTGGGCGCGCCATATCCTTGTATAGCTCTGATGTTCTCGCTGGTGAAAACCTTGATGAATTTGAAGCTAAATTAAGTAAACAAGCCTCTATTCTTGCAAATCTATTAGAAAAAGACAAATTATATACCGACCTCCCCTCTACAGAGTGCACTGTAGCGGTGCTTTCAATGGAGTCTATTGAAGGCAATTACAGCAATAAAAATCACATCATTTTATCTGGTAAGCAACTAGGGTACTACAAAGCCGCGTCAAAAAGAAACCAACAGACCGAAGGAGACGGGATTTCACGGAAAATTGGTTATGTTTTTTGTCCAATAGAATGGCGTGAAATTGTTCATCTCGCGACTAGAAAACATTTCTTTTTAGAAAGCCTGTCTGACGATACATGCGAGTTTTCAGGAACTTTGCCAAAAGGCCTTAAAGGAATACATTACACTATCCGATTTTCGTTGGATAGAGAAAAATCCGCTCGCGCAGGAAATGTCGACGAGAGAAAATTGGAAAAAATAGAGCATTTTCTCGCAAATCATACAGATTTCTATAGCACCTGCCCCTCACTTTACCAAAATGACATGAATACTTCTTCGAACGACATTAAACATCTTGAACATTTCAATGGTGTGGGAGAATGGAAAATCAACCTTGAACATGTTAAGAGTTTTATTCAGCAGTTCCCCCCCAAATTGCGCTCCGAAACATTAGAGCTAATTAAGAAAACTACACTTATTGGCAGAAGTGAAATTGAAGCTGGAACGATGGATCTAGTGGAGAAAGCCAATGCCAAGACCTCTTCTGAAGTAAAAGATCGGATAATCTATCCATTTACCCCAAACAGTGGGCGGTTTATTACAATGTTTGCTGAACAAGGATTAAGACAACAGCTATCGCAACTTGGGTGGAAAATTGAGACTGCTCTCTCCAGCCTAAAAGAGGTTATACAAAATGGCGGGGCGGTGTTATTTCTCGATGATAATATTGGGTCAGGACATCAAGCGAGAGCTCAATTTTATGCCTATAGTGGTGTGGAGAAAAACTCTCGCCCAAAAGAGCTTCAAACAGAAAACAATGCTACCGAGGAACAAATATTCCAAGAAAAAAATACACACAACAACCTTTTTTTAGGTGTACTCATTGCCGATCCAACAGGCGTTGCGAGTGTTGCGAACGACGAGTTAGTCAAAAAACTTGATATTACAATATTACACCATCAATCTATGGAGAAAGTAAGCTGCAATGCCGAGCTTTCTCCTGAGTTAGAAAAATTTCTTACGCAAGTTGGAAAGGAACTAATAAAAAGAAACTGGGAAAAGGCATCCTCCGAAGACTGTGAGAACAACGCCTTAGGGTATGATAACAAGCAGGCATTGCTTTCTACTTTGGTAAATGTACCTACAGCAACATTGACTGCATTCTGGATGCCAGGTGTATACAATAAAATGCCTTGGATACCCTTATTCATCCGTCGTGGTTATTTGAACAAACTTGTCATCTAATCCCAGTCTAATTTTAATTGATTGCGGCAAATTAATATTAGTTAATCAATGGATATATTACCTACATTCAAAATTTAGGCATCCATAGCAAGCCTTTGAGCAAACTCAAACAAACTTACCATCCCATTTGTATCCAGCTTGCAGTATTCTAACAGTGCTCTGTGTTTGTCATTCTTTTCTTGGCCCCTAGGAAGCTCTAGCATCGTTATCCAGCCCTGCATCGCCTCTGTACCATCCGATATATCCATTCCTTCGTACGATAGCTCAGGCACGCATACAGGCAGCACTTTCTTAATAGATGTTGAGCCTTTAAAGCGTATATCTACATAACCCGTTTTAAATACATCCTGTAAGTCAACGGTTCTTTCAATTACACTCTTTAAAAAACGACCATACTCCGGGTAAAGGGTCGCCATCATTTTGTTTTGGGTATTCTCAAAACTCCTGTTCCACGTGATAATCGAACCAATCTCTCCGATGGATTGTTCAAGCACAGTTACTAAGTTTAGTGGCATTTCTGGATTTTCAGCGAGAAATTCAGAGTGCGTAAGTTCTCCATCCAGATCAAGTCTATGCAATGAAAATTGAAATGGAATGGGGCTTTGTGGTTTTGCGCCGCTCACAATTGGTATCGCCGAAGCATACGTTTCATAGTCCAAAAAGTAGAGAGGGTAAGACAATTCTTCAAAGAAGTTTTTTATATCTGGCAAGTCAACGTATGGTGCCCCAGATTGATATGACAACAGGACTGGCTTCTGCAATCGAGAGACTTCATCAAGTTTAATATCACCAAGATCAAAGCGCCCTTCCCCAACAAATAACTTGCGCTTTGAAACAGATAAACGCGGTAGGTTGTAAATTGAAGGTTTTGGTAATTGAGGATTAAAGTAGCCAAAGCTGTTGCAATGATGCCCCCTACTTAGATGTAAACAAGAACAAGAGCTTTCATCAATTTTCTCTTTTGCTAGCAGTGATAGCACATCAACAATTTCTTCCTCAGTCTCAGAAAGAACAGCATTGACCTTTTCGGTTACATCAGAAAAGACAAGAAGCTCATCAGCGTTGACATCTCCATCTCGGATATAATCCCCATTCAAATGAACAATAAAAAATTTCCGCACAACAGCGCCAGTTCTTTGGGCAGCAATGGATTGAAATGCAGCATCTTTCAGTTGATTATGTGGGTTAGTTTCTTTCACACTGGTAGAAGATTTTATTTCGAACAAATCGATGCTGCCGTCAGGGTTCTTCAAAACCATATCAGCTCTTGCAAATAAACCATCGTTTGTATCAAAAACGGTTTGAAAAAAGTAACTATTGGCATCCTCTTGTAAGTCAATCAGCAGTTTGACGTGCCGTTCAACCTCATCGCCTTCAGCAGTCAATTTTTTTGCATACTCTGTAAATTCTTCAACAGGATAAAGTTCGGGCTTGTTCTTTAATAACCACAATGACTTTGGGCAGTTTAAGAACTGAATGAAATCAGTTTTTGAAAGCGTGGGTTTCATTTTATAACAATGATACCGATAAAAGCACTAGTCAACCAGTTTGCATTACCAAATATTTCATCAAAAAACCGTTGGATAGATGAGGAACATTGACAGGATCACCCGAGATACTTCCGTATGGGTTTTTTATAGTTGCAGATAACTACAGCAGGTAACCGTCTAGTTTATTGCTCTATGTACAATTAAGTGGTACACAACGGTACACAGACCACAGGTTAGTATTCAACAATATCAATGGGTTACAAGAATGCTCAACAAATCCTGCCCCCGCAACCAAAAAACCAAAAAATCAAACAATGACGGCAAACTTGGTCGCTAGTTCTTTATTTACGGTTTCTAGGAATCGGGCGGCGGCAACAGGTAGTGTTCGCCCGCGAAGGTGACCAGCAATCAATGCGCCAGGGGCAATCCCTGGGGTTAATAAGGGCACCGCCACAAGGTTGTCTTCTTTAAGATTGGGGCGCAGGTTTATTGCCAGACAAAAACTTAACGCATCACTATCCTGAGACATCAAACGCAACAGATCGAGCGAATTAGATTCAAGTACCGGTATCAATGTTGTGTCAGTTTTTTCCGCAGCAATATCCAGCATTCGACGAATACCCTCTGGCCGTTTGGGCAATAGCAAAGCATAGTCTAAACACTCATAAATTCTTACCGTTTCTTTTTTTGCCAATGGATGCTTATCAGACATCACCACGAACATTTGTTGCTCACCGCTATAAACAGGCTGCAACTCTTTTATTCTTAGCGGCTCAAATACAATGGCAATATCATTAGTATTATCCACAAGCGACAATTCAGCTTCACCGCGCTCCAGCAAATCAACACCAAACGTCACCGCAGGAAAGTCTATCAAACTCTCTTTAATCAACGCAGGTAAAAAATACTGCACCACCTCGCGGGTTGTCGCAATGTTAATATGCCCTGCTCGTTGCCCAGAAATATCTGCAATACTCGATTTTACCCGCTCCATATCAGCAATCTGGTCGCGAAAATGCTTCAGTAAAATTTCACCAGCAATATTAGGCCGCAAACCTGAAGGGTGACGCTCAAAAATCTCCACACCCAATTCCTCTTCAAGGCCTAAAATACGTCGATTAAGCGCCGATGCCGTAATTCCAAGCTCCTCGGCTGCACTACGTAATGAACCATTTCGAGCAATTTGCTCAACATATTTTGGCACAAGAAGATGACGCATAAAGAACTTCCTATTCTATGCTTAAAAGCCCACGTGTTGCAAAAAACGCAACACCTAACTGATTTCTTAGCAACAGACAGCATCACGCACAAGAGCTATGACAAGGCAACAAACATGTTTGAAAAAGAAATGGAACGATATTATGCCGCAAAAGCTTGTCATCATTGGCGCTGGAATGGCCTCGGGTCGCATGCTGGAAGAGTTATTTGAGCTAAGCCCGCAAACCTATGACGTAACCTTATTTGGCGCAGAACCTCATGGTAATTACAACCGCATCATGCTCTCGCCCGTTTTGGCAGGTGATAAACAATTTGAAGACATCATTACCCATGACGCTGACTGGTACAAACAACACAATGTAAATTGTCGTTTTGACGAAGCCATCGTAAAAATTGATCGCCGTAAAAAACAAGTCATTAGCCAAAATGGTATCACAGATTATGACAAGCTGATTATCGCCACAGGTTCGGCTTCATTCTTTATTCCCGTTCAAGGCAAAGACCTTCCTGGCGTTATTGGCTTTCGCGATATAAGCGATGTTGACACCATGTTGAAAGCAGCAGGTAAAACCAACGGTAAAGCTGTTATTATTGGCGGCGGATTATTAGGTCTTGAAGCTGCTGCTGCTTTAAAAGCCCGCGGCATGGACGTAACCGTTCTCCATCTTATGGGCCATTTAATGGAGCGCCAACTTGATCCAGCCGCTGGTTATCTTTTACAAAAAGAACTTGAAAAGCGCGGTATTCGCGTTGTTTGCAAAGCTCACACTTCGGCCATTCTTGGCAAAGATCGTGTTGAAGCTGTCCTATTGGAGGACGGTGCGTTACACCCTGCCGATATTGTTGTCATGGCCGCTGGTATTATGCCCGAAACGCATCCAGCGGTTAGTGCAGGCCTGCGCGTTGAGCGTGGCATTTGGGTTAACGATCAAATGCAAACCTCAGACCAAGATATTTACGCTCTTGGCGAATGCGTTGAGCATGACGGCATCATTTATGGGCTTGTTGCCCCGCTTTATGATATGGCCAAAGTATTGGCACGCACATTAATTGAACAACAAGCTGCGTTCATTGCCCCAATGGTTTCAACCAAACTAAAAGTAACGGGTATTGATTTATTTTCTGCTGGTGAATTTGGCGACGAAGACAGCCATGAAGAAGTTGTCCTGCGCGACCCTGCTCGCGGTATTTATAAGCGCTTAATTCTGCGCGACAATCACATCATCGGTATCGTCATGTATGGCGATACTACTGACAGTGCTTGGTTCTTTGACAAATTTAAACGCGGTGAAGATATTTCAGATATCCGCGCCAATCTTATTCACGGACCATCAATGGCTGGTGGCAATGCAGACCCATTAGCTGCTGTTGCGGCCATGCCAGACAGTGCTGAAATTTGTGGCTGCAATGGCGTTTGTAAAGGCACAATCATTTCAGCCATTCATAATGGTGCTAATGACCTGGCTGCCGTTCGCGCCCAAACCAAAGCATCTGCGTCTTGCGGCAATTGCACAGGTCTGGTTGAGCAAGTGCTCGCCGTAACCCTTGGTGACAATTTTGTTGTACCAGCCGCAAAAGGCATGTGCAGTTGCACCGATCTTACTCATCAAGACGTGCGCCAAATCATCAAATCACGCAAGCTCAAAAGCATTGCCGCTGTTATGCAAGAGGCGGGATGGAAAACCTCATGCGGCTGTCCATCTTGTCGCCCGGCGCTAAACTATTATTTACTTTGCCAATGGCCATTGGAATACACTGATGATGCCCAAAGCCGTTTCGTTAACGAACGCAACCACGCCAACATTCAAAAAGATGGCACCTATTCTGTTTTGCCTCGCATGTGGGGCGGCATGACCACACCACAAGAATTGCGTGCTATTGCCGATGCCGCTGAAAAATACAACGTCCCGACCATTCACGTAACAGGGGGCCAGCGCATAGATCTTTTAGGTATCCAACGTGATGACCTTCCATCCATTTGGTCAGATCTAAATAAAGCAGGGCTGGTCTCTGGCCATGCTTATTCTAAAGGCTTACGCACTGTTAAAACTTGCGTTGGCACAGACCATTGTCGCTTTGGCACCCAAGACAGCACAGGCCTTGGTATCAAGTTAGAGAAAATTCTCTGGGGAAGCTGGACACCACATAAAGTGAAACTGGCCGTTTCTGGTTGCCCACGAAATTGCGCTGAAGCCACTTGCAAAGACCTTGGTGTCATTTGCGTTGACAGTGGCTATGAAGTTTCGGTAGCAGGCGCTGCTGGCATGGAACTCAAACAAACCGAAGCTCTAGCCAAAGTAGCAACAGAACAAGAAGTCATTGATCTTTCAATTGCATTTATTCAGCTTTACCGCGAAAGCGCTGCTTACCTCGATCGCCCGTATAAATGGGTTGCTCAAGTAGGTTTGCAATGGGTGATAGAGCAAATTGTCGATGATATAGAAAACCGCGTCGCACTGATTGAACGATTTGAAATTTCCCAATCCGTCTATCGCAAAGACCCATGGGCTGAACAAACCAAACCTCAATACCAATCACAAAAATGGGCCGCTTTGGCCGACCTAACTTTGGAGGCTGCACAATGACAAATTGGATTGACATCGCCGCACTAAGCGACATCCCAAAACGTGGCGGACGCGTGGTAAAAACCACTTCAGGCTGCATCGCGGTTTTCCGCACCCAAAACGATCAGGTCTTTGCGCTTGATGATGCCTGCCCCCACAAAAAGGGCCCCTTATCAGAAGGTATCGTCCATGGTAACGCCGTCACTTGCCCATTGCATAACTGGGTCATTGATCTGGAAACCGGTTCGGCAAAAGGCGCTGACGAAGGCCAGGTAAACACTTACCAAATCAAAGTCGAAAATGGCCGCCTATTACTCGACTTAAACCAATTAAAAACAAGATCTGCAGCTTAGCGCTGCCACTATCTGTAAAAATTACTTTTTCTAAATTTGACTACAAAAAGGAACATCCTAATGGCATATATTGCCCCCGCAGAGTTCGTCACTAAAATGATAGATGCTGGCGAAGCAAAAGTTTTCATGGCCACCCGCGACACGCTCATTCGCGCTTTTATGGCAGGTGCAATCTTGGCCCTTGCGGCAGCCTTTGCTATTACCATCACCGTCAACACAGGCCAACCATTAGCTGGGGCCATTTTATTTCCCGTTGGATTTTGCTTACTCTATCTTTTAGGTTTTGACCTTTTAACAGGTGTCTTCACCCTCACCCCGCTTGCCTTGCTTGATAAACGCCCTGGCGTGACCCTCAAAGGCATACTCCGCAATTGGGGTTTGGTATTTGTTGGCAACTTTGCAGGGGCCTTAATGGTTGCTTTATTTATGGCAATTATTTTTACTTACGGTTTTTCTGTGGAACCCAATATTGTTGGTCAAAAATTAGGTGTCATTGGCGAAGGCCGCACAGTTGGTTATGCAGATCATGGTGCAGCAGGCATGCTAACGCTCTTCATTCGCGGGGTTATGTGTAACTGGATGGTTTCAACTGGCGTTGTTGCAGCAATGATGTCCACCCACGTTTCTGGCAAAGTCATTGCCATGTGGATGCCAATCATGTTGTTTTTCTACATGGGCTTTGAGCACTCTGTTGTAAATATGTTTTTGTTCCCTATTGGTATCTTATTGGGTGGCGACTTTACAATCATGGATTACCTTGTCTGGAATGAAATCCCAACTGTATTGGGCAATCTTGTAGGCGGCATCACTTTTGTTGGTCTGACGCTTTATTCAACCCACATCAAAACAGGTGCAAAACGCAATCAAACATCTGCATTCAATGATTAAAAATCATAGGCTCTATTGATGATTTAATAGAGCCTATTTTACAAATTTAAACATGACAAACCAACTTTCCATATCTATCGGACAAAGCTCACTAAAAGGTACCAAGGAAATCAACCAAGATTTTCATGGTGCCCTTTTGCCAACGGGCCTTATCTTAACATCTAAAGGCATTGCCGTTGCGATTGCTGATGGCATTTCAAGTTCATCCGTAAGTCAGATTGCAGCCGAGTCTGCCGTTAAAAGTTTTTTGACAGATTATTTTTGCACGCCCGATACATGGACCGTCAAAACATCAGCACAAAGAGTTATAACCGCCACCAATTCATGGGCTTATGCCCAAACCAAACGCAGCCAACATGCCTATGATATGAACAAAGGTTATGTCTCAACCTTTAGTGCCCTTATTCTAAAAGGTTCATGCGCTCATATTTTCCATGTCGGCGATAGCCGTATTTATCGCGTTTGCGGTGATGGCCTTGAACAACTCACCACTGACCATCGTTTGATTTTATCAGCAAGTGAAAACTACCTTAACCGAGCCATAGGTATGGCCCCAAATGTTGAAATTGACTATCGCCAGCTTAGAATTTCAAAAGCTGATATTTTCATTCTTGCAACCGATGGTGTGTATGAGCATATCGACAAAAGCTTCATCACCAAAACAATTGCAGAAAATCCAAATAGTCTTGATAATGCGGCCAACATCATTGCTCATACAGCTTTGGCACAAGGCAGCACAGATAACCTAACCATACAAATTGTAAAAATTGAATCAGTCCCCAATGGCGACCTTGCCGAATTTATAGACACCAACCATACCTTACCGGCACCACAACTTTTACAGTCAGGTCAGGAATTTGAAGGTTACAAAATAATCCGCCAACTTCATGCCAATCATCGCAGCCATATTTATCTGGCCCAAGACATTGAAACCAGTGAAAAGGTTGCCTTAAAAATCCCTTCAATGGATTTACGTGAAGACCAAGCCTATATTAAACGCTTCTTACTTGAAGAATGGATTGCCCAGCGCATCACCAATACGCATGTTTTAAAAGCTGCAAAAAAATCCCGCAAACGTAATTTTGTTTATGTTGTTAATGAGTATATTCAAGGTCAAACACTGGCCCAATGGATGATCGACAATCCAAAACCAGATTTAGAATCTGTTCGTCTTATTATTGAACAAATTGCAAAAGGCTTACGCGCTTTTCATCGCAAAGAAATGTTGCATCAAGATTTGCGTCCTGAAAACATTTTAATTGACCAGCAAGGCACCGTAAAGATTATTGATTTCGGCTCAACACGCGTAGCTGGTGTTATCGAGGCCAGCCCACAACAAGACCACGAGCAAGTTCTTGGCACCCTGCAATATGCAGCTCCTGAATACTTCATCGGCGAACCACCCTCAAGACGTTCAGATTTTTATTCTCTAGGTGTCATCGCTTACCAGATGATGACGGGTAAACTACCTTACGGACCACAAGTATCACGCATTAAAACCAAAGCTCATTTACGAAAATTGCGCTATACCAGTGCCCAAATCAGCCGTCCACAAACCTCTGATTGGCCACAAATCCCTGACTGGATTGATGGAGCTTTACGTAAAATGACCCATCCAAACCAATACGAACGCCATGAAACCATGACCGAGTTTATCGCAGACCTGCGCACTCCAAATCCAAATCTAACAAAATCTTCTCAAACACCACTTGCAGAACAAAATCCAATTTTATTCTGGCAAGGCATATCTTTCATTCTGGCCATAATTATTATCTGGTTGCTTTTTAACTAATCCAAGCTTGATTAGCATGGTTTTGATTTTATAGTTTTTGCCTCTCGTTATTTATGACAAATTATGCTGAATGGTTATTTATTGAAGTCATGCTCAGTTGGTGAGAATTTAAAAATTGTATTCCGATGTAAAAATTAAGATACCAAAAAACGCTCGTCGCAGTGTGGTTATTCTTTTGATCTCCATTGCATTGGTTGCAATCACGGGGCTTTTTATTACTTCTTTATCCTACTTTCGCTCAATAGAGATCGAAGAGGCCAAAAACCGTTTATCCCTTTATGGGCGTTCACTGAACAGCACATTAGAACAATATCAGTATTTACCTGCTGTCTTGGCGCGTTATCCAATTGTTATTTCCGCCCATTCAACCGCTTCTAACAAATTGCTCAATAAGCAACTTGCTCATTTTTCCAAAGAGGCCGAATTAGAAGCTATTTATATAATGGATCGGAACGGTTTGGTTTTAGCATCATCAAATTACGATACCTCACGATCTTTTGTAGGCCAAAATTATGGTTTTCGACCATACTTCACCAATTCAATGCTTGGCAAACGCGGTGAGTTTTTTGGTATTGGCGCAACAACTGGGCGGCCTGGGTATTTCATTTCTGAACCAATCTACGACGATATGGGCCATATCACCAGCGTAGTTGCAATCAAACTTGATGTTCGCGAATTACAAAAAGCCTGGGAAGAAAGTAATGAGCGTGTTTTTGTGTCTAATAAAGATGGAGTGATTGTTTTATCATCCAACCCCACTTGGCTATATCAAACACTATCCAAACTTTCAGACAAACAATTGGCAGATATTAGAACGAAAAAGCAATTTGGTGACAAGCCACTTTCTACATTTTCATGGCAGCGTTTTGGCCAATCTACTGTGTCCATCGCAGGGGAAAAGTCTATCTATGTTTCAGCCCCTGCCAAGCGGCTTGACTGGCGCATTCATTATCTTTTGAGCGAACGACGGATATTTGAACGGGCAACACTGACAACCTTTATCTTTGGTGGGGCATTGTCTGCATTGTTGGCCTTTGCAACATTTTTAAGATCAACGCGCATCAGGGCTGCACTGCGCGCATCTCAAGCCGACAGGTCACAGTTACGCGCCACAAATACTGAGTTAAAAAATGCTCAAAAAGAACTTGCACGCTCCAGTAAACTTGCAGCCCTTGGTCAATTGTCAGCCTCTGTTACCCATGAACTTGGACAACCAATATCTGCGATGCGTAACTATCTTGCCGCGGCTGAATTAGGCGGCGAAATGCAACTGGGCAAAACATGGGAAAAACTCAACAAAGTTGTCGACCGAATGGAGAACATCACAAAACAATTGCGTTTTTTCACCAAACCAGGTGATGAAAAGCTCGCCATAGTATCTTTTCAAGACGTATTTGCCGATGTGCTTACTTTGGTAGAACATGATATTCGTGCCGCAAACATTAAACTTGAAACAAACATCACCAGCTCACCAGTGCTTGTTTATGGCAATCGGCTTCGCCTTGAGCAAGTATTGGTAAACCTGATTAAAAATGCTCTGGCAGCAATGGAGGGCACTAAAGATGCTGTTCTATCAGTTGTGATACAAGAAGAAGCAAACCGCGCCGTTATTAAGGTAAAAGATACTGGTATAGGATTTGGAGATCGTAAATTGGCTCAATTACAAGAACCCTTCCACACCACACGAGCCTCAGGTGATGGCATGGGGCTGGGGCTGTCTATTTCAGCCGCGATTATAAAAGAACATGATGGAGAGCTCATTGCAACAAACCTTAAAAATGGCGGCGCGCAATTCAGCGTCTCTCTGCCACTATCCAATAACAGTGAGTAATCATGGTTGAGAAATTTAGAGTTCTGGTTATCGATGATGATCCTGAAATGCGCGATTCACTTGCCCACTTACTAAAAAATGGCGGGTTTGAAGTTCAAACTTTGCCGGGCGCTGGTCGTGTACTCAACATGCTCGACACCCAGCCCATTGATGTTATCTTATGCGATATGCGTATGCCTGGTATGACTGGCATTGAACTTTTGAGCACCCTGAAAGACAAGACCTCTATACCACTTGTGTTGATGTCTGCTCACGGTGATATTGCAATGGCTGTAAATGCAATGCAAGAAGGTGCATATAGTTTTCTAGAAAAGCCTTTTGACCCAAGACGAATGTTGAAACTTTTGGGCAATGCGGCGCAATTAAACCGACTTTCCTTAAACACAGAACGCTTAAAAGCCAGACTGTCAGATCTTTCAAGTTTAAATCGAGTACTACTGGGAAATGCCGAAAGCATTAAAAACCTTCGCCACGAAATCCTTGACCTTAGTGATAGTGTTGCAAATGTTATGCTTTTAGGTGAAACGGGCACAGGTAAAGAACTGGTCGCTCGCGCACTTCACGATTTAGGGCCACGATCAGCTGAACCATTTGTTGTTGTAAACTTTGCCGCGATACCTGTCGCTCGATTTGAAGACACATTATTGGGCACCAGTGATGGGCAAAAAGGCCTCTTAGATAAAGCCGATGGCGGAACGCTTTTTCTCGATGAACTTGAAATTATGCCCATTGAAATTCAAGCCAAGCTCCTGCGGATTATAGAAACCAAACAATTTACCCCAATTGGATCAGCTGAAGCACGCCAATCAGATTTTCGCATTGTATCTGCAGGCAATGATAGCCTTGAAAACAAGCTGGCAACTGGCGTGTTCCGACAAGATCTATATTTCCGACTCAATACAATTGTTTTATCGCTTCCCGCATTGCGCGATCGACGCGATGATATTCCATTGCTTTATGCCAGATTTTTAGACCTGTTTGCAGCAACATATGAAATCTCTCCCCCTGAAATCACCTCCGATGACCTTGCCGCTTTAATGGCGCATGATTGGCCAGGTAATGTTCGTGAATTACGTAATGTTTGCGAACGCCGCATACTTGCAGCCCGCCGTGGCGGAGGCTCGGCAGCAGCAGCTTTGCAAAAAGATGGTAACTATGATGACGTTCCAGAAAACCTTCGCGGAGCGGTCGCAGCCTTTGAGCGCCAACTTATCGCAAAAGCACTGACAACACATCAAGGCAAAATGGATGCTGTTGCCGAAGCTTTGGGTATCGGTCGCAGAACATTAAATGAAAAGATCGTCAAACTTGGCTTGAACAAGGACGAAGTTTTAAAAAACTAAAGCATTACGCAGACTCTGCGGAAATCCGCAGGGCATTTGCAACGGTATCGCAATTTTCTTCATAGCCTATATGGCTTCCTCTCCTTTAAGATAGTCAAGAGCTGTGGGAGCAGCATTCAACTCGGAGGAATTACTAATGAAAAAGTTAATAGCTTTGGCCGCAGGCATGGCATTTGCGCTTTCTGCAAACCATGCGATGGCCCAATCAAAAGATTACATCTTAAACACAGCATCGACAGGTGGAACCTATCATCCAGTAGGCACAGCCATTTCGACGCTCACAAAAATTAAACTGCTACCAAAGAAAAAGTTCAGCCTGACAGCTGTAAACTCGGCTGGTTCAGGGGCAAACGTACAAGCTCTTGGTTCTGGCACGGCTGACTTTGCTATTCTTCAAGGTCTATTTGGTTCCTATGCAGCAACTGGCACTGGCCCAGTATCAGCCCCACAAAAAAACATTCGTTCTGTAACGATGCTTTGGCAAAATGTTGAGCAATTTGTTCTTGCCAATGACAAGGTCAAAACAGGCACTGTAGGTGATCTCAAAAGCCTGACGGGCATGCCGATGGCAATGGGCAAGCAAAACTCGGGTACAATTGGTTCCAATACGGTTCTATTGTCAGGGCTGGGCATTGACATCAACAAAGATTACAAACTTATACATGCTGGTTATGGCCCATCAGCCGATGCATTAGCAAATGGTCAAGCAGTGGGCGCTGGCATGCCATCAGGTCCGCCAACAGGCGCAATTACCAAGCTAATGGCTGCCAATAAAGGCAAATTCACCATTCTAGATGTTACACCTGAACAGGCAAAAGCAATGGATGGTGGACGCAAGCTTTGGGTGCCTTACACCATTGCTGCAGGTACTTACCCTGGTCAAGCCAAAGACATTAAAACAATTGCTCAACCTAACTTTTTGGCTGTGAATGCCAACGTTAACGAAGATCATGTCTATATGCTGACCAAAACAATGTATGAAAACCTTGGCTTCCTGTCAGCTATTCATCCAGCAACAAAAGCTATGGCGGTTAAAAAAGCTATGGCTGGATTACCAGTACCACTCCACCCTGGTGCCGCGCGTTACTACAAGGAAATTGGCCTTGAAGTACCCGCTCACCTGATCGCTAAATAGTATTCCTTAAATTGGCATTCTTTAGGAGCGAAAGAGTTTTTCTTTCGCTCCTTTTTATATAAAACATGGTGGTAGTAATGGTAGAAAAACCTGAAGAAAGTATCCAGCATTCAGCATCAGACTCAACGTTAAATGAGCCAAATACTGGGTATTCTTACCGAAATTCTTTGCTTAGTCTGTCAGCCTGGAAAGGCGGCATAGTTGGTAAGTTTATGATCGTATTTGCTGTTTGCTTTGGCATTTGGCATATATTGACAAACATCTACCTTGTTGAACCAGGTCTCTGGCAAAACGCCATTCATTTTGCAGGTTTTGCATTTCTAGCTTCCGTCATGTTCAGTCCATTTGGGCAATATGCAAACAAAAAATACGCGATCATCCTTGATATTTCCTATGGTCTGCTCATCGCCAGTGCTGCCCTTTGGGTTGCTGGAGCAGAAACAGGGATTTATGAACGAACGCTTGCTGTCACGGGGCAACCTTGGCAATTTACATTGGTTGATTGGACCGCTGGATTTTTGTTAATATTTGCAGCTCTGGATTTGTCCCGCCGCGTATCGGGCTGGGTCATACCCATTCTAATAGTCACTTCAATGTCATATATTTTGTTTTTAGGTTCATACTTACCTGGCGTTTTTCGCGCTGCCAGCCTTCCTGTCAACGATGTATTATTTCGAACCCTTTATAACGATGAAGGGATGTTCGGAATTTTAGCTAGCATTTCTTCAACCAACATAACCTTATTTATGATCTTTGGCGGCTTTCTTGTTGCTTCTGGAGCAAGCGATTTCGTCATTGAAATATCAAAAGTTGTCGCAGGGCGCATTCGCGGCGGCGCAGCATTTGTAGCGGTTCTATCTTCTGCCCTAACAGGTACAATCAGCGGCTCAGCAATTGCCAACACAGCCTCTACTGGCGTTATTACCATTCCCTTAATGAAGTCCAATGGCTTTCGCGCAAAGTTTGCCGCTGGTGTTGAAGCGGCCGCCTCGACAGGTGGACAGCTCATGCCTCCGATCATGGGTGCTGGTGCATTCGTTATGGCAAGCTATACATCAATTCCCTATTCCACAATTGTTTCTGTATCCATCATGCCCGCCATTTTATATTTTTTATCTGTGGCATTTATCGTCCGTATTGAAGCCGTTAAACATCAAGTTGGTGATGATCTGGATTTGCAGGTAAATTACGGCAAATTAGTATCAGGTGGACTGACTTTTGTCCTGCCATTAACCGTCATGATCTGGCTTTTAATGACAGGCGTTACACCAAGCTTTGCTGCTTCATGGGCAATCGCAGCCCTGATCTTGGTATCTTGGTCAACAACAATTGCTGCAAAATTTATAAAAAACACAACATTTGAGCCTGTTTCCATGGGGCCTTCAAAAATTACAGAAGCACTGCTGATTGGCATAAAATCATCGATCATGACGGGCATTCTTCTGGTCGCGATTGGCATCATGAACAATGCCATTGTCACCAGCGGCATAGGCAATGGCTTTTCGCTGATGATTGCCCAATGGTCACAAGGCTCCATTGTCATTGCCATACTCTTGATCGGTCTGGCTTCTCTTGTCTTAGGTATGGGATTACCGGTAACAGCAGCTTACATCATTCTGGCAATTTTGACGGCCCCAGCTCTTGCGGGAATTCTTGCCGATTCAATTATAATTGAACAGCTTGTTGAAGGTATTAGCGACCCAGCAAAGTCTGCAATGTTTGCGCTGGTAGACAGTCCCCATGCGGCAAAAGTTGCCGCTGGCATGGCTCGCGAAGATGCCATTGCTCTAATGGATGCCATGCCATTCGAACTGGCAATCACTATCCGACCATTATTGGTTGACCCTGCTGCCCAAGCAACATTCTTGCTCACAGCCCACCTAATCATATTCTGGTTAAGCCAAGACAGTAACGTCACCCCCCCTGTTTGTTTGGCAGCATTTGCAGCGGCTGGGATTGCAGGA
>Ga0256834_1000488_pt1 | contig 28388 bp, 25 predicted proteins | sample 4281140metaG_FD_190536 | JGI IMG/M metagenome (GOLD analysis project Ga0256834, IMG submission 190536) | Hydrothermal vent microbial communities from East Pacific Rise, Pacific Ocean - 4281-140 | ecosystem: Environmental > Aquatic > Marine > Hydrothermal vents | place: Pacific Ocean: East...
TTTTTTCTTTTCACATACCTTAAAAGCACAACCGTATAATCGTGATTTAATGCTGGCAATGCTAGATAAAAATATCGAAATGTTAGATCATGAAACTTTGGTTAATGAAAAAGGGCAAAGAATTGTAGCATTTGGTAGATATGCAGGTATTGTTGGTGCATACAACGGTTTTAGAACTTATGGATTGAAATATGATTTATTTAATTTGCCTAAAGCAGAAAATCTACACGATCAACCAGAGTTAATTGAAAAATTAAAAGAAATAAAACCTAAATTACCAAATATTAAAATTGTTTTAACAGGTAAAGGAAGAGTTAGTAATGGTGCGAAAGAAATGTTAGATGGTATGGGTATGAAAGAAGTTACTGTCGATGAGTTTTTAAGTAATAATTTTGAAGAGTCTGTTTTTACACAAATAGACTCCTTAGATTATAATATTCGGAAAGATGGTAAAGTAGTAGATAAATATGATTTCTACAATAAGCCATCTGAATATAAAAGTAATTTTATGCGTTTTGCTAAAGTTGCAGATTTCTATATTTCTGGGCATTATTTTGGTGCAGGTTCGCCATATATTTTTACCAGAGAAAATGCTAAATCAAAAGATTTTAATATTAAAGTAGTAGCAGATGTAAGTTGTGATATTGACGGACCAGTTGCATGCACTATTAAACCAAGTACTATTGCAGACCCTATTTATGGTTATGATGTAATAACCGAGGAAACTACAAATTATAAAAATAAAGATGCTATTGCGGTAATGGCAGTAGATAATTTACCTTGTGAATTACCTAGAGATGCTTCATTAGGCTTTGGTAAAATGTTTGCTAAATATGTGATTCCATCATTTTTTAATAAGGATAAAGAAGGTTATTTAGAAAGAGCACTTATGACTAAAAACGGTAAGTTAACAAAACACTTTAGTTATTTACAAGATTATGTAGATGGTAAATAATTCAGATTCTTAAACACAAAAAAAGACTACTATTAATAGTAGTCTTTTTTTGTGTTTATTATATTGTAAAATATTACTTCTTAATTCAAGTGAAAAATTGCACCAATTTTAAATAACACTTGAGAATCATTATTTTCATTTCCGCTACCTTGAGGTGTCAAACCATCAATATCATCAGAGTTAAATGATTGAAGTCTACCTTCCGCAACTAAATCTACATTATCTAATTTATAACGTACTCCCAAACCATATGTGAAAGATATTGTATTCATATCATTACTTAAATCATTTGAATTTGAAGAAAAATCTATAGCGTTATATGGATTTCCATTTTCAAAATCAAAAGATACTTTAGATGAAGTATATGAAATACCAGTTAAGAAATAAGGTTCTAGTTTAGAAGAAGTTTTATTTAAATTCATAAAATACCATTCTCCAAAACCACCAAAATTAAATAATTTAACTTCACCAGTCATACCTTTAAATTTAGCAGCAGTAACTTCATTACTTGATTCTACAGGTGCATTGTTATGCTCTAAATTTGTTTTAGAAAAAGATATTTCAAATCTTTGTTTATAGTGTTCAGACATCCAAGTAAAAAATTTAGAATTGTATCTAGACTCAGTAAAATCCATAATATATGCTACTCCAAAATCAAAACCTACATTATTTGTATCACTAGAAAACTCACCAGATTCTCCAAAATCTGTTTGCATAAATACTGGCCCTAAAAAGACACCTACTTCACTATTAACAATAGTATTTTGGGCATTTGTGTTTATAAAAGCGATAAATAAAAATGCTACTAATAACGTTTTAAATAGTTTCATAATTTTTTGTTTATTGTATAATAGTCGACAAATATAGAGAAATTTATATAATTAATAAGTGTGAAATCAATATTTTTAAGTGTTTGGAGACCAAAAAACTTTATTAAAATTCATTATTTTATTATTTTCTATAATAATGCCTTCACTTTCTAACAACTGTTGCATTAAATTAGTGCCGTCAAAATGATGCTTTCCGGATAAAATCCCTTTACTATTTACAACTCTGTGTGCAGGTACTGTATCATCATTGCGTGTCTTATTCATTGCCCAACCAACCATTCTTGCGGATCTAGCAGCGCCTAAATACTTTGCTATTTCTCCATAAGATGTTACTCTGCCATATGGTATTTGTCTAGTGACAATATATACTCTTTCAAAAAAATTTAATTCCTCTTTCATTAAGATTAAAAATTTAATCTAAATTTAATATAAGTAATTGGTTTGTTTTTTTCTAGATACTGTTTTTCGTAAAATGTTTGTGTGTCTGTTGCCTCTCTTGGAGATTCACCATTATTATAAATATGATGATGTGCATACAAAATCTCTTGATTTAAGCCTGTTAACAAACCTAATGTGTAACCGTGCATATATTCGCTGTCGGTTTTAAGGTGCACAAAACCATTTTTTTCTATAATAGTATGGTATTTTTTAAGAAAATCTATATTTGTAAGTCTATGAATAGTTCTTGTAAATTTAATTTGTGGATCTGGAAAAGTTATCCAAATTTCAGAAATCTCATTTTCATCAAAACATAGATCAATCAGTTCAATTTGTGTTCTTAAAAACGCGACATTGGTTAAGTTATCTTCTATGGCAGTTTTGGCACCTCGCCAAAAACGCGCACCTTTAATATCCACACCTATATAATTAATATTCGGATTTTTTTTTGCTAAAGCAATAGTGTATTCGCCTTTACCACAACCTAATTCTAATACTATTGGGTTGTTGTTTTTGAAAAAACTAGACCATTTTCCTTTACGATTAAAACCGTTAAGAACTTCTTCTCTAGTTGGTTGAATTACATTATTGAAAGATTCGTTTTCACGAAATCGTTTGAGTTTATTTTTGCTTCCCAAAATATTATTCGGTTCCTTCTTTTTTGAAAATACGTAATTTCATTAACCAATAAACAAAAAGAAATGCTGTTATTAGAAATAATACAGTATTAAAAAAATTAGCAGTCCACCAAGCTTCATTCTTATTAATACCAGATAACCAAGTATAAGGTTTAAAAAGTACGTTTGTACAAAAATCACCAATTGCTTTAAAAATATTTAAGGTCATAATTTTTAATCTTATTTTAATAAAGAGCAAAAGTAATAAATATTTGTTTTATTTCTTACTTTATACAACCTAAAGTTGAGGTTTTTACAATTTTTTTCCGAAAGCTAAATCGCCCGCATCACCTAAACCTGGAATTATATATCCTTTTTCGTTTAGTTTATCATCAATAGTACTAATCCATAATTCTGTATTTTCAGGAAAATGGTTTTTTATAAATTCAACACCTTCCGTTGAACCAACAACAGCAACAATATGAATTTTTTTAGGATTACCATGTTTTAATAACGCTTTATAAACTGCAACTAAAGAACTACCTGTTGCTAACATTGGATCTGCTAAAATTAAGGTTTTGTTTTCTAATGAAGGCGACGCAAAATATTCTACAATAATTTCTGAATTTTTGTTTCTATATGCAGAAATATATGCGTTTTCAGCAGCATCAAAATAATTTAATAAACCTTGGTGTAAAGGTAAACCTGCTCTTAGTATAGAGCATAAGACTATATCTTCATGTATTAGTTTTGTTTCTTTTTTGCCTAATGGTGTTTTAACTATGCTTTTTTTGTAATTAAGTGTTTTACTTAACTCGTATGCTGTTATTTCACCAATTCTTTCAATGTTACGTCTAAAACGCATGGCATCTTTTTGAATATTTTCATCTCGTAATTCTGCAATAAAAGTATTTAAAATGGAATTTTCTTTCTCTAAAGAATGGACTATCATAATTAGTTAATTTATACAAAGATATACATTTGATTTTTTTGGAATGGTATTTGTAACAGAAAAATCACATATAAATATGTAGTGAAGAGATAAAATTATTGTATCTTCACGTTTTAAATTAAATTATTAATCAATTAAAAAAATTAAAATTATGGGATTATTTTCTTTCATTAAAAATGCTGGAGCTAAAGTATTTGGAATTGGAAAAACAACAGAAGAAGAAGCGGTAGAAGCAGCTGTAGAAAGAGCAACAAAATTAGTAAGTGCTGTAGATGCTTTAGGTTTTGAAGTAACGGATTTAGATGTTGTTGTTGATGGCGATACTGCATTAGTTTACGGGGAAGCTGCTGATCAAGCAACTAGAGAAAAAGTTATTTTAGTAGTAGGAAATACCGAAGGTATTGCCGAAGTAGACGACAGAATGACTACTGCTATTGAAGAAGAAGCACCAGCACAATTTCATGCTGTTGTAAGTGGTGATACTTTAGGTAAAATGGCTAAAAAATATTATGGAGACGCAATGAAGTATCCTGTTATTTTTGAAGCTAACAAACCTATGTTATCTCACCCAGATAAAATTTATGTAGGGCAAACTTTACGTATACCTTCTTTAGACTAAAAAATCTAAAAATTTTTATAAAAAGGTTGTCATTTTGGCAGCCTTTTTTGTTTTAAAACTCTTTTAAATCTTCTATTTTAAAATTCCATTCAGGAGTTTTTAGATCTTTTAAATTTTCGGTTTTATACCAAGGTGAAATTTTAGTGTTATTAAAGTTTCTTAAAATATGAATTTCTTGTGCTGGCATATAACTTTGTGCTAACATAAAAATAGTTTCATTTTTTAAATTCTTTGCCATATCTACTACAATAATAGCATGACCTGGACTTCCGCCCTGGATAAAAACATCACCAATTTTCATATTATTAATAGATGCATTTTTAAGTTCTTTCTCTAAAGAAAGCGTTCCTGCATACATAAAAATATATTGCATGTATTTAGAAAATGACTTGTATGATGTAGATTCTTTATTCGTTTTATACCAATTTACTTTATTTCCGTTTATGTTTAATCGAAAACCTTTACGCCATTTAGAATATGCAACATTAAAACCATTTGTAAAATTAAAATGAATTTCATTATATCGTTTTTGTTGATATAAAAACTCGGCTCTTAATCGCATAGTTGCATCTGCACATTGTTGTAAATCTCTTTTACCAACAGTAATATCTAAAATTGCAGCATGTACATCTTGCCTGTTTTTTAATTCTCCATTATATAAATGAACTTTAGCATTATTTGGTTTTAATTTAAAATTTTGCAAGTAATTTTCGAACGAATTCGATTTTGTATCAACTCTTTTAAATTCTTTAGGAGTTAAAAAACGTGTTTTAATAGACAGTCCTTTTTCTTGAACAATTTCAATTTTTTGTTTTGTAATTGAGATTTGTTTTTGAACATCAAAATCACAAGATAGTAATGCAAAAATTAGTATTAATAATAAATTCTTCATTTAATAAAAACGAATAAAATTCAATAATATTTCTTTTTTAACCAAAGTGAAACTTTTACTAATAAAATTAAAACAGGTACTTCTACTAATGGTCCAATTACACCTGTAAATGCTTGTGGAGAGTTTAACCCAAAAACGGCGATTGCAACGGCAATAGCAAGTTCAAAATTATTACCTGTTGCTGTAAAAGCTACGGAAGCATTTCTTTTATAATCTACATTCATTTTTTTAGAAATGAAAAAACTTATAAAAAACATGATTACGAAGTAAATAATTAATGGCACTGCAATTAATATAACATCAAAAGGTAATTCCACAATTTTGTCGCCTTTTAAGCTAAACATTAATACAATTGTTGCTAATAATGCAATTAATGTTATTGGTGATATAAATGGAATAAATTTATGGTTATACCAATCTATTCCTTTAGATTTCACTAAAAAATAGCGACTTAAAAAACCTGCTAAAAACGGAATACCTAAATAAATTAAAACACTTTTAGAAACCTCCAACATCGAAATGTTAATTTCATAACTTGCTAAACCGAAATATTTTGGTAAAACACTAATAAATAACCAAGCGTAAAAACTATAAGTAAATATTTGAAAAATACTATTTAAAGCAATTAGTGTCGCTGCATATTCTCTACTTCCATCGGCTAAATCATTCCAAACAATTACCATAGCGATACATCTTGCTAAACCAATTAAAATTAAACCGACCATATAATCTGGGTGATTTGGTAAAAATATAATTGCTAAAGAAAACATTAATATAGGACCAATTATCCAATTTAATATCAATGAAATAGACATTAATTTAATATCTTTAAATGCTTTTGGAATTAATTTATAATCTACTTTAGCTAATGGAGGATACATCATTAATATTAAACCAATTGCTAAAGGAATATTAGTAGTACCAATAGATAATTTTTCGGTTACATTTGCAATATTCGGAAACACGTAACCTAAACTTACGCCAATTGCCATAGCAAGAAAAATCCATAAGGTTAAATATCTATCTAATGTTTTTAGTCTTTTTTTCATTGTATCTTTATTGGAATACTTATATTTATTGGAATTCAGATGACACACAACAGATTGTGATTTTAAAATCTGTAATAATCCGTGTCATCTGTGTTCTAATTGTTTTAACAACAACCTGAGTCAGAACAACAAGAAGTTTCTTCAATAATCTCTTCTGTTTCGCAACAAGATTCTTGATCTGTACCACAAACATCTGGCGCTTTACATAATGTTTTTTCTGAATACAATTTTACAATTAATTGCGTTTCATTTATTTCAAAATCAGAAACATTCATAATAGACGTATGAAATTCTTCATTACCAAATTCAACTTTCAAATCGGTTTCTTGCCATAACGGATTAATACTATCTACTTTTTCTATAATAGAAAGTACTTTGTCTACTGTTAGATATTCTTTTTTGCCAATTTCAGATGGACTTTCCCATAATTGTAAATGTGTTTCTTTCCAATTATTTGTGTTTCCACCACAATCAACTGAATTAAAATGCACGTTTTTAATTTCGGTTAGATGGTAGTTTGTTCCAGCATATTTATCTTTTGCAAATTCGAATAATAATGCTTTGTTTTTGTTTTCATTTAGTTTATTTATAAATTCTTTTGTTTTCATATTTGTTATTTAATTTTTCTTAAATTATTATTATAAAACGAATAGAAATCTACTAAGATTTCATTTCTAATTCTTCTAAATTCTTTTAAAACTTCTTCTTCTGTACCTTTTAGTTCATCGGGATCTTCAAAACCAATGTGTACTGTATGTTTGACTTTACCTAAAAAAACAGGGCAATTTTCTTTAGCATTTCCGCAAACCGTTATTACATAATCAAAAGACTGCTTTAAAAAAGGTTCTAATAATTTCGGTTTGTTTTCACTAATGTCTATTCCGATTTCTTTCATTACTAAAACAGCATTTTTATGTACGTATTTGGATGGTTTTGTGCCTGAAGAATATACTTGCAAATTTTCATTAAACGATTTTAAAAAACCTTCTGCCATTTGACTTCTACAAGAATTACCTGTACATAAAATTAATACTTTTCCCATTCTTTACTCTATTTACTTTTACCCAAAACTTTTACTGTTAACAACAACTAATTTTAGAGAAATCTTGATTAAATAATTTTTCGAATAATTTTTTTGCTTCCTTCCAATTTTCTTGATGAATGCAATACTTTACTTTTGGTGTTTCAATTTCTCCAATAATTAAACCTGCTGCTTTTAATTCCTTTAAATGTTGAGAAATAGTAGATTGTGCTAACGGAATTATCTCCATCAAATCACCATTATAACAACAAGATTGGTTGCTTAAATATTTTAGTATCGCTAACCTTACCGGATGTGAAATTGCTTTCGCAAAACGCGCAGTATCTTCGGTAGATTTAGAATAAAAAATATCTTGTGTGGATCTTTTCATAATAATTATAAATTTAACATCGCAAATGTACGATTAATATTTAATTTACTTTAATAAAAAATTTAGATTAATAAAGTAAACGTATTTTTTGTGAAATATTCTCTCTAAGAAAGTCCCTAAGACGCAAAGATTAATTAGGGACGAAAACATCTATTTTTATTTGCCTTTTGTGCTTTAGAGATTGAAACAAGGAGTTTTTTATTACTCAGATTTATTATTCGTTATTTTCTAAACATTATCAAATAGGTGACAAACCGTTTTTTTTTAACCGAAATGACCAAATTTTAATACATTGCCAAAAGTGAAATTTTTTCTATTGTGTAACAAAACTAATTAATTGACCTTAACACAAAACCCAGATTTAATTGGTCATAGTATTAAGTAAAATCAGAACCCTTTAAGCAAAATAAGAAATGCTCAAACCTGTGGTAAATTTAAATTACGGTATTGTAAATATTATTCTTTGAATTTCGCAATACCTTCTTTTAACCACTTGTAATATTTATTAATATCGGGATCGTAATATGTTGAACCATTAATGGTTTTTTCTTCGTTATTGAGAATCAAATACATTGGTTGTACATTTGCATTATATTTTAATGTCTGAAATTCACTCCATTTTCCACCAATAGTTTTCACTTTACTTCCATCGATTTTTGAAATAAATTGTTCATTTTTAGGTAATTTTTTTCTAAAATCTACATATAAAGAAATCAGTACTACTTTGTTTTTTAAAAGATTTAATACTTTTGGATCAGACCAAACTTGCTCTTCCATTTTACGACAATTTACACAGGCTTTACCTGTAAAATCAAGTAATATTGGTTTACCAACTTTTTTAGCATAGGCTAAACCTAAATTGTAATCTTCAAAAGCAATAATATCATAAGGTTTCATTAAATGAGCTCCTTCTGGTAATTCAAAATCTTTATTATTTACATTTGAAGAAGCAAAAGAATTTCCTAATTTTTGATAACCAACTCCATAAGGAGACTCACTATAATGCATTGGTGGTGGAAAACCGCTAATTAATTTTAATGGCGCACCCCAAAGTCCTGGAATTAAATAAATAACAAATGTTAAGGTTAACAAACCTAACATTAATCTTCCAACAGAAATATGACTCAAAGGCGAGTCATGCGGTAATTTAATTTTACCAAATAAATATAAAACTAACGCTGAAAAAATAGCAATCCAAATTGCTAAAAACGTTTCTCGTTCTAAATAATGAGCCTCTATAACAAGATCTGCGTTTGATAAAAACTTAAATGCCAATGCTAATTCAATAAAACCAAAAACAACTTTAACTGTATTTAACCAACCTCCTGATTTTGGCATTTTTTTAATCCATTCTGGAAAAATAGCAAACATTACAAAAGGTAATGCTAATCCAATACCAAAACCAAGCATAGCGATTGAAAGTGCATTTGCTCCACCATCAGTAGAAAGAACACTTCCTAAAATTAAACCTAACGCTGGTCCTGTACATGAAAAAGAAACAATAATTAAAGTTAATGCCATAAAGAAAATGCCCATTAATCCTTTTGCTCCAGAAGCTTTATCTGCAGAATCAGATAACTTATTAGGTAAAACAATTTCAAACGCACCAAAAAATGACATTGCAAAAACGATAAATATCACGAAAAACGTAATATTTAAGGGAATATTTGTTGAGATTGAATTAAAAATATTAGGGTTTATTGATTCGAAAATATGAAAAGGCACACTGATAAGTAAGTAAATAAAAATAATACTTAATCCGTAAAAAATTGCGTTAAATTTACCTTTTGCCTTACTTTTATTTTGTTTTAAGAAAAAACTCATCGTCATTGGTATCATTGGAAATACACAAGGTGTTAATAAAACCAATAAACCAGCTAATAATGTAGCAAGAAAAATACTTAATAAACTTTTCTTCTCTTCTTTTTCTTCTAAGACATCAGATTTAGTAACCGCAATTGCCTTACTTAAATCAAAATGAAAATCTCCACCAATAAGAACGCAAGCAGTTTTGCAAGCTTGACCAAAAACATTCATCGTTACTTTAGAGACATCGTCTTTAAGTAACTTAATTTTCTGCTTTAGTATGGTTTCTTGTATAAAAAAAGTTTCTTCTTTTTTCCAAGTTTCTGAATATTCTTTATGTGTTTTGCCTTCTAATGCTTTACCAACAATTGTAAATAAAGAATCCGCTTGTTCACTTGTGAACTCCAAAGGTAATGAAGCACCTTCTACATTATACTGCGAATATAAATGCCACTTATCTTCAATTTCCGCTTTAAAAACTAGATAATATTCTTTGTCATTTATTTTTTCGACACTGGTTGACCAAGTTACAGGATCTTTAAATCCGCCTTGATCATTACCAACACTAAATTGTGAAAATGATGTTGTTGAAAAAACGAATAATATAACTAATAGACTAAATACTTTCTTCATCTTTATTAATTTCTTTAATATTTTATATATAACGATTTACTCTAAATTTACCCTAAAAACTAATAAGATATTTCTAAAATTTGACTTGTTTTATCTGTTACTTTAAACCTGTTATCTTGACGTTTGCCAATAACCCAAACTATTTTAGTATCCGACAAAAGTAACCAAATATTTTCTTTTTCTAAAAGTGAATATTTTTCGTCTTTAAAAAACTTACTTAGTTTCTTTTTACCTGTCATTCCTATTGGATAAAAATAGTCGCCATTTTGCCATTTTCTTACTTTTAGTGGGAACTTTAACAAATCTTTATCAAATATAAGGTTTTGGGTTAAAGGTTTTGGATTAAAGGTTTTACTTTGGTTGTTTAAAATTAATTTTACGCTAACTTTAAATTTTTGATTTTGAATGTTGAATTCCGTGTCATTTTCTTCAATACTAAATACTTTTTGCTTTTTGCTCTTCGCTTTTTCAACCTCAGCAAGTAATAAATAATCTCTATCTTTAATTAAACGATGAGTTTTAGAAAATATTTGTTTTCCGCTTTGTGTAGTTAGTAAATTTAAAATGTCATTCCATTCTGTAAATCCGTATTCTTTTAGTAATTCGTATAAATATACTTTTGGGTGTTTTAGATTTTGAATTTTTTGAATGTTTAATTTCAGTACCGATCTTCCCTCTTCGCTCTTATTTATATTAAAAATTTCTTCTCTAACCTCAGTAACTTTTTCATTTATAATTTTTTCACTGTCTTTTAAATGTAAAGTTGTGTTTTTAAACGAATCTAATATATTGGGGTTTATCTCTTTTAAAATGGGTAATACTTTGTGTCTAATTTTATTACGTGTATATTTTGTATTCGCATTAGATTGATCTTCTCGCCAATTAATATTGTTTTCTTTGGCAAAATTTTCAATATGTTCTCGAGAAAATTCGAGTAATGGTCTAACGGTTTTATTGTTGATAACCGGAATACCTGTTAAACCTTGCAAACCAGTTCCACGAGTAAAATTTATTAAAAATGTTTCTAAATTATCGTTTAAATTATGTGCCGTTAAAACATAATCTAAATTGTTTTGTTTAAGTAATTCCTCAAACCAATTATAACGTAAATTTCGTGCTGTTTCTTGTATAGAAAGTTTATTTTCTTTAGCGTATTCTTTGGTTTTAAAAGATTTAATAAAAACTGGAACTTTTAAATTTTTAGCAAGTTCTCTAACAAATTTTTCATCTTTATTACTTTCTTCTCCTCGTAAATTAAAATTGCAATGTGCTAAAGAAATAGCAAAATTTAATTGCTGTAATAAATGTGTTAATATGACTGAATCTATGCCACCAGAAATAGCAATTAAGATTTTTGATTTTCTTAAAAATGCGAAATTCTTGTTTATATGGTTGTTAAATTCTTGATACACTTGGCAAATGTAAGGATTTAACCGCAAAGGTCACAAAGGGTTTTCGCAAAGGTCACAAAGAAATACGAAACCTTTGTGAACCTTGCGTTTTTCTTAGCGTTCCTTGCGGTTAAATCAATTTACTCAATTTCAAATTCTTTTAAAACGGTATTTATTTCCACTTTATATTTCCCTTTTGGTAAATAATAGTTGCCGTTTTTTCGTTTTTCTATCTTTAAGACTTTGTCTTTTTTAAGCAATTTTTTTTTGATTTTCTCTGAAATATTCAAGTCATACACATAAAAATTAATTCCTTTTTCTGTTCGAATATCTTTTGTGAATAAAATTTCAAGTGGTTCTTTTCTATAAGTTAAAAAAAAAATGTTTTTAGCATAATTAAAATTTCAAAGAACCTAATTTTTTTCAATTGTAAATTTTTTATTCCATTTAATTTCTATATTTAGTGGGTCTAATTTTATTTCCTTAACATTAAAAAAAACATCTTTAAAAGTAATCTCCATATCTACTTTTTGCATGTCATTTAAATTTCCCTTAGGCATCCTATCCCACTTTAGGGAGATGCTTTTTTTTCCGCGAGGAGCCAATACAAAGGTTTTTTTAGTGTTTTTTGAAGTGTATATTCTTCCGTCAGGCATTTTTACCCCAACCCTATATGGGTAAATTATAATATAATCATTTCCTTTATTTCTTAACTCAATTTTTACAGTCATTTTTTGTGATTTTCGTATAGGGATTGATACTTTACAATACACATCTTTAAATGAAAAATCTTTTTTAACCATAGGAATTTCAAAATTCTTAACATCTATTGAAGATTCATTTTCGTTAAGAACCGTTAGTCCTTCTAAAATAATATTAAAATCATTCTCTCTTTTTACAACTTTTTTCTCTACATTTATTGTTTGACCTTTTGTTTTAGAAGGTGCAATTAATTTTGACTTACCAATAAAATCAAGTTTAGTTTTATTTATAAGAACTTTACTTTCTTCAGGATCGAAAAGTATAAAATCACTTATTTTATTAGTTAGTTTTAACGCAAATTTTATACCTTCTTTGTAGTCTACAATATTTTTAATTAGAACATTATAATTGTTTTGTTCAATAGACTTTTCGAAATAAAAAACTTTTTCATATTTGTCTATAGTATCATTATTAGAATTTTGTGCTATTATAAATGTATATATAAATAATAGACTAAGAGTGAATATTTTTTTCATAATTGTTATATATTTAGATTCGATATCGCAAAAATTATGCCAATTGTATCTTACTGATAGACTGTCAGGCAAATGTATTAAACTTTCATTAAATCTAATATCTTTATGAGGTAATGGTTTCATTTTTATGTTTTTGACACCAATTTTACTGGTTTTTTCATTCTTCAATAAATTTAATACTATTTTGTTGAGTATTGAAAAATTTCTGTATTGAGTTTTCTTTTCTTTTTTTGAAGCGTCTTTTCTAAAAGCGTACTATTAGGAGAGTATCCTTAATTACACAAATAATTTAGTTAATCTATACAGGAGTAATTTCACGTCTCTAAATTCTTTTATTTTAGCATTAAAAGATTCCGCAGAGGCATTAAGTATTCATTTATCTCACTATTAGTAGAATACAAATACATTACAAATTTATTAATACAGGTAAAACCAAGATAAACCACAATTTTGTTATCCCTTTAAACTTTAGAAAATTTTAAAACTTAGCATACTTATAATTCACTTAGTTTTTCTATTTTTACGTTTGTTAAATAATAACCAACTGTTTAAAAACGTAAAAATAGACATATATGGCTAAAATAAATAATTTCAAATTAGAATCTTTAAGGAAACAAATTGATTTCATTAAATCTAAGACGTCTAAAGAAATATATAGAATTGCAAGAAATTTTTATGAGAGCGATAAAGTTCAAATTTTATCACAAGGTAAAGATTATTATGAATTTGATGTCGAAGATAAAGATACTATATATGGCGTTTCTGTTAACATCTTTGAAGATGAAGAAAATAGTTTCAGATACGAATTAAGTTGCAAATGTAAATCTGAAGAAATTTGTACGCATAGAATAGCAATTTTTTTAAATTTAGAAGAAATTCTTTTAGATAATACTTCCAATAAAATGCTTTCTGGTAAACAATATACTAGAGAAGGTATGATTAAAAGGGTTTTAGATGAACGAAGAAAAAAAGCATTTTCTGAAGAATTCCATTTAACTTTTTCTAAAAATATTTATGGGGAACATCTATTAGAAACAGAGCGAAATATAAAATATAAACTAACGTTTAGAGACTATAAAAATGAAATAGGATACTGTACTTGTCCTGATTATAGTAAAAATAAATTAGGCACTTGTAAGCACTTAATTTATGCTTTTTCAGAATTAGAAAAACAACAATTATCTAAATTTAATTTAACTGATTTTCCTTTTGTGGATGTTTATTTAAATCCACTTAATAATTCACAAATAAAATACTTTTATCCAAACAATTTAGAAGTAAATACACAATCACTTTTAGATGTTTATTTTAATGATAAAGGTAATTTTGATAAAGAAGATTTAACCGATTTTTTACATTTTATAAAACAAACAGAAGATTTTGATAACATTTTAATTCGCACAGAAGTTTATGATTTAGTAGAACAGGCTTTCGATAAAAGAATTATTAAGCAAATTAAAGAAAGCACAAAAATTGATTTAACTTCAATTAAAGCAACGTTATTTCCGTATCAAATAGAAGGAATTGAGTTTGCTACCTACAAAAAAGGAGCCATAATTGCCGATGAAATGGGTTTAGGGAAAACGCTTCAAGCCATTGGAACTGCAATTGCTAAAAAACAACTTTTTGATTTTGAACGTACTTTAATTATCTGCCCTGCATCACTTAAAGATCAATGGAAAGATGAAATAGAAAAATTTTCTGATGAAAAAGCAACTGTTGTTTACGGTTATCCCAAACAACGAGAAAAAATTTACAAAACAGACTCCAATTATTTTCATATTATTAATTATGAAACGGTTCTAAGAGATAAAGATGTCATTAATAAAGTTGGCTACGATTTTATTATTCTTGACGAAGCTCAACGTATAAAAAATTACGAAACAATTACAGCAAATGCCGTAAAATCATTACATAAAAAACACGGTTTAGTCATTACAGGTACACCAATAGAAAATAAATTAATAGACCTTTATTCTATTGTAGAATTTTTAGATAATAAGATGCTCTCACCAATGTGGGAATTTTCGTATCAACATTGTTATTTTGACAAAACATCTAAAAATAAAATTACAGGTTATACCAATTTACAAGAACTTAAAAATAGACTAAAATCACTACTATTAAGAAGAACTAAAAAAGAAGTTATTTCTCAACTTAGCAGTCTTCAAGAAATTACAATTCCTGTTGCAATGCATCCAAAACAAAGAGAATTACACGCTTCTTTTGCAGGTGGAGTTGCTAAAATTTTGGGCAAAAAATTTAAAACATCATTCGATTGGCAAAAATTAACCATGCTTTTACAAAGTATGCGTATGGTTTGTAATTCTACTTATTTAATAGATACAGAAACCAATTTCTCACCTAAATTAACCGAATTAAAAGATGTATTATTTGAAAAATTAGATTTAAAAAATAACCATCGAAAAATTATTATTTTTTCTGAATGGATAAAATCTAACAAATTAATAGGCGATTTATTAAGAGAAAATAATATTGGTTATACCGAATTAAATGGAAAAGTGCCTGTAAAAAAACGCCAAGCGTTGATAAATGAATTTGAACAAAATGAAAAATGTCGTGTATTTTTATCTACCGAAGCTGGCGGTTCTGGTCTAAATCTTCAAGTAGCAGATACAGTAATTAATTTTGAATTACCATGGAATCCTGCAAAGAAAAACCAGCGAATTGGTAGAATTGATAGGTTAGGACAAAAAAATAAATCTTTAATAGTTGTTAATTTTATCACTAAAGATTCTATTGAAATGAAAATTGCCTCAGGATTAATGGCAAAACAAGAATTGTTTGACAATGTTTTAAATTACGATTCAACTATGCAAACAGTAGATTTTTCTGATAAAGGAAGAGCACAATTTTTGCAAGAGTTAGAATTGTCTATGCAAGAATTTACAAAAGATGACATTGAAAAACGACCAATAATTGATGATTTAGAAGAGGAAATAATTGAATTAATTACGACAGAACAGCAAAAAGTAGTTTCCGAAGAACAAAAACAAGAAAAAATAGTACGTATTAAAAAACTCGAAGAAATGGAAACCGTAATGAATAAAGGCATGGAATTTTTAGCAGGTATGTTTAAAATGGCAACAGGAAACGAATTAAAATCAGACAATAATAAAATAGAAATTGATAAAGAAACAGGTGAAGTTGTTATGCGTTTTAAGATGGAGTTTTAGTTTAAAACAGTTACTCTAAAATTTTATACCAGTAATGAAACGCTTCTAAGTTGTGTTTTTTAATTTGTTAAGAGTTGCGTATTTTGGATTGTTAATATTCCAAGATTTCATATCAACAGACTTATTAAACCTTTGAATTGCAATTTTATTTTTTTCGATTTGTTTTGCAATATACGATGCTTTGGCTACAGCAATTTGTGCTTGAGGTTCTCTAAAGACAGATAAAACCAAGATAAACCGCTAATTGTTATACCTATGTTATACCTTTCTTTTCAAAATCTCTTTATAAAACTTAACAATGCAAAAAGTATTCGATTCAATTTATAATACAATATTGAAAATAAAACCAAATCTTAAAACAATCGTTCTTCTAAAGCATTTTTCCATTTATAAAATCCTTTTCCAGAGTCTTTATAATCATGAATAATTCGACTAAAATTTTCTAAATTATTTTTTAAAATAGATTGACGACCGCTATTTCGTATTTGATTTAATAACTGATTAATTTTAGCTAATTCTTGATTAAAAAGAGTTGGATTTTTACTTATTGACCAAATATAAGTCGCTTCTTTAGTGTCTAGTGTTTCTAAAACAAGATGGTAATTTTCTTTTCCATTTATTAAAAAAACAAACGAAAATGGTTGTAAAACAAATCTAATTTTTAAAATTTTATGATTATGGTGTTTTGAAAGATATAAAAGTTGATTTTTATGAATGTAATTTTTACTAGTCAATAGCGATTCTAATAAATCGTTTTCCGATTTAAATAAACTGTTTATTTTAGTTATTAATCCTTCTTCCTCTTTATTTTCAATCTTCTTTTTTTTAATAAAATTATGGGTTACAAATTTAAATTTCACACTTTCAATAATTTCTTTATTTATTTGATTAATATCCTTTGAAGTTGCTATTTGAGACACAATGTTATTACTTTCAAATTCTACATAAATATGAACGCTAATAAATTTTGATTTCAATACTTTTATAAAATAAGGTTTTAAAACTTCAAATTCTGGTTGTATTTCTTCGTTTTCAATTTCAAATTGAATCGTAGTTTTAGTTGGTAAATTATTATAAGCAAAACAAATCATTCCATAATGAAATTCCAATTCATTTACAGGAACTTTAATGGTTTTATCAATAGTAATAACTTTTATTTTAGTTGTTTTAGTTTCATCAAAATCATCAAATAAAGTTGCTTGTTTATCAAAATTTCGATAGTATGTATTTCTTTTTAAAAATAATTTATTGAGATACGAAATTTTAATATCTCTATAATCGTAAATAATTGGCGTTAATTCAGACCTTTGAATTCTTCCAATATATTGAATTAATTTTCCTTTAAATGAAAAAGGATAAACTAGAAAAAGGCAGGATATATTTTTCACATCTGTTCCTTCACCAAAATACTGACCTGTGGTTATAATTACTTGATAATTATCTTGTTGAATGTTTTTCCATTTTGCTTTTCTTGAAATATCATTGTCTTCTCCTGAGATTGTAATTATTTGATATTGGTTCTTTAAATACTGATTTAAAACTTTAATATGATCAACTCGTTCTGTAATAATTATAATTTTTCTTCCTTTATCTAATTCATAACAAATATCTTTTAGAATAATATTATTTCTCTCAGAATCATGAATTAATATTTTTGACAAGGTTTCAAACTGATCAGTTTTGGAATTAAAAGGAACATTTAGTTTGGTGTTTTTAATAACAATTCTCGCTTTTTTAAACGTCTCTATTTCTTGAGGTTTAATTTCAGAAATAATTTTACCTATATAAATAAATAGTAATTTTTCATCATTATGTTTCCTAAATGGTGTTGCTGTTAATCCATATTGATAATAAGGATTTAATAGGTGTATTGTTTCTCTAAAAGATTTTGCAGGAACATGATGGCATTCATCAATTATAATGATTCCAAAAGCATCGTTAAAATCTTTAGGGTTATTTTTAATTTTTTTTGCTAAAGTTTGAATCAAAGCGACGGTAATTTTTTTACCAATTTTCATTTTTCCTTGTCCAATTTTACCAATCTCTCGTTTTGGTATTCCAAAGAAGTTTTCGATTCGCTCAACCCATTGTTCTGCAATCTGTTTTCTATGCGTAATAATAAGTGCAGGTTGCTTTTTTTGCTCAATGAGTTTAAGACCAATAATTGTTTTTCCAGATCCTGGAGGAGAAACAATAATTCCAAAGTCTTTTTTTGAAGCAATATTTAGCGGAATATGTTGGTGTTTTAACAGTTTTATGGAAGAAGAAATTTTAATCGATTCTGATTTTTTTCTTTGATCTAAAAAATTATATTCCATTTTATTTTGGATACAAAAACGAATCAGTTTACCAATAAAACCTCTTGGTATTTCAATATGATGTTCTTGTTCATCTATTAATTTAAAATAGCGTTCTGTTTTCCAAGTGCTTTTCCCCATTTTGTTTTTTACAAAAAAATTGGAATTATAAAAATTTAATTGGTCTTTTAAAAAAGTGATTAACAAATCATTTAGCCCATTTCTGTTGAGAATAATGCTGCTTTTTAAAATAATTTGAAGTTTTCCAGAAATAGGAATATTTACGTTTTTCGTTTTAACATCATTAAAATTTAAATCCGTATTTTTAAAGGACTGAAAAATAGTATCTAAAGTTGTTATTTGAACTCTTTTTATTTCTTTTAAAAATTCCCATTGATTTTTGTATGCAACAAAAGTTTCAGGGTTAATAAAACAAGTGTTATTTTGATTTAAGGTTTTTCCATTAAGCGGAAGTGCAATTAAATTTCCTAGTCCTTTTCCAGAAAGATAGTCTTGATTTGGAAATAACCTGTCGAAACTTGTATTTCTGTCAAATTTAGAAAAAACACTATTCTGTTCAAAAAGTGTTAGTATTATTTTTCTGCTTTTTATTGCTGGATAAGTTTGTTCAAAAAACAACCAAATATGACCACCATTTCCAGAACGTGAACGTTCTAAATATGCAGGTAAATTATGTTTTCGGCATATTTCTAATGCTTTTTTGCATTGTTCTTTCCAATCACCTTTATCGAAATCGGCTACAATAAACCAAGAAGTATTGTTTTTTAAAAGCGGATAAATACCTATAAACTGCCTTCCTTCTATATGCTTTATTATCTGTTGACTGTTTAATTTTAGATACGATTTATCTGTGTAGTTTTTAAATGCCCCTCCATTTTGTTTATGTAAACGATACATATAAGGATCAAAAAAATAGGCTGGCATATATCCTTTTCGGTTTCCTTTTTCCCATCTAATAGCAAAAACATCTTCTCTTCCTTTAAAAAGAGAACAGAATAATTCTAATTTTTCTTGGTTTATACTATTATTCATATTAATTCAATTACTCTAAAGTTTTATACCAGTAATGAAACGCTTCTAAATTATGCTTTTTAAGTTTATTAAGTACAGAATATTTAGGCATATTTATATTCCAAGATTTCATATCAGCAGACTTATCAAACCTCTCGATTATTATATTCTTTCTTTCAATTTGTTTTGCAATATACGATGCTTTGGCTACAGCAATTTGTGCTTGAGGTTCTCTAAATCTTTCACCATAAATAAAACTTGTTAATTGATTTACACCAGATCTCATAATATCAAAAGTTGTTTTGTCAATTCTTCCATATGAGCAAAAGTTATAAGAAGTTTCTATAATGTCATTTATAATTATTTGAAAACTGTTTGTTTCTGAATTTTTATATTTTAGTTCTTTAGAAGCTACTTTGATGAAATTTTCTCTTACACCTTCAAGTGATTCAATTCTATCAAAAAGACTTGCAATATCATAAATTTGTTTTAATACTTCTTTTGGTTTACTTAACGGAATTCCTGTAGTATTTGGTCCATATGCTGTTAGTTTATCTCCAAGAATCGCTGCTAATGTTGGCGTTTTAACTTTTATTGTTTCTTCTTTTTCTGATAAAAGAAAATGAGAGATATCTAAATTCTGTGTTTCAGTATATGGATTATTCTCAAAAACAACATCTAAGAGAATATGATTTATATCGCCAATCATTTTTACTTTTGGGTGATAGAATAGTTTAAAATGTTTTTTCTTTATTGTTGATACTGTTTTTCGTTTTTGCTCTTCCCAATTAATAAAATTCGTAGTAGTTATTATATTTTCTAAAACAGTTTCTATATTTTGCTCTTGGTTCTCTATAATGATATCAATATCTATAGAAAATCGTCTCGGTTCTTGTATCATTAACATTAAGGAAGTTCCTCCTTTAAATATAAAATCAAGGTTTGAAAGTTTAAGGTTCTCTAACAATATTAATGCTCTAATTACTTTTTCAATTATCAATGGGTCTGCATGAAATTTTTCCCTGTTTGAATTAATCCAATCTAGACTTAAACTCTTTGATGATATCATATTAATATATTGTTTATTTTTTGTTGAACAATATTTTTTTTTCTTCTTCTATTTGCATAACGAAGCATTTTATCGGTATTAATAGTATTATATTCAAAGGCATTTTCGATTATATTTTCTAAATCGACCCCTTGATACTCTGAGAACATTTCAACTTCTACTATAAGATCTACCAATATTTTTTCGATGCTAGAAATTTGTATTTTTTTTATTTTTTGAAGTGGAGCATCTGTGATTAAATTTTTAATAATGATTATATTTTCATTAGTAGCAGCATATTTTTCAAGGATATTATTTGATGGATTTAGAAAAATATTTTCTTTAAAATCTTTCAAAAAATAAAATACATTTTCTTCAGTTCCTTTCTCCACTTCAATAATAGTTTTATTTTTATTAGGAATATGTAACATCCAAGGTGTTAACCATTTTGTTGACCAAATTGAAATGTTTAAATAAGGAAATTCTTCTTTGAGTTTTGAAAATAGTAATTCATTTTCATTCGAAATTATTGGTATAAATATTTTTTGTTTTCCTAATGTATATTTACCTCTTCCTATCCGTTGAATAATACCTTTTTCCACCAATTTATGAATTCGCCAATTAATAGTCGATTTTTTCGTTTTATTGTCTAACTTTCTATAAAAGTCAATAATATCAACAATTAATATTGAATATATATTTTCAAAATTTGATTTAAATTTTTCTATATGAAGTTTATTTGTGCTGATTTTAATCTGTTTTTTACAAATATACAAAACTATATTTAGTCAGCAAAATTAATATAGTGCCGTAATATAGTTTTAACTGTTTGACGACACTAGATTAATAATCTAATGTCTTTCTATAATTAAATTTTTATTATACTGATAATCAGTTACGTGTAATTTTATTGCAATATTTAAAGAGTAAGTAAAATAGCCATTTGTTATATCTATGTTATACCTGCAATAAAAAAGCCGAAGTTAAAAACTTCGACTTTCCCTTGGTACGAGCGGAGAGACTCGAACTCTCACACCTTGCGGCACTAGATCCTAAGTCTAGCGTGTCTACCAATTCCACCACGCTCGCAACTTTCTGTAAACAGAATGCAAATATACTAATAAGTTCAAAACAGCAAAGCTTTAATTTTTATTTTTGTTAAATTTGTAATCCAAATAAAAAATTATCAACATGAATAATATAAAAACATACGTACAAGAACATAAAAATCGTTTTTTAGACGAACTAATAGAACTACTAAAAATTCCATCAATAAGTGCAGATGCCAATTATAAAGATGCGGTTATCAAAACGGCGGATGCTGTAAAAGAATCACTCGAAAAAGCAGGTTGCGATAAAGTAGAAATTTGTGAAACGCCAGGTTACCCAATTGTATATGGCGAAAAAATGATTGATAAAAACCTACCAACCATTTTGGTTTATGGTCATTACGATGTACAACCAGCAGATCCTATAGAATTATGGACTTCGCCACCTTTTGAACCAGTAATTAAAAAAACGGAGATTCATCCAGAAGGAGCAATTTTTGCTCGTGGTGCTTGTGATGATAAAGGACAAATGTACATGCATGTAAAAGCATTTGAATATATGGTTGCTAACAATAACTTACCTTGTAATGTAAAATTTATGATTGAAGGCGAAGAAGAAGTTGGTTCGCCAAGTTTAGAATGGTTTGTAAAACGAAATCAAGAAAAATTAAGTAATGATGTTATTTTAATTTCCGATACAGGTATGATTAGCAACGATCAACCATCCATTACAACTGGTTTGCGTGGTTTAAGTTATGTAGAAGTAGCAGTTACTGGCCCAAATCGTGATTTACATTCTGGTTTGTATGGTGGCGCAGTTGCAAACCCAATAAATATTTTAACTAAAATGATTGCTTCGTTACATGATGAAAATAATCATATTACAATTCCGCAGTTTTATGATAAAGTATTAGAATTAACTAACGAAGAAAGAGCAGAAATGGCAAAAGCACCATTTTCTTTAGGTGCTTATAAAAAAGCATTAGATTTAAATGCTGTTCATGGCGAAAAAGGTTACACAACTAACGAAAGAAATTCCATTAGACCAACTTTAGATGTAAACGGAATTTGGGGCGGTTATACTGGCGAAGGAGCAAAAACAGTAATAGCATCACAAGCATTTGCAAAAATATCGATGCGTTTAGTGCCAAATCAAACACCAGATGAAATAACCGAATTATTTCAAAAACACTTTGAAAGTATTGCGCCAAAATCGGTTACTGTAAAAGTAACACCTCATCATGGTGGTTTCCCGTATGTAACACCAATCGATAATATTGGTTATAAAGCAGCAAACAAAGCTTATACCGAAACTTTTGGTAAACCAGCAATTCCTCAACGTAGTGGTGGAAGCATACCTATTGTTGCCTTATTTGAAAATGAATTAAAAAGCAAATCTATTTTAATGGGTTTTGGTTTAGATAGTGATGCAATTCATTCACCAAATGAACATTTTGGTATTTTTAATTACCTAAAAGGTATTGAAACGATTCCGTTATTTTATAAATATTTTGTAGAAATGAGTTAGGTTTAATCTCTAATTATATTAGCATTTTCGATAACGGAAAAATAATAAGCATCCATAAAATAATAATAAAAAAGTGAATCGATTTTTAATAGTAATTTCTTTAGTTATAGTATTTAGTAGTTGTAAAAAAAACACTCAAAATAGTAAGCAAATAAAATCATTACGGTTTATTGGCGAACAAATATTAGCAGATTCATTAATCTATAAAAACACCAAAGTTGGTGGTTTATCTAGTATTGATTACGCAAACGGAAAGTATTATTTAATTTCGGATGATAAAGAAAGACCAATTCGGTTTTATGAAATGACTTTAGATTTTGATGCAAATAACTTTAAAAACATAACTATTACAAATGTTATTAAAATTAATAATGATACTAAAGTTGTAGATCCAGAAGCTTTACGGTTCGATAAAAGTTCTGGTAATTTTTTATGGACAAGTGAAGGTTCTGTTTTTTTAAGTCCATCTGTTTTCGAAATTAAACCTAATGGTGCTTTTATTAAAGAATATTCTTTACCAAAAATGTTTAAAAAAGATTCTCTTAATTCTAACGGATTAAGAAGAAACGGTACTTTTGAAGGTTTATCACTAACCAAAAATAATATTTGGCTAGGTATGGAATTACCTTTAGAACAAGATGGTGAAGAACCAAAATTGGCAACAGGAAAATATCCTGTTAGAATTAGCAAAATAGATAAAAATAAAAGCGAATTAAAATATCAGTTTGCATATATGCTAGATGCTATACCAAGAGATTCAAAACCATCGGGTAAATTTACGGTTAACGGTTTACCTGAAATATTAAATATTAGTGAAAATGAATTTTTATTTATCGAAAGATCTTATGCTTCGGGTCATAATAATGGTGGAAATAATGTAAAAATATATAAGGTAGATTGTACTAATGCAACCGACATTTCTAAAATTAAAGCATTAGAAAACACTAATTATCTTCCTGCAAAGAAAACCTTATTATTAGATTTTGAAACTATTAGGTCAAAATTAACTAACGGAATTGTAGATAATATAGAAGGTATTACTTTTGGTAAAACCTTAAAAAATGGCAACCGAACTTTGGTTGTAGTTTCCGATAATAATTTTAATAAATTCAGTAAACAACTAAATCAGTTAATTGTTTTTGAAGTTTTGGATTAAACCTACTGTCTAAAAGTAGCATGACAACTAACACAAGAATTCATAGTTTTAGATAAAGCTTGTAGTGATTTCGTTTTGTCTTTTGTTTTTAAAATTTCACTTAAATTATCGGCATCTTTATGAAAATTTAAACCCATATTTTCAAATTTTTTGTTTCCGAATGAAGCGCACATTAATTTCATTTCTGTAGTAGAACCTAATTGTTTATAGGCAACTTTAGATGCTTTTTCGTAATCATCATTAGAAATCAACATAATTAAATTTTGTACTGCTTCTAAATGACTACGCATATTAGATAATTGATGTTGTTTTTGCATTGCATTTAAGTTTAAAGAAATTCTACTATCATTATTAGTTTGCATTGTGAATTCTTCTTTTGTTTTCTCTTCCTTTTTTTCGGAACAAGAAAATAAAAGAATAGCAATTAATAAGGTAATTAAATTTTTCATGATTAATCTATGGTATAAATAGTTATTGGTTTTATATTTGTGTATGTGGCATCTTTATCTTTAACGACAACCTCAAAAATAACAATTTTAGAGTTTTTCTTCGCATAATCTAAGTATTCTTTAATCTCATTTGTAATTCGATAACCTTCTACAGTAAACACTTGATCGTAATTAATTTTGATTTTATATTGTTTAACTTCCCAACGTTTAGGTTTGATTATAGTTCGTGCTTCAATATTTTTTTTCTTAAACTCACTTTTAGACATTTTTAAAATGTCTTTTCTGCCGCTAATTGTAGTAACAAATTCAAGGTCTCTGTTTTGCGAAAAACTAAATAATGAATTAATTAAACACAATATTATTACTACTTGTTTCATTTTGTTTTTTGAACGTTTTAAGATTAATTTTCAATACTATCTTATTCGTTTAAGTTTGGTCTTGTAAGCAAGAAGTTATTTTTTATGCTCAAAAACATGTACATCTCTTTGCGGGAAAGGTATTTCAATACCAGCATCATCTAATGCTATTTTACATTCTTCTAAAGTATCAAAATAAACATCCCAATATGCGCTAGGTTCTGTCCAAGGTCTTATAGCTAGATTAACAGAACTATCTGCTAATTCTCTAACACTAACTGTTGGTTTAGGATCTTTTAATACATTAGGGTTTTTTGCCATAACTTCTAAAAGAATCTCTTTTGCTTTTTTAATATTTGCAGTATAAGATATACCAATAGTAAGATCTACTCTAAATCTACCTTTTGTAGAAAAATTAATTACATTACCATTAGATAATGCTCCATTTGGAATAAAAGCAGTTTTATTACTTGGCGTTATTAGTTTTGTGTTAAAAATCTGAATCTCTTCTACTTCTCCAAAAACACCTTGTGTTTCTATTAAATCACCAACTTTAAATGGTTTAAAAATCATGATAATTGCGCCACCTGCAAAATTACCAAGACTACCTTGTAATGCCATACCAATTGCAAAAGCCATAGCACCAATTGCAGCAACTAGCATAGATTCTTTTACAATACCTAGTTTTAAAACCATTGCCAAAACAACCGAAAACTTCATTACCATTCGTAATAAATCAATGGAAAAATGTCTTAAAGTTTCATCTACTTTAAAGCGTTTCATTAACTTATTTAATAAATTAGCAATAACTTTTACTAACCAGAAACCAATGACTAATATAGCAATTGCCATTAAAATTTTTGGGGCAAAATCTATTCCCCAATCTGTAAATTTTTCCAAGTAATTTTGAAATAATTCTTTGTTCATTTTTAGATTATTTTAAATAAATTTTTTGTAAAAATAGGAAATTGTCCAAGAATAACAAGATTTACTGAAAAGATATCTAGATAGCTTTTAGTAAGTGGTAAAATTACTTCATTATATTTTTATTATATTTGTTGGTGGAAACTATAACAATTATCCCCTTATGCGTATATATCCTAACCCTATTGATAATGAGATTATTCTATCTCCAAAAAAAGTTATTATGTCAAAAACAAATCATAAAGGAGTGATTGAGTTTGTGAATGATTACTTTGCAGAAGTATGTCAATATTCTAATAAAGAACTTGTAGGTAAACCTCATAATATTATTAGGCATCCAGATATGCCAAAAATAATTTTTAAAATAATGTGGCAAAAACTACACAAAGGTGAAAATGTTTATGCTATTGTTAAAAATTTAACTAAAGATGGTAGTTTTTATTGGGTTGTAACAAAATTTGAAACTACGTTTGATAATGAAGGGAATATTGTTGCATATTATGCTAGGAGGAAAGCCGTACCAAAAAGAGTAAAAGAAACAGCCGAAAGTATTTATGAAAGAATTCTTGCTATTGAAAAACATGATGTTAAGATGGCAGAAGATACGTTTTACAAAGTCCTTAAAGACTATAATTTAACTTACGATCAATTATTTTTAGAAATTGTTGATATGAATGAGATAGAGGTAGAGGATTATTTTTTAAGTTCTAAATTTAACACAAATACTTCAATTGAAAATATTATTCTAGAAATAGATGGAGAAAAAGAAAATTTTAATACTAAAACTAATGAGTTAAATTCCACTTCATTAATTAAAAATAATGGGTTTTTAGGTTCTTTGTCAGATCAACTTAAAAAAGAATTAAAATTGCTTCAAAAAAAGTAATGGTTCTCAAAAACTTAGTAGTAGATTTTTAAATAAAAAAGCATTAATATTCAACACGCATTAATTCTATTGCTTTTTTAACATTATCTGTTGGCATTTTACAACTTTTATTTACACAAACAAAAATATTAGTTTGGTCTTTTATAAAACGTCTTTCTAATAAAGGTAAATTACTTTCGGTTAAACTACCAGCAATTAATTTATTTGGAATATATATTTTATTTAGCTCTTTTAACTTGTCTTTTGCATTTGATCCAACAATGGCAACTTCATAAAAATTACCAATCATATTACTATATAAAATAAACCAATTAGAAGCGCCTGCACCATATTGCATTGCCTTATTTTTTACATTGTTAAGCATTGCTTCTGAAGTTGCTAAATACGATCCGTTAGCATAATAATGACCTAATTTAAATAAATTTAATGCTGTAATTGAGTTTGAAGACGGAATCACATTATCATCCGTATCCATTTTTCTAGCAATTAATCCTTTTTCTAAATTAGAAGTAAAGAAAAACATACGTGATTTATCATCAAAAAAGTGATCGAAACTATAATCGGTTAATTGTTTAGCAAGTTTCAACCATTTTTCGTCTAATGTTGCTTCGTAAAGCGTAATAAAAGCATCTGCAACAGTTGCATAATCTTCTAAATATGCAGGAATACTACTTTTGCCATTTTTATAATTTCGGTGTAAACTTCCGTTACCTTGTAACTGTATTTTAGATAAAAAATTTGCGTTTTTTAATGCAATATCTAAAAAATGTTGGTCGTTAAATGCAGTATAAGCATTCACATAACCTTTTAACATTAAGGCATTCCAAGAGGTTAATGTTTTATCATCTAATCTTGGTCTTACACGTTTTTCTCTTTCTTTTAAAAGAATTTTTTTCCAATTTTTATCTTTTTCTGTTAACGTTGTAACGGAAATATTTTGCTCATTACAAAACTCTTCTTTAGATCTAGTTCGTATTAAATTATAATTACCATGTTCCCATAATCCGTTTGCATTAATATTATAATAAGCGGCAAATAAATCGAAATCATCACCTAATATTTTTTGTAACTCTTCTTTTTTCCAAACATAAAAAGCACCTTCTTCTAATTTGCCTTTTGCATTATCGCTATCGGCATCTAACGAAGAATAAAAAGCACCAACATCATTCATTAATTCACGTTCTACAAATTGTGTGGTTTCGTAAACGGTTTCTTTATATAATTCGTTTTTTGTTGCTGTATAAGCATTTGCATATAAACTAACTAGTTGACCGTTATCATAAAGCATTTTTTCAAAATGTGGTACATGCCAACGAGAATCTACCGAATAACGAGCAAAACCGCCACCAATTTGGTCGTTAATACCGCCAAATGCCATTTTAGTTAAAGATAAATTTACATAATCTAAGGTTTTTTGATCTTTTGCTTGTGTAGCATAACGCAGTAAAAATTGAAAATTATTTGGTATCGGAAATTTTGGAGAACCATTTCTGCCACCCATTTTTAAATCCATATATTCTTCCCAATTAACCACAACTTGCTTTAAATCTTCTTTGGTAAAAACAGGTTTGTCCGTATTAAAATATACTAAACCAGAATTAGCAACACCTTCGGTTAATTTAGTTGCTTGTTCT
>Ga0256834_1000489_pt1 | contig 28294 bp, 25 predicted proteins | sample 4281140metaG_FD_190536 | JGI IMG/M metagenome (GOLD analysis project Ga0256834, IMG submission 190536) | Hydrothermal vent microbial communities from East Pacific Rise, Pacific Ocean - 4281-140 | ecosystem: Environmental > Aquatic > Marine > Hydrothermal vents | place: Pacific Ocean: East...
CCATGTATCTTTCCTATGATACCCATACTCTCATCTATCATAGTCTCTCAAGGTGAGGGGTTGAGTGCTAAAAGGGGCTTTATGCTCTCTTTTGTATATGTGATAGCAATGGCATTTGCCTACTCTATTGCAGGGGTGTTGGCTGGACTATTTGGAGAAAATCTACAGGTAATGTTGCAAAACCCATACGCGATCTCAGCCTTTGCTTTTATATTTGTTATTTTAGCATTTTCAATGTTTGGATTTTACGATATCGCTCTTCCATCATCATTTCAGACAAAACTAAGCCGTGTCTCTGATGATGCTAGCAAGAGAGGTGGATACATTGGTGTAGCTATCATGGGTTTTTTAAGTGCACTTATAGTTGGTCCTTGTGTTGCTCCCGCTCTTGCTGCTGCTCTTGTCTATATAGGTCAGAGTGGAAGTGCACTACTTGGAGGCTCAGCACTATTTGTGCTTAGCTTGGGCATGAGCGCACCTCTGCTTCTCATAGGTCTTGGAGCCGGTAGATTTATGCCTAAGCCTGGTGGTTGGATGAGTATTGTGACTAAAGTATTTGGTGCTGTTATGATCGCTATTGCAATCTGGATGATGTCACGCATCTTACCTGATGAGACCACCATGACTCTCTGGGCACTCTTTTTTATAGTCTCTGCTATCTATCTAGGAGCACTAGAGAGGCTAGAGTCTAGCAGACGAAGCTGGAATGCCCTGCAAAAAGCTACTGCTATTATCTTCTTGATATATGGTGTTGCACTCTTAGTTGGAGCACTATCTGGCAATAGCTCTTTGAGTCAGCCGCTAAAGAACTTGGCTCAAACATCTTTTATAGCAGATGCTAAAAAAGAGAGCTTGCAATTTAAAACTGTAAAGTCTATAGATGAGCTAGATCAGATCTTAGCACAGAGTAGAGGTCAAAATATCATGTTAGACTTTAGTGCTAAGTGGTGCGCGGCATGTGAAGAGTATGAGCAGATCACATTTGTCAATAGTAGCGTGATAGCTGCTCTTAGCGGATACACGCTTATCAAAGCAGATGTGAGTGAAAATAGCCCAGCTACAAAAGCTCTCATGAAAAAATATGGGGTTTTTGGTCCACCTGTTGTGATATTTTTTGATAAAAATACTCAGATATTAAAACATAAAACTTTAGTAGGATTTACACCACCAGAACAGTTTTTGACAAATTTAAGTCAATAGTAGTTAAGTTGAGTATGAAAGGTTAGGGTGGTTGATATGTTAAAAATTGCTGCTATCCAGATGAGCATGTCTGAAGATATTGCAAACAATATTGTAAAAGCAGAGCAGATGGTACGCCGTGCCGCATCTTTTGGAGCTAAAATCATACTGCTACCAGAACTATTCTCCACGCTATATTTTTGTAAAGATAGAGATGATAGCTATTTTACGCTAGCACAAGAGCGTCAAGACTCTACACTTATAAAACAGTTTAGCTCTTTGGCAAAAGAGCTCTCTGTTGTGCTACCCATAAGCTATTTTGAGAAGTGTGAGAGTAGATACTTTAATTCGGTTGTTATAATAGATGCTGATGGTAGAGTGCTTGGTAACTACCGAAAAACTCACATACCAGATGGTGCTGGATATGAGGAGAAGTACTATTTTAGTGCAGGTGATAGTGGGTTTATGGTTTTTGAGACTCTATATGCTAAGATAGGTGTTGGAATCTGTTGGGATCAGTGGTTTCCAGAGAGCTCTAGGTCTATGGCGCTACTTGGCGCAGAGATTTTGATGTTTCCTACTGCTATTGGGAGTGAGCCGGAGATAGGATATGATAGTCAAGGGCATTGGCATAGAGTCCAGCAAGGAGCTGCTGCTGCCAACATAGTGCCACTTATGGCTGCTAATAGGGTAGGAGAAGAGGTGGCTAAGAGCTGCTCTATAAGATTTTATGGATCATCATTCATCTGTGATGAGAGCGGTAAAATTATAGAGTATGCCCGTAGAGATGAAGAGGATATTATCTGTGCAGATCTTGATCTATCTAAGATAGCTAAACTACGGGAGTATTGGGGACTTTTTAGAGATAGACGCAAAGAGGTATATCTGTGAGATATCTATCTAAGAGGGTATGATGGAGTGGACGGTTACCAATTTTTTAGTTGCTAATTTTATCATCATTGTGAGCTCTATACTACAGATGGCAACTGGCGTAAGTGTGGGTATGATTATTGTGCCATTTTTGGCAATGATTAGCTTAACACTAATCCCAACACCTATCATTTTTGCCTCACTAGCTCTTACTATGATGATGGCATATAGAGGTAGAGATCAGATAGACTTTAAAAATATGCCAAGAGTGAGCGTTGGCATGATATGTGGTATTTTTGCTGCCCTATATCTTCTTAAAAGTATAGATACAGAGCACTTAGGTCTGCTTTTTGGGGTATTTATACTCTTTTCGGTCATCATAAGTGCAAGAGTTAACTCCTTTACTCTAAGCCCGATATTGAACTATAGTGGCGGCTTTGTAGCTGGATTAATGGGTGCTATTGCAGCAGTTGGTGGGCAGATTTTAGCACTACTATTTCAAAATCATCCACTAGCATCAATCAAAGCGACACTAGCTCTTTTATATACTATCTTCTCTATAGTTATGCTTGTGGTTTTTTACTTTTTTAAAGAGTTCTCTTATGAGCAGATGGTCTCTGGGTTTTATCTTATGCCAGGATTTATCATAGGATTTGTAGTAGCTCCGATATTTGTAAGATACTTTAATCCGAGCTACTCTAAAACTGCTGTCTTGCTTATGGCAAGCATAGGTGCTTTAATGCTAATTGCAAAAAGCATCTAGTATCTAAATTACTTTTTGCTCAATATATGTGCTAGTGAAGTTCCTAGTTTAGTACTTGAGTGATTAAATGCATCATGTATGCCACTTAGTGACCTCTTGTAGAATTTCTTTGCATCTGGACGCTGAAGAAATTGAGTATACTCTTTTATATTGTCTATCTCTAGATTTCTATAGGCATAGACAAGAGAGAGTGTAACAAGCTGATGAACTTCTGCTCTCATCTGATCTTGATGTGCAGATAGCTGCTCTTTTAAAGCATCTATGTTTACACTCTGATCTGGATTTGTTGCAGTTGACATAGCTATAAAGATCGCTATTGTGCTACTGTTTTGCAACTCCATGCTAAAGTCAGTACTCTTAACAAGATCATCTATCTTTTCTGCAAGCTCCACGCGCTCTTTATCTGCTAGAAGAGATGTTGCGTTGCTCATCATATCTTGATATGCCTTGGCTGTTGATGCTCTATTTTCTGCATCTGTTATAGCTCTTCCTAGATCAGAGTTGTACCATGTAAGTAGACTAGTTGCTTCAGACTCTAACATACTACTCTTAAGCTTAGAGCTTACGATATTGAGGACTTTAGTAGAGTCGAAGGCATCATCTATAGATCTATGAATCTTGAGTGAGTCTGCATCAGATATAGTGTCAGACTGCTCTCTAGCCTGCTCAAATCCTATCCAAATCAGATCTGGATACTCTGCTAACTGCTTACTTAGTCCTGAGAGCACTATGAGTTTTTTGAGTGATTTATCAGTTATGGGTTGAGCTAGAAGCACCATGGGTACTAGAAGTATCAACAGTACAAATAGTTTTTGTCGTATTTTTATCACTTATGTTCCTTTAAGATTAAATTTGAATTTAACATAGAAATTATAGCACAATAAGCCGCTCAACTGTATCTTGATAGACCCTACTTTGCAGTCTTAACACCATCTTTGTCTTTGGGGTATTTTTTGTAACTATGATAGGTGATAGAGAGTAGGGGCTATTGGATACTATCTCACGCAACCTAAGCTGATCTTTTAGAGGCGGTGGATTGTAGAGTAGCTCTTGAATGGTAGCGTAACTACTTAGTAGTTCTCTGTTGAGATACTCTAGCGTGATAAGCCGAACATTGTCACGACTAAGATAGCTTATGTGATCTATATGTTTTGTTATAGTAGCTTTACAGATAGCGCGCGGTAGAGTTGAGTAGTGTAGAGCATACACATCTATCTTCTCTGAGTTACTACTTAAAGAGCAGTGTAGTTGCCTATAGTTTAAAAACCTCTCTTTAACAATCTCATAATCTCTATCTTGATTCTCAAGCTGGACTCTTCTCTCATATAGCTCAATTCTCTGCTCAATAGATCCTGGCAGTACTGCTGCATCAATAGGGCTATATAGCTCACTAGCAGTCTTATCTTGAGTGGTTCGTTGCATGTTTAGCCCATAAAGACAGCCACAGTAATCTTGACGATAGAGTTTGTGCTCTTTGGCACAAAGAGACTGCTCTTGGGTCCCACCACCACTTCTATAGTCTACAGATATAAATTTAACCCCACTCTGCTTATAGAACTCATCACCCGCCTTTTTAAGCTGTTGTTGAGACTTTAGAGGGCTTACTAGAAGGGTAGTGGTAAAACTCTTCTCGCCAAGTTCTACAGCCTTTTGTGCACTCACTTCAAATCTACGATCAAAGCAGACTTCACATCGTTTGCCCTTTTCAGGTTCACTCTCTAGACCTTTAGTTAGCTCTAGCCATGTCTCATAGTCATACTCAGCAGTGATTAGTTCTATATCTAAGAGTGCACATGAGCGCTCAACATCAAGTAGTCTTAGTCTATACTCTGAATATGGGTGTATATTTGGGTTGTAGAAGAAGCCTGTAAGCTTCTCATCGGCAAATTCACGCTGAAGACGCTCTAGAAAAAAGTGGCTATCTACAGAGCAGCAGATATGAACTAGCACTATCTGCTCTCTAAGATCTCAACTTTTACCATCTTGTCACCAGACTCTATCTTATCAAGAGTTGACATTGAGTTACTATCATCTGGATCTATGCCACCAAAAACAGTATGTACACCATCAAGATGGGGGCACGGCACAAAGCAGATGAAAAATTGACTTCCACCTGTATTTGGACCAGCATGAGCCATAGAGATTGTACCTTTTTCATGGCGGTGTGTGTTAGTGCTAGTCTCACATGCTATAGAGTAGCCTGGACCACCAGTACCAGTACCAGTTGGGCAGCCACCTTGTGCCATAAAGCCAGGTATAACACGGTGAAAATCTAAACCATCATAGTACCCATCTTGTACTAAAGAGGCAAAATTTGCCACTGTATTTGGTGCCTCGTCTGCATATAGATCAAGATAGATCTCACCACGATCTGTTGTGATCTTTGCTACCTTTAACTTAGCTAGCTCATCACTACTTAAATTGTAAACTTTTAACTCTTTATTGCCAAACATAAACTCTCCTGTCTCATAATATTGATTGCGCAATTATACCCTAAAGATTATTTTTTGGATCTGCGTCTGTAAAATGTCCCCACTTTAGTCTACTACCAGCTAAAAGGTGAAAATGTAGATGTTTTACCTCTTGCGCACCGTGCTCTCCTATGTTAGTGATAAGTCTATAGCCATCCTCTTTGATACCAAGTTTCTCAACTAGTTTCTGGATAAATGCTGTCATATCTGCCATCATCTGTGGTGAGACATCATTGAAGCTATCTATGTGAATCTTGGGGATAATGAGCACATGTATGGGTGCTTTTGGGTTGATATCGTGAAAAGATAGGAACTTATCATCTTCACTAATTGGGTTTGATGGTATCTCTTTGTTGAGTATCTTGCAAAATATACACATGTTGGAGCCTTTTTTTATAAAGTTTGTTATTGTAGCATACTCTTTTTAAATCACTTTGGATACAATATGACAAATTTTCTCACAAAAGGAGAGCCACCAATTGGAAGAGTGGTATAAAAAGATAGATGGATCCAGCACTGTTGATGAGTTGGAGCAGATCCGTATCGCTATATTTGGCAAAAAAGGTATCTTGGCAGCAGAGTTTGCAAAGATGAAGAGCATTGCAGCTCAAGATAGAGCAGGGTTTGCAAAAGAGCTAAATGAGCACAAAAGCTCTTTGATGGAGCAGCTTAGAGCTAAAAAAGAGCAGTTGATGCTAATGAAGCTACAAGAGGACATGGAGGCTGAAGCCATAGATGTAACACTTTTTAGTAGTATGTCTCAAAGAGGAGGCTTGCATCCTGTAATGCAGGTTATGGATAAAATCGTAGAGTATTTTGTATCTATGAACTTCTCTATAAATACTGCTAAAATGATAGAGGATGATTTTCATAACTTTGAAGCGTTAAACTTGCCCAAATACCATCCAGCAAGAGATATGCAAGATACATTCTATTTTAAAGATGAGATGTTGCTAAGAACACACACTTCACCAGTACAGATTAGAACCATGATGAAGGAGCAGCCACCAATTCGCATGATAGCGCCAGGCGCTGTCTTTCGTCGCGATTTTGATATCACACATACACCTATGTTTCATCAGGTAGAGGGACTTGTTGTTGATGATGAGAGTGTAGTGTCATTTGCTAATTTAAAGTATATACTCGAAGACTTTCTTCACTACATGTTTGCAGATGTAGAGGTTAGGTTTCGACCAAGCTTTTTCCCGTTTACGGAGCCATCTGCTGAGGTTGATATTAGCTGTATATTTTGCAAAGGTAGCGGGTGTAGAGTCTGTTCTCAAACCGGCTGGCTTGAAGTTTTAGGCTGTGGGATGGTTGATCAGAATGTGTTTGATGCTGTTGGTTATAAAAATGTGAGTGGCTATGCATTTGGACTTGGTGTTGAGAGGTTTGCAATGCTTATACATCATATTGGAGATCTTAGGTCTCTATTTGAAGGAGATATTAGACTTTTGGAGCAGTTTAGATGATTGTCACACGAAAATGGTTAGAGGAGTGGGTAGATCTAAGCGGCATAACTCTTGAGCAGATATGTGCTAAACTTAACTCTATTGGACTTGAAGTTGAGAGAGTGCACTCTTATAACATACCAAAAGGTGTTGTAGTAGGCAGGGTGCTTGAGTGTACAGATCATGTAGATGCAAAAAAACTTAGTGTCTGCAAAGTTGATGTTGGTGATACTGTTTTACAGATAGTGTGTGGTGCTAGCAATGTAAAGGCAGATCAGTATGTTGGTGTAGCAGTTGTGGGGGCAGTATTAGATAATGCTCTTGAGATTAAACCAGTTGAGCTTAGAGGGGTGAGTTCACATGGTATGATCTGCTCTGCTAGTGAGCTTGGACTCACCATGAATGCAGATGGCATACTTGAACTTGATGATAGTATAGGTGAGCTTATTGTTGGTAGAGAGCTTTGTGAGTACGAGACACTGTGTGATGATCTTATAGAGATAGAGCTTACCGCTAATCGCGGAGACTGCTTGAGCATAAGAGGCGTTGCGCGAGATTTAGGTGCAGCATTTGAGAGGAAGTTGAAAAAACCTACTATTAAGTTGCAAGATGAGTGTAACTCTCATCGAGCCATAGGAAGAGCTGTAAGACTTCAAAGTGACCTTAATATAAATGCTAATTTAGAGTTTTTTGTAGTTGACTTAGACTCTTTAGTGGTAGACCTTCTTGTAGCATTTAGAGTTGGATTATTAGGCTTAGCAACAGATAAATTTAGTAAAATAGAGACTCTATTGCGCTACTCTATGCATGATGTTGGTGTTATCATGCGCTCATACGACCTAGAATTTTTTAAAGATGAACAAGATAAGATGGCTACCATATATCTTCGTTCTATAGAAGATGGACTTATAGGTGTCTGTTCACACAAAGAGCAAGCATCAACTGTTGGTGTGTCTCAGCAAAATAGCTCAAAAGTTACTACTCAGAGCAAATTGGCTCTTATCGAAAGTAGCTATATAGATCCAGAAGTGATATGTGAAATTGTTGTAAAAAATAAGATAGAGTGTGATGAGTTATACTACAATGTATCAAGAGGTAGTGAGAGCGATCTCTCTTTTGGTAGCAAGGCTCTATTTGCTCTGTTTGCAAAAAAAGATACATGCAGGGTCTATAGCGGTAGCTTAACTCATATGGATACAGCTCAAACAAAAATTATCCAACTAGAGATGGGATATATCAGGTCTTTGATCGGGGTCGATATAGAGCAGTCTAAAGTTATGTCAATCCTTACAGATCTATCTCTTGATGTCTCAAAAAGTAGTGGTGAGCATCTAGTAGTAAGTGTACCTAGGTTTCGACACGATATCCACAATAGACAAGATATAGTTGAAGAGATAGTAAGAATGATCGGTATTGACAATATAGACTCAAAACCTCTTAGCATGCAAGAGAGTAGCTCTTTAGATAGCGAATATATAAAGTATAAAAAACGCATAGAGTACAGACATCGTGCGGCATCTTTAGGCTTTTTTGAGACTATACACTTTGTCTTTTCTGAGCGTGTGGGGTTACAAAGGTACGGCTTTGAGTGTGTAGATCCAGATCTTGAGCTACTAAATCCCATAGCTAACACACTAGATACTTTACGACCTACACTTCTATATAATCTACTTCAAGCAGCCAGTTTGAATGCCAAAAATAGCTATAGAAAAATAGCGCTTTTTGAGATAGGATCTGTATTTGACTATGAGCGTCAAGAGAGTGTTAAGATGGCTCTGTTATTGAGCGGTGAGATAGAGAGTGATACTCTGCTCAATAGCGGTAAGCCAGATCAGGTTGAGTTTTCACATCTTGCCACTATCTGCTCAAATATTTTTGGTGATATCACACTTGTTGAACATAGGGCATCCCATAAGATAGCGCACCTATACCAGAGTGCGCAGATCATCCAAAATGGTATGGTTATTGGTGAAATATTTAAGCTACATCCAGCTATTGAGAGTGAGTTAGGACTTGGTTCAACTCTGCTTTGTGAAGTTGATTTTAATCTGCTCAAATATGACCTAGTAGTTGCTAAAGAGTACTCAAGATTTCAACCATCTTTTAGAGACTTAAGTATCTGTGTTCCCAAGCAGATGAGCTATCGACGCATAAGATCTACTATTGATGAATCTGGAAGCAGGTATATTACAAGACACTATATTGTAGACCGGTATAGTGATGAGAATATGGGAGATCAGATGAGTTTAACTTTGCGTTTTGTACTTCAATCTCAAGAGAAGACGCTTAGTGAAGATGATATCACTCAAGATATACAAAGTGTGCTTGATGAGTTAAAAAAGAGATTAGGAGCAGAACTTAGATGAGAGTTGCAACAGTAAAAAGAGCGTCACAGTTTGAGCTTGTAGCTGACAAGATAGCTCCTGATAAATCGATTTCACACAGATCAGTTATGTTTGCTATGTTGAGTAGATCGCAGAGCCGTATTACTAACTTTTTACGCGCAGAAGATACTCTCAATAGTCTCAATATAATCCGCCATCTTGGCGCAGAAGTTAAAGATGATGGTGACACGATACTTATCAGATCAGACGGTATTAAAGAGGCATCTGTAGTGTTAGATTGTGGCAACTCTGGTACAGGCATGAGGCTTTTTTGTGGTCTTTTAGCATCGGCTGATGGACACTTTGTTTTGAGTGGCGATGAGTATCTATGTCGTCGCCCTATGAGACGCGTCACTGAGCCTTTGCGCTCTATCGGAGCTAAGCTTGATGGTCGTGAGGGTGGTGAGAAAGCACCACTTAGCATACGAGGAGCATCTATAAAGGCATTTAACTACACCTCTTTAGTCTCATCTGCTCAAGTTAAAAGTGCAATGATACTAGCAGCTTTAAGAGCTGACGCAGAGTGTAGTTTTAGTGAGCCATCGCTAAGTAGAGACCATACGGAGTTGATGTTAAAAGGTATGGGTGCACAGATAAGCACTACTAATCTTACAACTACAATCAAGCCTCTAAAAGAGCCACTAAGACCGTTAGATATACGCATACCAGCAGACCCATCAAGCGCATTTTTCTTTGCTGTAGCAGCTGCTATCACACCTAACTCATCTGTACTTATTAGAGGAGTTACTCTAAACAAAACACGCATCGAAGCATTTAAAGTGTTGGAGAAAATGGGTGCAGATATAGAGTATATAGAGCTAGAGAGTCGCTATGAGCCAATAGGTGATATAGTAGTAAAGTATGCACCTTTAAAAGCAGTAACTGTAGATAGCAACATAGCGTGGCTCATAGATGAGCTACCAGCCCTCTCAATAGCATTTGCATGTGCTGATGGTGTGAGTGTAGTAAAAAATGCCAAAGAGTTAAGAGTCAAAGAGAGTGATCGCATAGATACAGTTGTGACAAATCTACTAAAATGTGGTATTGAGGCTAAGCAGAGTAGTGATGGATATGAGATTAGAGGTGGTAATATAAGAGAGGCTACCGTAGATAGCTATGGTGATCACCGTATAGCTATGAGTTTTGCGATAGCTGGTCTAAGATCTGGCATGATCATAGAAGATACAGAGTGTATCCAGACCTCGTTCCCAAACTTTTTTGATCTACTAGCCAAGATAGGCGGGGTTAATGAGAGTTGAGCTAGCTCAAAATTATGGCTTCTGCTTTGGTGTCAAGCGCGCCATTAAGATAACAGAGGAGCATCAAAACTCTACAACATATGGTCCGCTTATACATAATTCCAAAGAGATCGATAGACTAAAACGCGAATATAATGTCTCAGTAACCGAAGATCTGGCCAAATTTAAACCAGATGATACTGCTGTAATCAGAACACATGGTATACCAAAAAATGAGCTCAAAATCTTAAAAAATAGTGGCGTTAAGATTGTAGATGCCACCTGCCCATATGTCACTAAGCCACAAGATATATGTGAACAGATGAGCAAAGAGGGCTACTCTATTGTAATCTTTGGAGATGAGATGCACCCTGAGATACGAGGTGTCAAAAGTTATGCTAAACAGGGTGCTGTAGTTATAAACTCTATTGGTGATCTAGATGGTATCAAACTCTCTGAGAAGATCGCTTTAGTTGCTCAGACAACTAGAAAGATAGAGGAGTATCAGAAGATAGTGGCATATTTTATAGAAAAACATAGAGAAGTGAGAGTTTTTAACACTATATGCAACGCAACATTAGATAATCAAGATGCTGTTTTAAAGCTTGCTAAACATACAGATATAATGATCATTATTGGTGGCAAAAACTCATCAAATACAAAACAGCTTTTCAATATCGCAAAAGAGTACTGTACAGATAGCTATCATATAGAGAGTCAAGAAGATATAGACAAGAGCTGGTTTAAAGAGAAACAGTACTGTGGTATAAGTGCAGGTGCATCAACTCCAGAGTGGATAATTCAAGATATTGTGCAAATAATTGAGAAGATATAGGCAATTTTTCATAAAAAAGTAAATAAAAAGTAAAATTAAGATATAATCACGGTATTTTATTTTGCAATGAGGTATGGGCATGGCTTTCGATAACGAAGCAGTTGAAGAGGAAAATTTTGCACAGATGTTTGAAGCATCTTGTAAAGAGCAGGAATCAAATCGCATCACAGAGGGTGAGATTGTTGAGATTCAAGAAGAGGATGAGCGCGCGCTTGTAGGTGTTGGTGAGAAGTTGGAGGGTATTATCTCTCTAGATGAGATCAGAGATGAAGATGGAACTCTTCTTTTTGGTGTTGGTGACAAGATCACAGTTATGGTTACTGGCTATTATAATGAGAGACCAAAGATCTCATATAGACAAGTGTTGCGTCAGAAAAAGACACTAGACTTTATAGCCACACATAAAGATGATTTTGAATCTTTGGTTATTGAGGGCAAAATCGCCAAGAAGAACAAAGGTGGCTTCATAGTAGAAGCTGACGGAGTTAGTTTCTTCTTGCCGCGCTCACTAGCGCTATTTAAAGAGAGTGATAATGTTGTAGGACGATCTGTTCGTGCACAAGTTATCAAACTTGATGATGATACCATTGTGGTATCGCGCCGAAAACTTTTTAACGAAGAGAAGAAGCGTAAAAAAGAGGTGATAGATGCTCTTATGGAAGATGACAAGATAGTAGAGGGCACTATCAAAAAGATCACTAGTTACGGAATGTTTGTTGATGTTGGTGGAGTAGATGGTCTAGTTCACTACAACGAGATAAGCTATAAAGGACCTGTAAATCCTTCTAAGCTATACAACGAAGGTGATGTAGTTACAGTAAAAGCAATATCTTACGATAAAGAGAAGAGACACTTATCGCTCTCTATTAAAGCTGTTATGTCAGATCCATGGGTTGAGATAGAGGAGGAGCTAGAGCAGGGCGACTCTATCACAGTTATTGTAAGCAACATAGAGCCATACGGTGCTTTTGTTGATCTTGGAAATGATATAGAGGGATTTTTACATATCTCTGAAATCACTTGGGATAAAAACATCAAAGACCCATCTGAGTATCTTACAGTAGGTGAAGATATAGATGTTGAGGTTATAGATATAGACTCACAAAAACATAGACTAAGAGTCTCTCTTAAGTCACTTCTACCTAAGCCGTTTGATGAGTTTATCAAAAAGCGTAAAGAGGGTGAGATTGTCGTAGGTATCATCACATCTTTGACCGATTTTGGGGCTTTTGTTAAGATTGATGGTGTTGAGGGTCTGTTGCATAATCAAGATGCATCATGGGACAAAGGGACAAAGTGTAGAGATCTTTTTAAGAGTGGCGATGAGGTTGAGGTTAAGATAGCAAAGATCAACTATGATGATCAGAAGATCTCTTTAAATCGTAAAGCTCTACTAGAGAGTCCTGTAGAGAAGTTTGCAGCTACACATAGAGTCAATGATATCGTATCTGCTCAAGTACGCGATGTTAAAGATTTTGGTGTTTTTGTTACGCTAGAAGATGGAGTAGATGCACTTATACGCAATGAAGATCTTGAGCCACTAGTGGCTGAAGAGCTAACTAAAGATCAAGAGATAGAAGCAGCTATTGCCAATATCGATGTAGCAAGAGATCGCATAAGACTATCTGTCTCTAAATTATCACGCCTTAAAGATAAGCAGATTATAGATCAGTTAAATCATGAGGAGTCAAGCAATAGTCTTGGCGATCTCATAAAAGATAAGCTAAATCGCTAATCTTTTCACATGTGCACTTGCACATGTACCTCTGTATGCAAATAGGATAAAATAGTATGAAAAAACCAAAAATTGTTGTCTGTGACCACATACATAAAGCTGGTCTACAAATGCTCAAAGATGATCCAGAGATAGAAGCAGTTGAAGCTGCTGATATAGACAAAATCTCTCTTTTAGATGTTATTGCTGATGCTGATATTGCTATAACGCGTAGCTCTACAGATATCGATACTAAGTTTATATCTGCTGCTAAAAATATGAAAGCAGTTGTACGCGCTGGTGTTGGTGTGGACAATGTAGACATAGATGGCTGCTCACAAGAGGGCATCATTGTTATGAATGTTCCAACAGCCAATACTATAGCAGCAGTAGAGCTAACCATGACACACATGCTCTCGTGTATGAGAATGTTTGTCTATTCACACGATCATCTTAAAAACCAGCGCATCTGGAAACGAGAGAAGTGGTATGGTAGAGAGCTTAAGGGTAAAAAACTTGGAATCATAGGCTTTGGCAATATTGGCAGTAGGGTTGGTGTGCGATGTAAAGCATTTGAGATGGATGTTCTCACATATGATCCATACATACCAGCCTCAAAAGCTACAGATTTAGGTGTAGAGTATACAGAGTGCTTTGATGATATACTCTCTTGTGATATTATCACTATTCATACACCAAAAAACCAAGAGACTATAGACATGATAGGTGCTAGTGAGATATCAAAGATGAGAGATGGTGTGGTTTTGATTAACTGTGCTAGAGGTGGTCTCTATAATGAAGATGCTCTCTACGAGGCCCTTAAATCTGGTAAAGTTGCTTTTGCCGGCATAGATGTATTTGTCAAAGAGCCAGCAGTTGACAATAAGCTATTGGATTTAGACAACATTATAGTCTCTCCACACTTAGGTGCAAACACAGTAGAGTCACAGTACAACATAGGTGTACAGGCTGCAGCTCAAGCGATAGAGGCAGCAAAAGGTATAGCCTATCCAAATGCTTTTAATCTACCAATAGATGAGAGTAAGATTCCTCCATTTGTAAAGCCATACTTAGATCTTGCTCAAAAGATTGGCTTTATGGCGAGTGAACTTAACCGTGCACAGGTGGTCTCTATAAAAGTGAGTGCAGAGGGTGATATATCTTCATATGTAGAGTCACTGTTGACATTTGTGACAGTTGGTGCACTTGCAGACAAGAGTGGTGAGACTCTAAACTATGTTAATGCTACCTTTGTAGCTGAGCAAAAAGGTATAGAGCTAGAGAGCACAGAGGCATCATCTACTAGTGTCTATAAAAATCTTATATCTGTTAAGCTTACTACTCAAAAAAGTGTTGTTAATATCAGTGCTACTATATTTGATGATAGCGTACAGCGTATAGTTCGTATCAATGGCTTTGATCTCGATATAGAGCCTAAGGGTAACCTCATACTATTTCGCAACAGTGACACGCCAGGAGTTATAGGCAAAGTGGGCAAAATTTTAGCAGACCATGATGTCAATATAGCAGACTTTAGACTTGGTAGAAGATCTGGTGGCGGTACAGCACTAGCTGTTATCATCACAGATAGCGCAGCTGATGAAAATACACTAAACAAACTAGCTAGTCTAGATGAGTGCGTTGGTGTTGATGCTATACGACTATAAATATAGAAGGAGAGGGTTATGAGATTGCTATTGAGTATTGTACTGCTATCTGGAGCACTACAGGCTGATTTGGTGCGAGATGCTAAAAAAGAGGTGGTATTTGATTCAGAGACTTTTTTAACTTGGCAAGATACAAGAGACAATGTAAAAGTTAGAAGAGATTGGAGTGGTGCTTATAAGTACTGCATTGCTCTTGAGCTCAACAACCATAAAGATTGGAGACTTCCAACTAAAGATGAACTTCTGTCTATAGTGGATCTTACTGGTAAGGTTAAGTTAAATCCGATCTTTGAGCATAAAATTGCAAGCGCATACTGGACTAGTTCAGTACCAAAAAATGATCTTCCTTTAGCTTGGAGAGTCAATTTTGATGATGGAAAAGCGCATTGGGGTGCTCAAAAATTTGATTTCAATATACGATGTGTACGAGATACTAAGCATAAGATCTCAAGCAACTAGTATATCAAATATTGCAGTAACTCTGTCTAATATTAACTGATATCATATTGTTATCAATACTACGGCAAGTTAAGCAGTAACTCTGTTTGGTATAATTTAGATAGTATTGCACTATCGTTAGTCTATTTTCTGAAGGTTTTGTATGTTTGTTGATCACATAGAGTTAGATCTCTCTTCTGGTAAAGGTGGCGCTGGTTGCGTTGCATTTCGTAGAGAGAAGTTTGTTACCAAAGGTGGACCCAATGGTGGCAATGGTGGGCGCGGTGGCGACCTATGGTTTAGAGTTGACAACAATACGCATACGCTAGCACACTTTAAAGGCAAAAGAAAAATAGCAGCGGAGAATGGTGCACCAGGTCTAGGCTCAAATATGACTGGAAAATCTGCTCCAAAATGTGTGCTTGTAGTACCTCCAGGTACACAGGTACTAGATGCTACAACAGGAGAGCTTCTTCTTGACATGGTTCATGAGGGAGATGAGAAAAAACTTTTGAGTGGTGGCAAAGGTGGTCTTGGTAATGTTCACTTTAAATCATCTACAAATCAACGCCCAATGTATGCACAGCCTGGTGAAGTAGCAGAGCACATTAGTGTAAGACTGGAGCTAAAACTTATAGCAGATGTTGGGTTGGTAGGATTTCCAAATGTTGGCAAGTCGACACTAATTTCAACTGTATCAAATGCAACTCCAGAGGTTGCAAACTATGAGTTTACCACACTTACTCCAAAGCTGGGGCAGGTTGAAGTTGGTGATTTTAACTCCTTTGTTATGGCTGATATACCTGGAATCATAGGCGGAGCTAGTGATGGCAAGGGTCTAGGATTGCAGTTTTTAAAACATATAGAGAGAACTGATACGCTTCTGTTTATGATAGATCTAGCCTCATATATGCAGATGCCACATCAGTATGAGACACTCAAAGAAGAGCTCGAAAAGTTTAGCCAACCACTATCAACACGCAAATACGCTATTGCACTCACTAGGTCTGATGCGGTCGATGAGCAGACACTACTTGATAAGAGTAGCGAAATTTTTGACCTACTAGGTGTTAAGAGTTCACATAAGAGCCAATTTGATTTTGATGAGACGATGCCATTTTTTGAGCAAGATCTCTCTTTGGGTGATGATGCTTATGAGCCCGCAAAGCCATTTTTTATAACTCCAATCTCATCGGTTATGCACCTAAACATCAAGCCACTCACTTTTGCACTATATAAACTTATAGAACTAGGGCGTAGATGAAGCGTATTGTAGTTAAAGTAGGTAGCGCTGTTTTGACAGAAAGTGGCTCCATAGCACTCCAGCGTATGCAGCACCTTGTTGACTTTATAGCTAAGTTACAAGATAGGTATGAGGTCATACTAGTATCAAGTGGAGCCGTTGCGGCAGGGCATACTGAGCTTAAATTAGATATCTCTATACTTGAACATAAACAGGCTCTTGCATCTATTGGTCAACCTATACTTATGGATAAGTATAGAAAAAAATTTGCTGCATATAGCTCTCTTTGTGCTCAAGTACTGATAACTGCTGCCAATTTTGAGTCCAATAGACAGGTTCAGAAGCTTAAAAATACCATCAATACATTGATATTATCTAATATATTACCCATTATCAATGAGAATGACGCAACAGCCACTGAAGAGCTAATTGTAGGTGACAACGATCAACTCTCCGCTTATGTTGCCAACCATTTTGATGCTGACATGCTAGTCATATTATCTGATATTGATGCCTATTATAGCTCTGATCCTCGTCTAGATATAAATGCCAAGTCCTATAAGCTTATACAGACTATAGATCCAGATGAGCTAGCAAAAAAACCACAACCCCATGGTGTATTTGCTACTGGCGGCATACTAACTAAGTTGCGTGCTGCTTCGTATCTACTTAAACATAACCGAAAAATGTTTCTAGCTAGCGGCTTTGATCTAAGAGCCATAGAGTCATACCTGCTTCATGATACCTACATAGCCGGAACACTTTTTGCCAAAGATAGCGAAGAGAGATGAAGATAGTTTTTATGGGTACTCCTGAGTATGCTAGTATCATACTGGAGCATATCATAGCCCAAGAAGATATGGAAGTAGTCGCTGTCTATACACAACCAGATAGAGCGGTTGGACGCAAAAGAGTTATCACTGCACCGATTGTTAAGCAGTTGGCACAGCAGTACAACATACCGATCTATCAGCCAGAGAGATTAAACAGACAAGACAGTATAGATGAGCTACTACAGATAGAGTGTGACTTCATAGTAGTAGCAGCATATGCTCAATTGTTGAGTGAGGCTATATTGAACTATGTGCCATGTATCAATCTGCACGCATCTATACTTCCTCAGTACAGAGGGGCTAGCCCAATTCAGCAAGCTATCTTAGATGGCAATAGTGTCACTGGAGTGACATCAATGTTAATGGACAGAGGTCTTGATACTGGGGCAATACTAAAAATTTCAAAACTCCAGATAGCTCCTGATGAGCTAGCTCCATCGCTATATGATAGGTTGGCTCACTGTGCAAAGACTTTAACTATCCAGACACTAAGAGAGTTTGATAAGCTACCACAAATAGATCAAGATAACTCACAAGCATCACACTGCAAGAAGATCACTAGAGCAGATGGTGAGGTAGAGTTTCAAGACGCACTATCTCTATATGATCGCTACCGTGCGTTTACGCCTTGGCCTGGCATATATCTTAAGAGTGGTCTTAAGCTCTTGCGTATCTCACTAGAGCAGGGAGCTGGCGGAAGTGCTGGCAAGATTGTGCAGATAGATAGTGATGGTGTAGTTGTTGAGTGCAGTAGAGGTGTTATCAAGATTTTTACTGTTCAAGCTCCATCCAAAAAACCGATCTTAGCTACAGCATATGTCAACACTAAAGAGCTTAAAGTTGCTCATACACTATCTTGATAGCGTAGGCTCTACACAGAGCTACCTCAAAAAACTTCTTAAAGACAAAAGTGTTACCCCTCCAGTTGCAGTTGTGGCGCATACTCAGACAGATGGGCAAGGTAGCAGGGGCAATAGCTGGAGTAGTGGTAGTGGTGACCTATCTGTATCATTTGCAATTGAGCGCAAGCTCTTAGCAGATGATCTAGCCCTAGAGTCTGCTTCAATATATTTTGCATACATATTTAAACTTACCCTAGAGGAGCTTGGATCTCAATGTTGGTTAAAGTGGCCAAATGATCTATATCTAGAAAATCATAAAATAGGCGGAGTCATCACATCAGTGGTAGATGGTTCGCTTGTGTGTGGCATCGGTTTAAATTTAGATAAAACAGATAGTGGCTTTACTGCATTAGATATATCAATATCAAAAGAAAAATTATTGGAGAGTTTTTTTGCAAATCTTGAAATTTGTCCAAAATGGAAGGAGATTTTCAGACAATACTCGTTAGAATTTTATAAGAACAGAGGGTTTTTAACTCACAATAATTCACATAAGATTTCATTATCAAATGCTACACTGTGCGATAATGGCTCTATTGAGGTAGATGGACAAAGGATATTTAGTTTAAGATGAGCGAAATAATAGCAATAGCCAACCAAAAAGGTGGAGTCGGAAAGACAACAACAGCTGTCAACTTAGCAGCTTCACTTGCCATACAGAAGAAGAAAGTCTTGCTTATAGATGCAGACTCTCAAGCAAACGCAACCACCTCTTTAGGCTATAGTCGCAATGACTATGAATTTAACATATACCATGTACTTATAGGTGCTAAAAAGATTACAGATATCATACTAAAAAGTGATCTTGAATTCTTAGATCTTGCACCATCAAACATAGGGCTTGTAGGAATAGACAAAGAGTATTATGAGACAGGACAGATGAAGGGGCGTGAGCTAGTTCTTAAGAAGGCTCTACACTCTATTAAGTCAAAATATGAGTATATTATCATTGATTCGCCACCAGCACTAGGACCTATGACTATCAATGCACTCAGCGCTTCAAACTCTGTTATTATCCCAATTCAGTGTGAGTTCTTTGCATTAGAAGGCTTGGCGCAACTGCTCAATACAGTGCGACTAATCCGTAAGACAATTAATCCAAAATTGAGCATAAAAGGTTTTCTGCCAACTATGCACAGTACACAAAATAACCTCTCAAAGCAGGTTTTAGCAGATCTTAGGCAGCACTTTAATGGCAAGCTATTTAAAGATGAGCTTAATGACTTCATTGTGATACCACGCAATATCAAATTGGCAGAGAGTCCTAGTTTTGGTAAGCCAGCGATACTTTATGATGCCTCTTCACGAGGATCTGTGGCATATCAGAGTTTAGCTCAAGCAGTAATGGCTTAGAGAAGATGTCAACTGTACAGAAAAAAACATCTCTAGGTCGTGGACTAGGAGAGCTACTTGGAGAGATTGAAGAGGCTTATGACAATGAGCTTCCTAAAAATGAAACCATCATAGAGGTTCCTCTTACACAGATAAAACCAAACCCATATCAACCGCGAAAACATTTTGATGAAAAAGCACTCCAAGAGTTAGCAAACTCAATCAAAACCCATGGACTTATACAGCCTATTGTGTTGGTTGAAGATATAGATGGCTATATTTTAGTGGCTGGTGAGAGACGATGGCGTGCTAGCAAATTGGCCAAGCTAAAAACTATCCGTGCAGTTATAGCAGATATAGATCATGACAAGATGCGCGCACATGCACTGATTGAGAATATTCAGCGCGAAGAGTTAAATATCATAGAGCTCTCACAAGCCTACGATGAGCTTATAAAGGTACATGGTCTAACCCATGAGTCGCTATCTGTAATGGTGAGTAAAAGCAGATCACATATCACCAATACCTTAAGACTTTTGATCCTCAATAAAAAGGCAAAAACTGCCCTTATAGAGGAGAAGATAACAGCTGGGCATGCCAAGGTATTGGTTACACTTGATGAGCGTACTCAAGTTAAGATAGTAGACTCGATTATTGGTCAAAAACTAAGTGTTAGAGATACAGAGTCATTGGTGCAGTCTCTAAAGAAACCACTATCTGCTTCAATTAAAAAAGAGCAGAAGAGCAATATGGATGGATTAGATACTCTTAAGCAACACATGCAAAAGTTGGGCTTTAAAGCTAAGGGGTCGGGTTGTAGTCTTTCATTGTCATTTGATAGTAGCGCTCAGATAGAAGAGCTTTTAAAACTGCTAGACAAATAGCCTAATTGGTCTGCAGTAGATGGTTGGCATCTTTGATTGTAAAGATTGTTGTATAGGCTAAGAGATCTTTTTGGATATGTGCTATATCGATGATCTTATCACACTCTCCTAGATATATCTCAATCTCAATACCTCTACTCTTTAGTCTTTGAAAATCCTCTACCTTCCAGCTATAGTTTAAGAGCTCTTGTAGCTCATCTGGGCCATCATCTTTTAACTGGAGCTCTTTTTGAGGGTAGGGTGAGAATATATTATTGATAAAAGCTCTCTCGTAAGATCTTGGACTGAGTGAGTATTTTCTAAGTTCGCTACTCTTAAATTTCTTACTCTTATGAACAAAATAGGCCGGTGAGAAGAGCTGTATGGTATCTATGCGCTCTTTACTATGTAGAGCATGTTTAAATGCCAAGATAGCCCCATAGCTAAAACCAGCAATGCTATACTCACTATCTATAAGATACTTTTGAAATAGATGCTGCTCATTTTGAAGCAAGAAGCCACTATAAAATCTCATCGATAGACCTTTTTGTGATGGACTCTTTGTCTAAGAGTATCTGAGTTACTATCTCTAGAGCCTTTTTGTGCGTATGTAAGATCTCTGCACTTTTAGCTTGCAGTTCATCAATCTTCTGTGATAACTCACTCTCTTGAGCTACTATTTGACTACCCATAGCATACTTAAAAAGCATATTTTCAACCAGCTCTTTAGCCTCTTTGATATCATCTTTTACGCTACTAGTGTGTTCACCAAAGCTCTCCTTGGAGGCAACCATACCACCAAGCAACATGCAGACTCTAGCCTCAATCTCACTCTGTAAAAGAGCTCTATTGCAGATAAGCTTAACTCTCTCAGAGCCAAGTATCACCTTCTCAAATTCTAGATCAAAATGTGATGCAATGATAGATTTGGCTGCTAGATATAGAGCGCGGTATCGCTTCTGTTTCTCATCAATCAAGGTTATACGCCTCTTGCCAAATACAACTTTATCTTTAATGCTTAAGAGATCTTGCATCTGTACAGAGCTTCTGTTGTTACGCAGTGACATGAGTGCTGCTTCATTGATGAGCGCTGCTAATGATGCGCCGCTAAATCCGACCGTAATCTTAGAGATCTCTTTTGCATCTAGCTTGTGAGGTATCTGTTTGAGGTACTTAGAGATTATCGCCTCTCGTTCACTGAGAGTAGGAGGATCTACAAAAATTCTACGGTCAAATCGTCCTGAGCGAAGTAGTGCGCTATCTAGTAGCTCTATCTTATTTGTTGCTGCCATGACTATGATGTTACTAGAGTCTGCAAATCCATCCATCTGTACAAGTAGCTGATTGAGAGTAGCTTCTCTTTCGCTATTGTTACTACTACTAGAGCGCTCTTTACCAACAGCGTCTATCTCATCAATAAAGACTATAGATGGAGAGTTTTTTGAGGCCGCTTGAAAAAGCTCTTCAACTCTTTTTGCTCCAGAGCCAGCATATATCTGGACAAATGAAGCGGCACTTTGGTAGTAGAATGGTACACCAGCTTCTCTTGCAACTGCTTTGGCTATCATGGTTTTTCCAACACCAGGAGGACCAACAAGTAATACACCGCGCGGTAATCTAGCGCCAAACTCTCTATATCTTTTTGGAGACTTTAGAAAATCTATAATCTCCTCTAGCTCCTCTTTGACATCACTAATGCCACCTATATCATCAAAACGAACATCTGCTTTGACTGGCAAGATTGTGCGCTCTTTGATCTGAGATGATTGAGGTCTAGCCTTAGATACTGATCTATGCTTTATAGCGTACCTGAAAGCTACTGACAATAGAGCAAGTGCTAAAAGGGTTAGAAAGATAATAAGAAGCAGTGATGTTGTATTGTGGGCATGGACAATGTAGCCACTAAAAAGCTTAGGGTCAACTTCGCTACTTAAGATAGAGTAGCTCTTATCTTCAATACTAATGCGGTACATCTTCTCATCTAACGCTACTTTTATCTCATCACCACTTTGAAGCAACTGCTCTAAGTGTTGAGCTGAGATAGGCTCTGTATTGTCCCTAAGCCATGCAAATAGTAGTAGCAGTAGTATAGATAGAAGCGATATGGTTACTATAACTGTATTGGTGTTAAATCGTCGCATGATTGATCTCTTTTTTAGCAGTAGCTGAGTCTATATGAACCCACGATCCTTTTAACTCTTTACTGCTCTGAATCTCTATCTTGTTGAAGTATTGATCATAGCCTAAATAGACCCCATTTTTAGATGACTCTACGAGGATATCAAGATTTGTAGTATGTTTTTGCCTAAAAGATAGCGACTTCTTAGCAACTAGATCCACCACTTGGGCTAAACGCTTTTTAGCACTCTTGCCATCTATCTTTTGAGCCATCTTTGCAGATAGTGTACCACTTTTAGCAGAGTATGTAAAGGCATGTATGTGTGTTAGTGGTAGCTTAGTTAGGTTCTCATACGCTTCACTCCATATCGCTTCACTCTCACCTGGATGAGCAACAATAAAATCTGTCCCAAGCGCAAAGCCAGCTTCGCTAAGCTGTTCAAAAAGTTCTATATCGCTACTAAATTTATTGCGTCGCTTCATGATGTGTAGCATCTGTTTTGATGTGTGTTGAAGAGCTATATGAAGATGTCTCTCAAGCCAGCTTTCACTCAAAATCTCTCTAAATTCATCATCTATCTGTGAGGGCTCTAGTGAGCCAAGTCTCACTCTTTTTACACCTGAGATAGCACTGATACTCTTTAGTAGTTTAGCGATACTACTACCATCTGAACCTCTGAAACTTCCTATGTTGGTACCTGTTAGGACAAATTCGCTAAACCCCTGTGCAGATAAGATCTTAATCTGCTCTAAGATAATCTTCTCATCAATGCTTCTAGCCGCACCTCTTACATGCGGTATAATGCAGTAGCTACACTCAAAGCTGCACCCCTCTTGTATCTTTATAAATGCTCTAGACTTGCCTCTAAACTCACTTACTATTGAGTCATCTATAAACTCTAAATCCCCAAGATCAAACATCCGTTCTGAGCTCTTCAGTATGCTGTTAATCTCTTTTTTGTGAGATAGTCCAAAAACAGCTTTAAGATCTCTGCTCTCAAAGAGCTTTTTGCCTTCAGTTTGTGCGCCACATCCAGTTAGTAAGATCTCTTTGTTGGCTCTTTGTTGTGCGTTGATATATGATCTAGTTGTACTATCTGCTCCAGAGGTGACTGTGCATGAGTTGATGACTATGATATCCGCTTCACTCTCTTGCTCTACAATCTCAAAGTCTCTAATTTTACTCATCATGACAGCACTATCAAACAGATTGGTACGGCACCCAAATGTTTTAAAATATACCCGTTTCACACCAGCTCCGCATTGTTAGGATCAAATGGAGGGACACGCTTTTGCGCATTTTTGATATGTAGCATCTGTGTAGGGTAAGCGATCTGTATATCATCAGCACTATTAAAAGCGTCTATAATCTCCATAGATATGGTGCTTCTTAGGGTTAAGGTAGCATACGCATTAGTAAGATACCAGCAACTCACTCTGATGCCATTCTCTTCTGCAAATGTAAAAATTCTAGGCTCCACATTGGTATTTTTTAGGCTATAGCCGCTTCTAAGTTTGTTGAGCTGTTTTCTTGTGATATCTGTATAGCCTTTAGCAAACTTTCTTGATATCTCTTTGGCTATATGTTGAGCTTTTTTATGATTTGAGTCAAAAGTTATGGTGATATCTATACCATCCCATACAGTCTTTAGTGATATGTGTGTGTAGTTGGCGATCATATTGGTGAAGACATAGTTGTTTGGTATAAAGATGATACGACCAGCTCTTCTATTGTGCATGTATGTTGTTAGTGTGATATCTTCTAAGATAGTTATTCTAAGAAGTGAGATGTCCAATACATCTCCCACATACTCAACCCCATCTTGCACCACCTTTACGCGATCACCAACATGTATGGAGCCTCCAAAGACTATAACAAGCCAGCCTAGTATGCTCATAAACCAATCTTTCATAGCAATAGCGATACCAGCAGATGCAAATCCAAGAACAGTGACTATGTAGCTAGCATTTTCTATGTAGTTAAAAAGTAGCACAATAACTATGAGCATAACAACTGTAAAGGTTAGACCTTTGTTTGCCATATAGAAGCGGTCATTATCACTAATATAACGCTTAAGTATCTGTTTGATCATAAAGAAAAAGAGGAGTAAAAACAGTATGATACTACCTATCTTGATCAGCTTCATAGTCTGCTCATGACTCTTTTTGCTTACTTTTGTCTCTATCTCTTCTACATGCTTCTCATAAACACTAGCTGTATCTATCAGTGTTGAGTGTGCAACTCTAAATTTATCTATCTTATAATCTAGCCTCTGGATCTGCTGTTTGAGCTCATCAGAGTTGTCAAGTTCTAGTAGATCTTTAAGTAGTGCTCGTTTATGTTGTAAGATCTTAAGCGTGCGTTTAAGCTCACTCTCTCTAGCTTTATAGGCCGCTAGCTCACTTCTCATTTTTTTGTTAAAAGAGATGGCTGTAAAGATATCAAATGGGTTGCTAATATCTGGAATTTTTGCGATCTCATCTGGCTTTAAAAGCTCTGTGAAAGGTGATGTGCCCTTTGTCTGAAGAAGTTCAATCTGCTCAGATAAGATTCTTCTTTTTGCCATCAGTGAGTTCTGCTCTTCAATCTCCTGCATACTTTTTGACTCTTTTGATTTTAGCACCTCTATCTGCTTATCGAGTCTAGCTAGATCTTTTTGAACCTCTATGTAAGCAAGGTATGATGAGTAACTCTTCTGCCATATGTTGTCATCACCTAGCTCTGTGTTTAGCTCTGAGAGCTCTTGGAGTTTATCATTTATCGCTGTAAGACGCGCATCTGAGATAGTTTTTATTCGTTGTAGTAGTCGATCTATAGTGTTGAGTCTCTTCTCGTTTAGCTTAAATGCTTTTGTAAGCTCTTTGTTGTTTGGATCTAAGAGTAGTAGATCTTTGAGAGTTTTTTGTGTTTTTTGATAGAGATATCTTAATCTTTGAAGATCAGATGATTTTGACTCATACTTAAGATGTAAATCGCTATGTACATTGAGGTCATGGTTTATCTCATCAAGATAGTACAAAACTGCCCCATAACTGGATGGGTCTATCTTTGCAATCTTGCGCTCATGCACTCTGATCTGCTTCTTAAGAGACCTTATCTCTTCTGTTTTGCTACTGTTGCTATCTCGCTCTCTTTGTAGTGCGGCTTGAGCTCTCTTTAGAGACTCTGTAGCTTGTGATCTTTGTGTGTAGTTCTCTACACTACTTTTCCACTCCGATGAGATGCTTTTTATCTCTTTTTGGATTGATTTAAGTTGAGTCGTTAAGAGGTTTTGTTTCTCTACTTTGAGCTCTTGTTGTTGTGCTATCTGCTCAGCAGTTATGCTCTGGTTAGACTCATTGGCTAAGACTAGCGCAGATCCTAAGATCAATAAAAATAGTACAGATAACACTCTCACTACTTAGCCCCTAGCGCATTATAGCTCTTTAGCGCATCAATAACAGTTGATTTTTCTATATCTTTTACAATCTCTACACTACCAATGTTAGAGGCTAAGATAAAAGTTATGCTATTGTCACCACTTTTCTTATCTAAGAAAAATGCTTCATAGAATTTTTCGATATCGTCTATGTGATAGAGTGTTGGCAGAGAGTATCGCTCAAGGAGTGTCCGTATTCTACTCTCCTCTTTGTGAGTTAGTTTGCCAAGAGCTACAGAGAGTCTGTTTGCCATTATAATACCTATGGAGACTGCTTCACCATGTAGAAATTTCTCAAAATTACCCTCTCTTTCTACTACATGTCCAAAAGTGTGACCGTAGTTCAGAGCAGCTCTTATGCCCATCTCTTTCTCATCTTTTGCAACTACAGATGCCTTGATGCGAACAGAGCTAGCTACCGCATCTTGAACACTCTTTTTATCGGTAAGATCTACACTCTCTAGCCAGTTAAAAAACTCTGCATCAAAGGTGACTGCCATTTTAATCATCTCTGCCACACCAGCGTTAAACTCTCTGCGTGGTAGGGTCTGTAGGAAGTGTGAATCTATATAGACAGCTTTGGGTTGGTGAAATGCTCCTATAAGATTTTTACCATATTTGGAGTTGATACCGGTTTTACCACCAACGCTAGCATCAACTTGAGAGAGTAGGGTGGTTGGAATCTGGATAAACTCTATGCCGCGTTGAAATATAGCAGCAGCAAAACCACTCATATCTCCCACAACACCGCCACCAAAAGCTATGATCTTAGAGCTACGGTTGAAGTGATTTTCAAAGAGATTATCAAGAATAGACAATATGCTCTGTATGTTTTTGTACCTCTCACCATCTTCTAACTCTATAACCTTCACCTCTACAGCTTCTAGTCTCTGTAGAAGGTAGTCTATATGTAGTTTTTTAACTGTTGTGTTGGTTATGATGGCTACTTTGGAGTCTATGTGCAGTTTCTTTAGTGGCTCTATGTAGATCTGGTATGAGTTGTCTATCTCTTGTTTTAGCTCTATCTCAATTCTCATCTAATGGCTTCTTATTTTTGGATTATTATACATATTAAAGTATTAAATAGAGATTATACTATATCAATCTAAACAGGTATGAAGAGCTGATGAGAGTCATCAAGATGAAAAAATAGTTTCTGGGAGTCTGTATAGAGATATGAGAGTGTGCTTCTTTTGATCACAGACTCTGTAAATGGCAAACAGTGGATGAAGTCATCTTGTTTTTGTAGCTCTCTTAGAGGGTTTTCATCTGTATCGATGATGTTTACACTCTGAGAGAATATAGGTGCTATATTGTTGTAATACTGCTCAATCTGTTGGCGATACTGATTGTGTTGTTGGCGATACTCAAGCAGCTCAACTCTCCAGCCAAGTTGTGATGAGATATCAAAAACTGTAGTTGTGATCTTCTCTATATCTTCTGTTTCGCTCAATATAACAACCGCCTTTTTAACACTTCTTAGTTTTGCATCAGCTATCTTTAAGAGAGGCAGATGGAGGTTAAATAGCGCACTGCGTACCTTGGTGTATGAAAATAGTTTTTTAGAAGTTATGACCAATCCGATGCTATATTTGCGCTTATCGCTCTTGAGTAGTTTATCTATATCACTCTGCTCATAGTCGATATCTATGGTGATATTTTCACCTCTGAGCTCTTTAATCTCTGATATGGTATCAAAGTTGGTTGGATTGGCGATGCGTATGATGATCTCTCGCTTAAGTTGTTCTTGAAGTAGTACAGTTTTACGCACCATAGATAAGATCGTATCAAGATTATCTCTACTCATGTCGATATAGAGGTATATATTGATACCATATGGTGCTGGAAAGTGACCTAGCTCTCGCTTGATAGATCTGTAGATAGAGATAAGCACACTTGGCTCACCAACTAAGAGCAGTATATCATTTGGGTGTATAAGAGTGTTTGCGGTTGGAATGATGAGCTTATTGTCACGGTAGAGGCTAGCTATACGCCATTTAGTCTGCTCAACCGCACCTATATGACGGTAGACATAAGCGCTACCAAATGGTACAAGCACCTCCATCACTTCACCTTCGCCTAAGCCAACATTTTGAGCTATGACGGGTACATTTGGCATGTAGTCTAGAAGTCGCACTGAGAGATAGTCATCTACATCTACTATGAGAAGATTTTTATCATCGATCTGCAGTCCCCACTGATCTAGCATCACAACCCACAGATCTTGCCTATCTCTACGGATATTCTCTAGTGTATGGATGGCATCTAGTCTGCTACCCATAACTAACATCACCTGTACAAAATCCATCTTAAGGACATTGCTTAGCTTATAGGAGCTTGTTGGATCAAAGTTGAAAAATTTAAATCTATCAGGACCAGCGCCTTCGTACTCTCTTTGGTTGGTCTGAACAACATAGTAGATATTATCTTTTGAGTAGGTCTCAACGGTACGCTCAATCAGCTTCTCACCCACCGTACAATCTGTAATAATCAATATCTTTTTCATGCTTTAAGAAGGGCCCTCAATTTTTATAGATTGTATTGTACCAAAAAAGCCTTACATTACAACTATCT
>Ga0256834_1000490_pt1 | contig 28287 bp, 27 predicted proteins | sample 4281140metaG_FD_190536 | JGI IMG/M metagenome (GOLD analysis project Ga0256834, IMG submission 190536) | Hydrothermal vent microbial communities from East Pacific Rise, Pacific Ocean - 4281-140 | ecosystem: Environmental > Aquatic > Marine > Hydrothermal vents | place: Pacific Ocean: East...
TAAAAGAGGTTGAGCTTATACCCATTTCTGCAACACTTTTAAGTGACTGACTTGCTCAGAGTCTAGTATGGGTATCGGGTGTAACTCTGTGATCTTGTCGTGCTTTAAATCAATGTGTGAACGCTCTTCTCTAAAGAGCGCTATTCAGGAGAAATATTGCTGCTCTGCAGTGCTTTCCTAGTTGGCAGCAACCGTTCTATCTTTAGCCCAGTCACGTAGTGCAGTAATTTTATTCGCCATAATGGTAGAGAGCGGGCGTGTTCCATCTAGCTCTGCTACCAGCCCTTGCTGGTCAAGCAGGCTGTCGCGAGCACGAGCGGTATAGAGAGCGGAGACCACTGCTTGTTCAATTTCTGCTCCGCTGAACCCCTCGCTCCGCGCCATTAATGCGGTTAGATCAAAAGCGCTGGGTGCAAGATTTCGTCCACGTAGATGAATATCAAAAATAGCACCACGTGTATCAGCATCAGGCAGATCAACAAAGAAGATCTCATCCAACCTCCCTTTGCGTACAAGCTCAGCAGGCAGGCTCTCGATGTTGTTTGATGTGGCAACGATAAAGACACCGCTCTTATTCTCGGCCATCCATGTGAGAAGTGTGCCAAGAATACGCTGGCTGGTACCGTTATCACTATTCTCTTGGCTCAGCCCCTTCTCAATCTCGTCAATCCATAAGACACAAGGGGCCATCGCCTCGGCTGTTTGCAATGTTTGGCGCAAGTTTTTCTCAGTCTCACCAATATATTTATTAAAAAGCACACCAAAATCGAGCCTAAGCAGAGGGATTGCAAAGTTGCCTGCCACCGCTTTGGCTGCCAAACTTTTTCCGCAGCCTTGAACGCCAAGCAGCATGATGCCTTTTGGCCGGTCAAGAGAGCTGCTCTTGCCCATAAAGGCACTACGCCGATGCTCTAACCAGGTTTTTAGATGCTGTAAGCCGGCTACATCGGAGAAGTTTGCGGTGTCATATTCAAAGGTGATCAACCCATCATCACCCATCAACTTAAATTTGGCTTCTGATACTTTAGGGATGTCATCCTTAGTGATGGCACCGTCATCTTGAATGGCATGGCAGATGAGACGACGGGCATCGGAGGTGGTTAGGCCGACAAGGTTATTTGCCAGTTGGTCGACCGCTTCACGGTTAATCTCAATTTTACGTTTCTGTGATTGTTGCCACTTGACTGCTTCCTCTTTGATCAAGCTTCTGATGCGCTCTCGGTCAGGTAGGTGCAGTGTAAAACGTGCCGTTAAATGGCGAATTTCAGGGGGGATGCTAAAGCGATGGCTGACCAAAATTAATGTGCGTGGTGTGTTCTCATAATCCTGAGCAATCTCTTTGAGTAGCCGTACATGAATAGGGTCATCAAGATAGGGGTGAAAATCGAGTAACAGATAGACCCCTGGTTGAGTAATCGCCTTGATATGTTTTAGTGCTTCAGCTGGCTCAGCGGTTATTCGTTGAGGTGGACTATCAACCTCCAAACGGCGAATGCCATTGGTTACGCTCCATTGAAAGAGTGGTGCATGGAGGCGCATACTCAGACGAGTGAGAAGTTGTAAGAGCCTCGGCTCCTCCAATGTTTCAATACTGATGATCGGTACCTGAGAACGGAGCATAAGCTCCAAGTCGTTGCGCTCTTTCACAGGCTCTCCTGTAGTTGTTGGATAAGTGTCATATCTGATAGTGCTGGCTGAGCAAAAGTAGTGTGCTTCAACTTATCCTCTTTTAGCTGGTCAAACCCCTTACTATCTATTCTAGAGGGGTGGCGGGTTGTCTTCTTTTTCATCGGTTGACCCACTCTGTTTTTCCGTGCATGCTCACACCATGAATTTTTCAACTTACCACAAACAGGCGTTCATTATGCGCCGACTAGCCTGCTGGGTAGTCGGTGGTTCGCCTGCGTGTCTGGAAAAATGATGATTTAAGCTTAGATCAATTAGAATTTTTTAAAGGCCGCAGATGAATAATCTGCGGCCTTTTTTTTTGAGCATTTTTTAAAGAGGAGTATATGTGATGATGGTGCCGACGGCCTATTTGGGGGTGATTCTTATCTGGACGACCACACCCCTAGCGGTCAAGTGGAGTGGTGAAGGTCCGGGCTTTCTGTTTGGTGTAACAGGGCGGATGGTGCTGAGTGCGGTCATTGCGCTGGCATTAGTTGAGCTGCTACGCCTACCGATGCCGTGGAACCGTCGTGCGCGAAAGAGTTATTTAGCCGCTGGGCTGGGTATCTACAGTGCCATGCTGGGTGTCTATTGGGCTGCACAGTTTATCCCCTCTGGCTGGATATCGGTCTTCTTTGGTTTGTCACCCATCATTACAGGTGTCATGGCGGCTCTATGGTTGGGTGAGCGCTCACTTTCTGCACCACGATTAGTGGGATTGTTGCTGGGTATTGTGGGTTTGGTAGTGATTTTTGGTGGCACGCTTCAAGGTGATGAACAGACCTTTTATGGTGTGTTAGCACTTACACTGTCGGTTATTTGTCACTCTGCCAGTGCAGTTTGGATGAAGCGTATTGCAGCACCAATCTCTGGTTTGGCTACCACGGCGGGTGGTCTGTTGGTGGCCGCACCGCTCTTTTTATTGACATGGTTTTTCTCGGGCAACACTTGGCCTGAGCAGATAGGTGATCGGGCTGCTGCTTCGATTATCTATCTATCGATATGTGGCTCAGTGTTGGGTTTTGCGCTCTATTTCTATCTGCTACGGCACATGGATATTGTGCGTGTCTCACTGATTATGTTGATTACGCCGGTGAGTGCGTTGCTGCTGGGAGTGGTGCTGAATGATGAGGTGGTGACGGTTTCGGTTTGGGTTGGTACGTTGCTGATTATGGGGGGATTGGTTAGTTTTGAGTTTGGAAGCAGATTAAAGCGATATTTGCTTCGGACTTGAGGTTTGGGGTCAGGGCTTCTCTGGCCCCAATAAAATCAGGTCACGCCCTTGACCTTTCCGCCTGCGGGAAGAGGTAGACAGCCTACCTACCCCAAGTTTTAAACCGTTTTTTACAGTAGCTCAGCAACGCTTCATAATTACGATAGTGTTGCTTAAACCCCTCCTCAGCAGGCGCATCAAACTCGCACCAATCATTCTCATAATCGCGGCAGATCTGTGGCCGAGTCTCATAGATAGCACAAGCCCCACCAGGAAGCAGATGTTGGCAGCTACTCTTGAAGAGTAGAAACCAGCCATCCTCATCTTGATAGATCTCAACATGTTCATGTGACACCTGCCACAACAACATATCAAAATCGGCTTTGCTTCTGGGGGATATTCCCAGTGCCTCAGTGCTGTAGTGGCAGCATTTAGTGCCAGGGCAGAAGCTACACTTGGTCTCAGATGTGTATTGAGGTGTTGTTGGCTCGTTATCGCTCAAATGCTTTATCGAACGGTTTTAACGGCGGCGCCGCGATCGATTATCACCACCACGGCTGGGTTTGCCGCCTTGGCGACCAGGTCGTTTAGGTGCCATAACACGGCTGCCTGGGTCAATTTCAGCCAGTAGTTCATCGGTCACAGGAGATCTTGGAATGGTGTGGCCAATGTAGGCCTCAACATCAGGCAGTGAAAAAGCGTAACGCTCACAGGCGAAACTGATGGCATCTCCAGTGGCACCAGCACGAGCGGTACGGCCAATGCGGTGGACATAATCTTCAGCATCATCAGGCAGGTCATAGTTGAAGACGTGGCTCACTTCAGGGATATGCAGGCCGCGTGCGGCAACATCGGTTGCCACTAATATCGGTAGCTCCCCTTGTTGGAACAACTCCAATAGGCGTAGACGTTTATTTTGTGGCACATCTCCTGAGAGAATGGCCGCTTTAAAGTCATTGCCCTCTAGGAACCCCCAGACTCTGTCAGCTTCACGCTTGGTGTTGATAAAAATGATGCTGCGGGAAGGAGTCAAGTGGCGCAGTAGACCAACTAATAGTGAAATCTTCTCATCATTGGAGGTCATGTAACAAGTTTGTATCACCTTGTCGGCAGTCACCTTGTCGCTCTCAATCTTAACTGTTTGAGGGTTGTTCATGTGCTCATAGGCAAGCTCAGTGACGCGGCAGGAGAGGGTGGCTGAGAAGAGCATGCCCATACGTTGCTCTGGCTTCGGCATACGGCGTAGGAGAAAGCGGATATCTTTGATGAAACCAAGATCGAACATACGGTCGGCTTCATCCATTACCACTACTTGAATGGCGCGCAGGTCGTAGATGCCTTGTTTGTGGTAGTCGATCAGACGCCCTGGTGTGCCGACGAGGATATCGACACCCTCCTCAAGCTGTTTGCGTTGCTGTTCATAACCGGTACCACCAAAGACAACACCCAGTCTGAAATTGGTATGTTTGCCGAGAACCTCAGCATCTTTATGTACTTGAACAGCCAACTCTCGGGTGGGAACCAATATCAGGCAGCGAGGTTGGTTGGCTCTACGCCCATCTTTTGCTGGATGAGTTGTAAGGTATTGCATAGTGGCAAGCAGAAAGGCAGCAGTTTTGCCGGTGCCGGTTTGTGCTTGTCCGGCAACATCTTTTCCGCTGAGTGCAACGGGCAGGGTTTCTGCTTGGATGGGAGTGCAGTAGTTAAAACCAGCATCTTCAATGCCTTGCATGATCTCGTCAGCGAGATCGAAACTACAGAATTTTGTATCAGATAAGTGTTTTTCAGTCATGGTTGGTTAGCATACAGCATTTTTTGCTGATAGGGGTTGCAAATAGTTGGCGAATGGGATGGAATAGGCGGATAAATTCAATTGGCAGCGTTACTTTCTGGTCTGCTACCGAGAGCTGTTTGGCAAAACCTCGAATCGACATGCCAACCCAGTCGGTTAAAATCCCTTAACATACTACTTTAGGAGGAACACCCGTGAGTGATCAGGTTGTTCATGTAACAGATGCTTCATTTGAAGCGGACGTTTTAAAATCAGATTTACCCGTACTTCTTGACTACTGGGCCGAATGGTGTGGACCCTGTAAAATGCTATCACCTATGTTGGATCAGCTGGCTGGCGAGTATGCAGGTAAAGCGGTTATTGCCAAACTTAATATTGATGAAAATCCAAATACGCCACCGAAATTTAGTATTCGCGGCATTCCTACCCTGATGATTTTCAAGGGTGGTGAAGTTGAAGCAACCAAGGTTGGTGGTGCATCACTGGCCGAGCTGAAAAAATTTATCGACGACAACATCTAACATAAAGCATAGAGTTGAAATAAAATACTCCCGATGGCTGGGTGCTTATCAATAGCCTGCTACACTTGAGTTCAAAGCACTTCTCGCAAAATCAGCCATCGGGAACATATTCCCGATATTTAAACGATTAATCTCTCCGAGAGAACTCCAGCAACCGGAGCGCTCTCTACCTTTCCCAAAAAAAACTCACCAAACCCCGCAGAGCAATATGAATCTAACCGAACTAAAAAAAATGCCGGTCCCCTCCCTGATCGAACTGGCACGTGAAATGAAAATCGAAGGCTTGGCTCGTTCTCGTAAACAGGACCTGATCTTCGGCATCCTCAAAGCACACGCAAAGAAGGGTGAAGATATCCTTGGCGATGGTGTGCTGGAGATCCTACAAGATGGTTTTGGTTTTCTTCGCGCGGCAGAGGCCTCTTACCTTGCCGGCCCTGATGATATCTATGTCTCGCCCAGTCAAATTCGCCGTTTTAGTCTGCGTACGGGTGATACTATCGCCGGAAAAATTCGCCCGCCAAAAGATGGTGAGCGTTATTTTGCGCTATTGAAAGTGAGCCAGATTAACTTTGATAAGCCAGAAAACGCCAAAAATAAGATTCTATTCGAAAACTTCACCCCCCTGTTTCCTAACAAACGTCTCAATCTTGAGTTGGGTAACGGCAGCACGGAAGATCTGATCTCCCGCACCATTGAGCTATGTGCGCCAATTGGTAAAGGGCAGCGCGGTTTGATTGTCTCCCCGCCAAAAGCGGGTAAGACCATGATGTTGCAGAACATTGCTCAATCAATTGCCCATAATCACCCGGAGTGTTACCTCATCGTATTGTTGATTGATGAGCGCCCTGAAGAGGTGACGGAGATGGCCCGTTCAGTACGTGGTGAAGTGATATCTAGTACCTTTGATGAGCCTGCCACTCGCCACGTTCAAGTGGCGGAGATGGTGATTGAGAAGGCAAAACGTCTGGTTGAACATAAGCGTGATGTGGTTATTCTCCTCGACTCTATTACCCGTTTGGCGCGTGCCTACAACACGGTTATCCCATCATCTGGCAAGGTGCTGACCGGTGGTGTTGATGCCAATGCGCTTCAGCGCCCGAAACGATTTTTTGGCGCGGCGCGTAATGTTGAAGAGGGTGGTAGCCTGACTATCATCGCCACTGCGCTGGTTGAGACCGGTTCGCGTATGGATGATGTAATCTACGAAGAGTTTAAAGGAACCGGTAATATGGAGGTTCATCTGGATCGTCGTATCGCTGAAAAACGTGTCTTTCCTGCGATCAATATCAACCGCTCTGGCACTCGTCGTGAAGATTTGCTGATGAATCCTGCTGATCTACAGAAGATGTGGATTTTACGTAAAATCATGCATCCGATGGATGAACTAGCCGCGATGGAGTTCCTGTTTGATAAACTCAAAGCGACTAAAACCAATAATGAGTTTTATGACACCATGAAAGGGTAACGCCACCGGTTTTATCCTTTTATGAAAGCGATGATTTTGGCCGCAGGACGTGGAAAGCGACTGCGACCATTAACTGACCATACCCCTAAACCGCTGGTTCAAGCGGCTGGAAAACCTCTGATTGAGTACCAAATTGAGGCGTTAGCCCAGGCCGGTATTTCTGAAATTATCATCAATCACGCCTACCTTGGTGAGCAGATCGAGCGACAGCTCGGCAATGGTTCACGCTGGGGTGTCGTCATTCACTATTCACCAGAACCTGAAGCGCTAGAGACCGGCGGTGGCATCTTTAAGGCATTACCACTGCTGGGCGATGCCCCTTTTTTGGTTATTAATGGTGATATCTGGACCAATTTTGACTATAGCTCGCTACAGCTTGCGGAGGATGATTTAGCGCATCTGGTCTTGATTGAAAACCCAACACACAACCCCAAAGGTGATTTTGTCTTGCAAGGTGGGCGGATTGTTGAGGCTGAAGCAGCACGTTACACGTTTAGTGGTATTGGTCTTTATCGTCCCGCACTGTTTGCAGGTTGTTTAGCTGAGACCTTTCCGTTGGCGCCGCTCTTGCGACAGGCGATAGCGGCCGATGTCGTTTCAGGTGAATATTTCACAGGTGATTGGATTGATGTTGGTACGCCGCAACGGCTTGAACAACTCAGCGATAGGTTGAAGCGTTAAACCTCTATCTCGCTTTTAGCCAGTACCAGGCAATACCAAGATACTCATGCAGTGCAGCATAAGTATCGCTCGTGGCGTATGCATTCGGTAGAAATTTAAGTAGTGGCAGTCGATCCTGCGGTGTGGACTGAAAATGGGTAGGTGCAGCGATGACCTCAATCCCTGCTTGCTGAAATGAGTAGAGTGCTCGTGGCATGTGGCTGGCGTGGGTAACCAATAATACCCGCTTGATCCCTAGTTGTTGCAGTAAGCGTGCGCTGAATATTGCATTCTCCCAAGTGGTACGGCTGTCGGCTTCAATGTGCTGGGTCGGGATCTTAAAGGCCTCTTCTAAAATCTGCTTGGCGATCTCTGCCTCGGCAGGCCCTCGTTCGACAGGGTCACCGCCAACGGGAATAACCGGCAGCCCTGTCATGCGGTGTAGTTTGGCCGCATAGCGCAGGCGGGCCAGCCCAGCATGGCTGATGGTATCGCCATGATACTCTGGTGCATCTCGGTTGCGCCCGCTGCCCAATACGATAATGGCCTCAGCATTGGTTGATTTTATCTGCTCATCACTCAGTGCTGGAGTCTGTTCTAATGAGCGGATCAAAGGATTGGATATGAGGGGGATGGTGCACAACCAGAGCAGTAGCAGCCCTGTGCCGGCTAACCAACGTCCTGCTTTTTTGTTGTATATCAGTAGGCCGAGAAGTATCAACAGCATGGGGCTGTTGGGTGGCATTAAAAGTGCCTCAATGATGTGGATGATATCAAGGCTCATAATTAACCCTTTAGCAGTGGATTGGCTTGAATATCAGCATGATAGGAGGAGCGAACCATCGGCCCGCTGGCGACACGACTAAAGCCTATCTGCTCTGCCAGTCTCTTTAGAGACTCAAACTCGTCAGGAGTGACGTAACGCTGCACGGCTAAATGGTCGCGGCTCGGTTGTAGATATTGGCCGAGAGTTAGCATGTCACACTGATGCTGGTGTAGATCATGCAGCACCACCTCCACCTCATCTAAGCTTTCGCCTAGACCTAGCATCAGGCCTGATTTGGTTGGTAGGGTTGGGTGCTGTTGTTTGAATGCACTGAGTAGTTCTAATGAGGTTTGGTAGTCTGCACCTGGACGGATGGCGGGGTAGAGCTGTGGTACCGTCTCTAGGTTGTGATTGAAGATATCTGGAGGGGCGATGGCTAGCGCTTTAAGTGCCACTTCACTGCGCCCTCGAAAGTCAGGCACTAGGATTTCAATATGACTCTTTGGTGAGTGGTTACGGATAGCTGCAATAGAGGCTGCATAGTGGCTGGCTCCGCCATCAGCCAAATCATCTCGATCGACGGAGGTGATGACGACATAGTTTAATTGCAGGCTCTTGACCGCTTCAGCAAGCTGCTGGGGCTCCAGTGGGTCGAGTGGTAATGGTTTGCCATGTGCCACATCACAGAAAGGGCAACGTCGGGTGCAGATGTCACCCATGATCATAAAGGTGGCAGTGCCGTGGCTGAAACACTCACCTAGATTGGGGCAGGCAGCCTCTTCACAGACGGAGCTAAGCTTGTGATCGCGTAGGATCTTTCGAATCCTTTGTACCTCGTGACCGGTGGGAATTTGAGAACGAATCCAAGCGGGTTTGCGTAGTGGTTTGCTTGGTAGCACCTTGATTGGAATGCGAGATATTTTTGCCTCTCCGCGTTGATGGCGCTTGGAGTCTTGGCGTGAAGGTGGCGTTAGCGGGTCGTTGCTCATAAGGCTGTTGAGTATGGTTCACTGCTCTGTTGATATGAGCCACTCTCTCCTAATTTGTCTAGGAGATGAGGCAGTAGCTTTTGGCCGATACTCTCTACACTTTCATCAATGCCAAAGTGGGCTAACTGTGTCACTTGCAGTCCTGGATAACCACAGGGATTGATCTGGCTAAAGGGAGTGAGATCCATTGCTACATTGAGGCTTAGGCCATGATAACAACGCCCTTGTAGGATGCGTAGCCCTAAAGCGGCAATTTTCTGTTGTTTGATGTAGACACCGGGTGCTTTGCTCTGTTGTTCCGCTTCTATCTGGTAGCTTTCTTGCAAAAGAGTGATCACCGCTTCCTCTAAACGGTTGACCAGACTGCGTACACCAAAGCCTGCACGGCGGAGATCAATTAAGGTATAAGCGATGAGTTGGCCCGGGCCGTGATAGGTGATTTGTCCGCCACGATCACTCTTAAATAGTGGGATATTGCCAGCTTTAAGAAGATGCTCAGGTCGGCCTGCTTGGCCGAGGGTAAATATGGCTGGGTGTTCGGTTAGCCATATCTCATTAGCGGTATGGTCGTCTCGTTGCCGAGTAAAATTCTTCATCGCCTGCCATGTTGGCTCGTACTCTACTCTACCTAGCGTTCTGACAATGAGAGGGGTGACCATTAGAGCGACATAACAACCTTATTAAAGCTGCTTAAATCTATGTAGATTGCATCGAGTTGCGCCTTGCTGGTCGCGGTAATGGTGATAGTAACAGCAATCCATTTGCCCCCCTTGCTGGGACGGCTGGAGACAGCTCCATCATAGAGATCAGGTACATGTTTTAAGACGATTTCAGTGACTTCTTTTTCAAAATGTGGGTCTGACTTACCCATTGTTTTAATAGAGAATTCGCAAGGGAATTCAAGTAGTGTCTCTTCATTATTGCTCAAGAGTAGCCTCTTATTTTTATTTTAAATTCTTGGTACAGTGAGTAAATTTTCTTCCACATGGGGCCTAGCTTTCCATCGCCAATAGCATGCCCATTAAGTTGGATAACTGGCATGATCTCACGAGTTGCACTGGTAAGCCAAATCTCGTCAGCTGATTTGAGATGCTGTTCTGGAATATCAGCTTCGCAGTAGGTGAGGCTGTTCTGCTCAGCCAGCTCCAACACCACATCACGCGTGATACCAGGTAGTAAATTTTGGCTCTTTGGTGGTGTGATGATGGTGCCGTTTGCCACGATAAAGAGGTTACTAGCCGCCCCTTCAGTTGCATTGCCATTGCGAATTAAGATCGCCTCGGCAGCATCAGATTCCACTGCCTGCTGTCGCAATAGCACATTGGCAAGCAGTGCAGTGGTTTTGATATTGCAGTAGTTCCAGCGGATATCATCGAGGGTGATGGCAGAGATACCCGCTTCATTGATATGGCTACCAGGGTGGCCAAAGGGGCTGCACATTGCCAAAACGGTCGGTTCAATCTGTTTTGGGAAAGAGTGGTCGCGTTTAGCGTAGATACCGCGTGTTACTTGTAGATAGGCTGATTGGTCGATCTCGGGCTGCTGATCAATTAGTTTTTGCAGAATTCCCAGCCACTCGTCATAAGTGAGAGGGTTCTTCATGCCGATCGCTTGGAGGCTGCTGTCGAGGCGTTGTAGATGTTCATGCAGCCGAAAGAGGCGACCATGGTAGGCTGGGATCACCTCATAGACTGCGTCGCCAAAGAGAAAGCCTCTGTCCATAACTGGGATACACGCTTCGTGCAGAGGCATGTACTGCCCATTTAGATAGACTAAATCCACTATTCAAACCAGAGTAGGGTGTGGTCTTTAAGCTGTTGGAAAAGGTTGCCTTCAGCAATCTCTTCAAGTGCCGTGAGAGGAACTTCAACCACAGACTTCCCCTCAAGCTTGATGCTGACATGCCCTAAAGCGCTCCCCTTGCTGATGGGAGCGAGCAGTTTTGGTTCTAGCACCATCTCCGCATCTAAATTTTTATAGGAGTGGCGAGGAATGGTGATGTAGAGGTCTTTCGTTAAACCCAGAGCTAAGGTTTTTTTATCCCCTTTCCAGATACGCGCATGGCTTAATGGCTCATTGGCACTGTAGAGTTTGTGGGTCTCAAAAAACCGGAAACCATAGTTGAGAAGTGATTGGCTCTCCTGAGCACGAGCATCTTCGCTACGTGTGCCGAGCACCACAGATATTAGGCGCATGTTTTCGCGCTTAGCGGAGGCGACTAGGCAGTAGCCAGCTGCTTTAGTATGACCTGTTTTCATGCCATCGACACTCTTATCACGCCAGAGTAGTTTGTTGCGGTTGTGCTGTTTTATGCCGTTATAGAGGAATGACTTCTCGCCATACCATTTATAAAAATCTGGGAACTCGCGAATGGCAGCAGCAGCAACCAGTGCAATATCACGTGCTGTGGTAAAGTGATCTTTGTGTGGTAACCCTGTGCTATTGACGAAATTGGTGTTGGTCATGCTGAGTCGTTTTGCATGATTGTTCATTAGCTGGGCAAAGGTCGATTCACTGCCGGCGATATGCTCCGCCAATGCCACACTAGCATCGTTACCCGATTGAATAATCAAACCGCGTAGTAGGGTCTCCACCTTGATCCGTTTGCCTACCTCAATGAACATGCGAGACCCTTCCATACGCCACGCTTTCTCGCTAATGAGTACCTCTTCTGAGAGATTGATGTTGCCCTCTGCGATCTCACGAAATATCACATACGCCGTCATGATCTTGGTTAGGCTGGCAGGTTCTAGTGGTTGGTCGGCATTTTTTTCTGCCAGCGCTTTGCCAGAGTCAAAATCGATCAACAGATAACCAGATGCAGCAATTTTAGGCGCAGCAGGAATGGGCCGGGCTGCTGAAGCAGAGAAACTCCAAAGCAGCAGTAGAGCCAGAAGAGTGTTTAAAACGAGTGATCTATTCAACACGATGATCCAAATGGTAATAGGCGATAATTGAGTAGAGGGATTCTACCCTTTTGTCGATGGCTGTGCATGCTGTCAAGCAAATGTATGAGTCTATATCCATCTTTTATCTCAACTCTGGAAATTAGATTAAAATTAATGCTACTTTGGCCGATGATCTCTTAATAGGTTGATGAATTTATATCATGCGGGATGGGCTATGGTCTGCCTAAGGTATCTAAACCCAATGCTGAAAAGATATGAAACAGATTGATTATAAAGAGAATTTAAAAAAACTTTATGAGGATAGAAATGTCGATGACATTATTCGTCTCATTAGTAAGCTGATCAAAAACCCAGGCTTTTTTGATACCAATCGCCGATTGGTAAGACAGGGCAAGCTCTCTGCTGCAACGCTTAATGTCCAAGAGGTAGCCAGTGCACTCATAGGTGAATTGGAGTATGAGATAGAGCAAACAGGTGATGTTATTGATCAAAATAACTATTTTGCCATCACCGAACACCTTAAAAAACGCTTCAATAGTGAAGTCGCTGATATCTATATTAACACCAAAATAGCCAATGAGTTTCTGCATGATATACGCATATCTCATAATGAGGGTGATACAGGGAAACTTTCAGATGAGTTGGTTGACCGCTATAAAAATGAGCTTATTCGTATTGAAGATGGACGAAGGGCGGTTGTTGAGACGCTACAGTTACATAGCAACTTTCCCATCAAAAATATCATTGCACTATCGGCGATGATTGATCAGCTTCACATGAAGCTAAAATCAAATAGCCGTTATCTCTCTATAAAACCTTATTTTTTAAACCTATTTAAGTCGGCAGGTAGCCATTCAAATAATCTAGTGCCAATCGCTAGTGGTGATGAAGATACTGAAATATCGGGCCACTCTCTCTTTGCAGATTATGTAACAACGGGGCGGGAGCCAACACTGACTCAGCAGGTTCATTTTAGAATTGAGATGATTAAACTGCTTCAGCAACTTGAGAAACGTAAAATTGTTCCAGCCACTACGCATAAGCAGACGATGGTACTGATCTCACGCTACTTTAACTATCGTGGTGAGCCAGGGTTATCTAGAAAGGCGCGGCAGTTCCTTGAAGAGCTGCAGGTGGATATCAATGCTGATCAGGTTGCAATATTACGGCGGCTGGCACAGACATTTGTTGATGAGTATCACCATGCTGAGCATCAGATGAGTATTCGGCATGGCATGATTGAATCTGAACTGGCTTTTACTCAAGAGTTTCTAAAACAGCTCTCTGAAAACCCAAGTGGAGATGATGAAGCAAAAGAGGAGATGACTCAAAAGGCGGTGGAGAAAGTTCTAAGCCTAAAAGATGTTTTTGAAATTTCAACATTACGAGCAGATACAGCGGTTAAAACCTCTTTTGTTGAGTTAGAGCGTACGGCGCTTGGTATCTCCACCGTGATCCCGCCGAGCCAAATAACAGACTGGATTCGAATCTACTCAATCCTCTTCTCCAACTCAGATTTTCTCTCATACTCTGAGGATGAGATTGACTTTTCTGTTATGCGGAAATATATATCAGACCTGACAACCTACCATCTGATCCAAAGTGTTTCAGAGCTTAAATTGGTGGTTAACCACTCCTTTACTCTGCCCAGTGAAGATAACAAGCCAGACCACTTTAAACGGTTTGGTGAGATATTAAAGCTTAAGCTTCACAGTTTGATGCATAGCAAAGAGGCGGATGAAAAATCATTTCAGGATATGATTAAAGAGCTTGATTTTCTGGATAATAATACGACGCAGTATGTCATTGCTGAAACATTCAAAGGGTTCCAGACTATTGCTGATGCCTTTAACAACACCGCGAATGATTATTTTGTTCGAGACCATGAAAAACTGCTGAAAGAGTCTAGAGATCTCTATAGCCAAATCTGCACACAATGTCTGAAGAATGTGATTGTAAGGCCGATCAAACCTGTGGCGATAGCCTCACCAGATAAGAAGAAAAAATCTTGGCTGAGTCGCCTATTTTCATAGCGCTTTAGTGGAAACGCTCTCCTGATGTGTTAATGGTGCTGGGGATGACGATGGTGCCCGAGAAACCGTCATCAATTAGATGCCGCTTTAAGGTGTGGGCCTTTTTTTCATTGGTGAAAGGGCCAATTTGTACCCGAAAAATAGGCCCGCTGCCGGTTCTGGCTGAGATCACTTTTGTATCGTAATTGATGCGGTTGAGCAGCTTCTGCTTTAGCGCAATGGCATTGACTTGTGTCTGGAAAGCACCCACTTGAAGCAGATAGTGCGGTAGTTTTTCAGGCTCAGCAGAGGTGAGGGCAACCACCTCTACTCGGCCAGTTCCCTTGCTTAAAATGCCCAGTTTTCCGGCAGCAACGTAGGAGAGGTCGATGATCCGTTCGTCGTGAAAGGGGCCGCGGTCATTCACTTTGATGATGATACTGCGCTGGTTGTCGAGGTTGGTCACACGAGCATAGGTGGGCAGAGGCAGTGTTTTGTGAGCTGCGGTCATGCTGTACATGTCGAATGGTTCACCGCTACTGGTACGGTGGCCGTGGAATTTAGTGCCATACCAGGAGGCGATACCCTGCTCGCTATACCCTTCACTGCTTGCTAGACGGTAGTAACGCTTGCCACGCACGACATAGGTGAGTGGGTTGCCGTAACGGCTCAGCTTTTCTGTTTTGGGAATGGCATCAGCAACGGAGTCAAAATCGATCTCTCCACCCTTCGGTGCACCGTCATGTTTTTGGCTGTAGCGTGATGTGCTACAGCCGGTAAAGAGCAGAGGCAGGCAGATTAGTGATAGCAGGCAGAGGCGCGTGCAAATTTTCATATTAGTGGTTGTGCTGTGCTAAAGAGATTAGTTGCGCCTAAGTTCGGCAATCTTCTGACTCAGTTGAAAGACGGCCATTGCATAAAGATTGCTGTGGTTGTAACGGGTGATGACATAAAAGTTGTGCAGCCCGAGCCAATACTCATCACCTGCTTTTCCCTCTAGGTAAATCAGGCTGCTGACGGCATCATTGGGTAGTGTCCAGTCAGTGGTGATGCCGCGTTTGGCAAGGGCGCCAATAGTGGTTTTTGGCTTCATGCCGAGATCGACTAGATCTTGATGCTGCTGACCCGCACCGTTGGCTCGCATCGTGACTGGCACACCATGTTTCCAGCCGTGGCGCTTGAAGTAGTTGGCAACACTGCCGATAATATCGGCGTTGCTATCCCACAGATCTTTAGTGCCATCCTTATCAAAATCGACGGCGTAGCTGCGATAGCTGCTGGAGATGAATTGTGGTTTCCCCATCGCCCCTGCGTAGGAGCCCTTCTTCTCTTGCGGGTTGATATTCTCTTCGCGGGCGAGCAGTAGATAGTGCTCTAGCTCAGAGCGGAAAAATTTGGCCCGTTTGGGATAACCAAAGGCGAGTGTGGCCAGTGCATCGAGGATTGGATAACGGCCAGTGTGACGACCGTAACGGGTCTCAACACCAATGATGGCGACGATGATCTCAACCGGCACACCATATTTTTCTGTGGCAGCGTTGAGTAGTTTCTCATTTTCCTGCCAAAACTCGACACCCTGTTTAGCGCGTGACTCGGTGACGAAGATGGGGCGGTAGTCGGCCCAGGGTTTTGCTTCGGCAGGGCGGTTCATTGCGTCGATAATCGATTGGCGGAACTCAATGTCCCCCATTATCTGCTGTAGTGCCTGTTTATCAAAGTTATGTTTCTTGACCATCTCATCAATAAATTGACCTTTGGCTTGGTCGATATTGGTGTTGGCATAGAGTGTTGTTGTCATGACCAGCGTCAGACAAAAGAGAATCAGTGAATTTAATTGAATGCTCATGTGGGGAGTAGTTTCCGGTGTGTGTGGATGGCCATCAGGATACCGAATCCTGCCATGATGGTCACCAAGGAAGTTCCTCCATAGCTGACCAGTGGTAGCGGTACCCCAACAACAGGCAGCAGGCCAGTGACCATACCCGTGTTGACGAAGAGATAGACAAAAAAGACCAGTGTAATAGCCCCCGCCAGTAGGCGGCAGAAGGTATCTTGTGCCTGTGTGGCGATGTAGAGGCCGCGCAGGATGATGAGTAGATAGATTGCGAGTAGTAGAATAATGCCGACCAAACCGAACTCCTCTGCCAGTACGGCAAAGATAAAATCGGTGGAGCTTTCGGGCAAAAATTCTAGGTGAGACTGCGTACCGTTTAGCCACCCTTTACCGTAGAGTCCGCCTGACCCAATTGCGATCTTGGATTGAATAATGTGATATCCCGCACCCAGTGGGTCGCTCTCTGGGTCGAGTAGTGTTAAGACGCGTTGTTGCTGGTAAGGGCGCATTAAATACCAGATGGCAGGGCCAAGTGCAGCCAACAGGGCGGCAAAGCCAAAGATCAGTCGCCAGCGAATGCCGGCCAAAAAGAGGGCGAAAATCCCAGCACTGGCTACCAAAAGTGCTGTGCCAAGATCGGGCTGTTTGGCGATCATCAAGGTGGGTAGTAGGATGAAGAAGGCGGTGATAGCGATGCGCTTTTTGTCGGGCGGCAGGCGTGCTTCAGCAAGATACCAAGCGACCATCATCGGTACGGCTAACTTCATCATCTCTGATGGCTGGAAGCGAAAAAAACCGAGATTGAGCCAGCGTTGCGCCCCTTTACCCACTTCACCCATGATCAGCACAGCGACTAGCATCATTAGGCCAATGCCGAAGAGCCAAGGTGACCATCGGCGCAGATGAATGGGGGGGATTTGGGCAATCACCAGCATTACTGAGAAGGCGATGCCAAGACGGATGAGCTGACGTTTAATCAGTGCGATATCTTGACCACCGGCGCTGTAGAGTACCATCAGGCCGACACTACAGAGCAGGATCAGAGCGGTGAGTAGTGGGAGGTCAAGGTGGAGGCCGCTGAGCACCCCCTGCTGTCGGCCTGGGTCTGAGCGGCGTAGCTCATTGATGGGGGAGGAGGCTGGGATCATTTTTTATCTCCCAGTAGATATCGATCCATTATGCGTTTAGCGATAGGGGCCGCTACTGAGCCACCGTGGCCACCATTCTCAACAATCACAGCGATGGCGATCTGTGGATCTTCAACGGGTGCATAGGCGATAAATAGGGCGTGGTCACGCATCCGTTTTTCCACGTTCTCCTCGTCATACTCCTCTTCCTGAGCGATGGTGAAGACCTGGGCTGTGCCTGTTTTACCGGCGATACGGTACTCTTTGCTACGAATTTGACGGGCGGTGCCATGTAACCCTTCAACCACCTGAACCATCGCCTCGGCCATAGCATCCCAATCCTCCATTTTCTCAATGGGGATCTGTGTTGAGACTGGCGGTGTGGGAATGTAGCCATTTTGGCTGTTGGCGGGCTCAATTGATTTAACGATACGTGGCACGATGTGCCTGCCACGCATCGCCAGAGTAGCAGTGGCGCTGGCTAGTTGTAGAGGTGTGGTGAGCAGATACCCCTGGCCGATGCCTAAAATGAGTGTCTCGCCAGGGTACCAGGGTTCATTGCGGTTCTCCCGCTTCCAGGCGCGAGAGGGAAGTAGCCCGCCCAATTCGCCAGTGATATCAATACCGGTCGGTTCGCCAAAACCAAATTTGCCCAAAAAGGGCCCAATACGGTCGATGCCAAGGGCACGAGCAAGGCTGTAGTAGTAGACATCACAGGATTCGACCATTGCTTTTTTCATTGAGACTTGGCCATGGCCTCTCTTTTTCCAGTCGCGGTATTTGTGCTCCTGCCCAGGTAGTTGGTAGAAACCAAAGCAGGGGATCTCTTGGGCGAGTTTGACGACGTTATGCTCCAACCCCGCTAATCCGATGAAGGGTTTAATGGTTGAACCTGGTGGATACTGGCCACGCAGGGCGCGATTGAAGAGTGGTTTATCGAGTGAGTCACGCAAGGCGCTGTACTCTTTGCTACTGATGCCATCAACAAATAGGTTGGCATCAAACCCAGGTTTGCTGGCGAGTACCAAGATGCCCCCTGTTTTGGGGTCGATGGCTACTACCGCCCCGTTGAACCCCTCCAACCCAGCCAACGCCTCCTTTTGTAGCTCCATATTAAGGAAGAGGCGCAGGTTATGGCCCGGTGTCGGTGGCTTTGACTCCAGCACCCGCAGTACGCGCCCCTTGGCGTTGACCTCAACTTGCTGCACCCCTACTCTACCGTGCAGCGCGCTCTCGTAACTCTTCTCAACCCCGTTCTTGCCGATGTGGCGGGTGCCGCTGTATTCAGAGAGGTCAATACGCTCAGTTTCATGCTGGTTGATCCGCCCTACATAACCGATCGCATGAGCGGCCGCCTCACCTTGTGGATAGTCACGTAGCAGGATCGCTTTACTATCGACACCTGGGAAGCGGTGTTGGTTGATGGCAAATAGTGCCACCTCTTTTTCATTCAAACGCACGCGGATAGGGATGCTGTCGAAACGGCGGCGCTGCTTTTTTAGGCGCATAAAACGCTGCCTGTCATGCTCACTGATTGGGATGATTTTGCCAATTTCACTCAGTGTGGCTTCAATGTCTTTGACCTTTTCAGGTATCATCTCGAGACTAAATGCGGGTAAATTTTGTGCCAGAAGATTGCCGTTACTGTCATGGATGAGGCCACGTGTTGGTGGTAGTGGCTCAGTTTTTACACGGTTATCTTGGGATAGGGTGCGGTAGTGGTCGTGACTAGTGACCTGCAAATTGACCATGCGAGCAATGATAATACTTAGCGCAATGAAGACAATAATGACGGCAATGACAGCACGTACAAAGAAGAGATGACTCTCGAATAGGTAATCTTTGATCGATATTTGCGGCATTAAGATACTCTAAAACGTCGTCTAACATCACGCAAAATGACATAAATCCAGGGCCATAACATCATGCCAACTAGTGGTGCTGCCCAGTACCAGAGTGATGGGGCTGGGTAACCCATGGCACCGATCACCCAGATGGAGATGAGTCGTTCGACCAATAGCAAAAGTAGTACCGTTAATGCCTGCTGAGGTAGCGGTAAGACACGGGTGCGCTGGTGTAGTTTGAGGCTGAAATAGGCGACGATGGTGAGGCCGATAGCATGTTGGCCCAGTAGTGCACCTTTGAGTATGTCAAGCAGGATTCCGCAGCTCCAGCCGATGCCGATGCCGACGCGATTGGGTGTTGCCATGCACCAATAGATGAGTGTCAACAGCAGCCATTGTGGCTGAAAGGGGGCAAGCCAATCAGGCAGTGGCATGATCTCCAGCATCAGCGCCAGTAGCAGGGTGATGGCAATAGCAAGGGTGCCGTTACGTCCTGTACTCATTGCTCTGCCTCCTGGGTATTTTCCTGCGGCTCAAGAGAGTTAGTCGTATCGAGCTGCCACACCAATAGCACCTCATTGGTGCGTTCAAGATGCGCGGTGGGTGTAGCAAATATGGTGGCAAAAGGACGTCCTGGTTCGTGTCGTACTTCAGTGACTCGGGCGACTGGATAGCCCGCAGGGAAGTGACCACCAAAGCCAGAGGTGACCAGTAGATCGCCCACCTCAATTTCGGCATTGTTGGGTAGTTGTGGTAGCTCTAATCGATCGATGATGCCGGTGCCAAAAGCGATAGTGCGTAATCCATTGCGGTTGACCTGAATAGGCAGAGCATGTTGAGCGTCTGTAATCAGTAAAACAGTAGCGGTATTGGGGGTGACATGGGTCACTTGGCCCATCACTGCATTGGCATCCAATACAGGTTGGCCAATGTAGATGCCCGAACGGCTCCCTTTATTGATCAACACCTGTTGGCGAAAGAGATCTAAATCAACGGCGATTAACTCTGCGACCAGTACACGATCACCGATTGAAAATGATGAGTCTAATAGACCGCGCAGGCGTACATTTTCAGCCTCTAAAGCCTCAAATTTTTGCAGCCGGGCACGCAGCTCCAGGTTCTCTTTTTGCAGTCTCTCTCGGTCACTGAATAGCTCTTCGCGGGTGCTAGAGCGCTCTGATAACCAATCACTGGTGCGAAAGGGGAGGCTAACAACATATTGCAGAGGATAGGTGACCACTGAAAGGGCAGAACGAACACGTTCCAGGTGATTCCAGCGGTGGTCGACCATCATCAGGGTGAGGGAGATGACAATGGCAGCAATCACCTGGACATCAATGGAAGAGCCCTGTGTGAAGATCGGTTTGATGGGTGTATACCTTCCACGCTTAGTGGGTGATAGGCCCTATGGCAATTGTCGGCAGTAGGCATCTCTCTTGCTGGCGATGAATTTTGTGGTCAAATCTATCTATTTGCAAGGCAAGCTCCTACTGCGGTTCTATCGGTTATTCAGATGAGAAGATATCGCCACCGCGTTCGTCGATCATCTCCAATGCACGGCCACCACCCCGCGCAACACAGGTGAGGGGGTCTTCAGCAAGAATAACGGGTAGGCCGGTCTCCTCTTGCAGTAGACGGTCAAGATCTCGCAGCAATGCACCACCGCCGGTTAATACGATGCCACGTTCGGCCACATCGGCACCCAGCTCGGGTGGTGTCTGCTCCAGAGCCGATTTTACGGCACCAATGATACCCGCGAGTGGCTCTTGCAGTGCCTCTAAAATTTCGTTGCTGTTGAGGGTGAAACTGCGAGGAATACCCTCAGCCAAATTGCGACCTTTGACCTCGATCTCAGTCACTTCATTGGCTGGATAGGCGCTACCGATTTCATGTTTGATGCGCTCAGCGGTTGCCTCGCCAATCAGTGTGCCGTAGTTACGGCGTACATAGCTGATGATCGCCTCATCAAATCGATCACCACCGATACGCACTGAGTTGGCGTAGACGATACCGTTGAGTGAGATAACGGCCACTTCAGAGGTGCCACCACCAATATCGAGCACCATTGAACCCTGTGGCTCATCAACCGGTAGACCAGCACCAATGGCGGCAGACATCGGCTCCTCAATCAGATAGACCTCACGTGCGCCAGCGCCTGCAGCCGACTCTTTGATTGCACGGCGCTCAACCTGAGTTGAACCACAAGGGACGCAGATCAGCACACGAGGGCTGGGGCGGATGATTTTTGTTTCATGTACCTTATGGATGAAGTACTGCAACATCTTTTCAGTGACAGTGAAATCAGCGATTACGCCATCTTTCATTGGCCGGATAGCGGTGATGTTGGAGGGGGTTCGGCCCAGCATGCGCTTCGCCTCTTCACCTACTGCGACGACCGATTTTGAGCCGCTAGGTCCACGATCTTGACGAATGGCGACAACAGAGGGTTCATTCAAAACAATGCCTTGACCACGGGCGTAGATAAGGGTGTTGGCAGTGCCAAGGTCAATGGAGAGATCGTTAGAGAACATTCCCCGAATACTTCGAAACAACATAGATTATTAGCCGGTGGTCAGTGTGGAGAGTTGGCAGCCTAGGTGGAGATATCATCTAGCCGCTAAAAAGGGGTAATTTAACAATGGCGCGACGGATGAGCAAGGTATCTGATCAATATTTTAGGATTTATCTGTTTTCACTGCGGGTGCTCCGTTATTATGCCTCTCCCTAAATCGATATGCGGTAATTAAAGTTTGCCTTGTTCCCCCTCTATTGAATATATAAAAAAGGCTTTTATTGGCCTTGATACCTGCTACCCGCTGGCAGATGGCGGAGAGCAGGTTAGGCGTTATCTCGACTCCTCCGCCTCAACATTGATGATGCGGCCCGCGTTGGAGACGGCAACCACCTATCTGCAGCACTACGCCAATACTCACACGACCGTGCACACTTCGGCCAAGATCACATCATCGGTGATGCAGTGGGTGCATCAGCGGATTGTCACCTTTCTACATGCCGACCCAGCTCACTATGCGAGCATCTTGACGGGAAGTGGCGTGACGGCTGCCGTTAACCGTATCGCCAGTGGCATGGCAGCACTGCGCCCCGAGCGAGATGTGGTGTTGGTCTCGATGATGGAACACCACTCCAATGATCTGCCACATCGCCAACATGCTGGTATGGTGGAGCATATTCCGCTTGAGGTTGAGGGCACCTATGCAGGTGTGGTTGACCTACATGCACTGGAACAGCTGCTTGAACAATATAAGGGACGGGTTAATTATGTCTCAGTGACAGGGGTGAGCAATGTCACCGGCATCATCAACCCGATCGGTCGTATCGCAGCCCTGGTGCATCGTTATGATGCCTATTTGCTGGTAGATGGGGCGCAAATGGTGGCGCATATGCCGGTCTATCTTGAGCGTGATGATATCGATCTATTTGTCTTCTCCGGCCACAAAATTTATGCGCCGGGTTCACCTGGAGTGCTGGTGGGAAAGTCCTCTCTCCTCTCTCAGCTTGAACCCCACCAGTTGGGTGGAGGTATGGTTAATTTAGTAACGCCATACAGTTACCAGTTGGAGGAGAGTCTAGAGGCGCGTGAAGAGGCGGGAACACCCAATATTTTTGGTGCGGTGATACTCGCTTGTGCACTAGAGGTACTTGACCAAATCGGTATGGATTCGGTATTCACCCAAGAGCAAACCCTGATTGAGCAGGTGATAAAGAGTCTCTCCGACTCTCCCGGCCTGAAGATCTATGGTGATACCGATTCAACGCGCCGTGTTGGCTCCATCGCCTTCAATATTGCGGGGTTGGATCATGGCCTGGTTGCGGCGCTGCTTAATGACTACTACGGTATCGCAGTGCGGAATGAGTGTTTCTGCGCCCATCCTTATGTAAAGGAGATGTTGAAGGAGGAGCTATTCAGCCTCGATATTGAGGCCTCTTCGGAAGAGGAGGAGCTGTTCCTGGTCAACCTCAAGCGTGGCATGGTGCGGGCCAGTTTTGGTCTCTATACCACCGCTGATGATATTGTCGCCCTGGGTGATGCGTTGCGTGATATTGTCAAAAAACGTCAATACTATCTCGCGCTCTATGAACCACAGCAGGATGGTAGTTACCAACATACCCACTTTAACCCCGCTGCCGAGGCGCTGTTTGATCTTAAACAGGTGCTTGCTGAGCGGCTCTCCTGAGAAAAAAAGCCTAAATTGTGCTAGATTTCGCCTTTTCCAATAACGCCCTATGAGAATTCAGCTATGTCGTTAGAACGCTCCGATGTGGAGAAGATCGCCCATCTGGCCCGCATCGCAATTGATGAGGATAAGGTGGAGAGTTATGCCGCCGATCTGTCAAAGATCCTCGGTTTGGTTGCGCAGATGGATGCCGTTGATACCGAAGGTGTGGTGCCAATGGCACACCCCCTGCACATGAGCCAGCGCCTGCGAGCTGATAAGGTGACTGAGAGTGACAACCGTGAGAAGTTCCAGCGCATCGCCCCGCAGACTGAAGCGGGCCTCTATCTCGTACCTAAAGTGATTGAGTAGAAGAACCACACTATGTTTGAACAGACAATTTCAGAGTTAAGCGCAGCGTTACGCGCTGGCGAATTTAGCAGTGTTGAGCTGACCCGGGCCTATCTTGAGCGGATTAGCCAGCTCGATGGTGAGCTCAACAGTTACATTACGGTTGATGCCGAGGGCGCACTGGCCGCTGCTGCTGAGGCAGACAGACGCATTCAGGCGGGTGACACGAGTCCATTAATCGGCATCCCCATTGCACAGAAAGATATCTTCTGCACCGATGGCGTGAAGACCAGTTGTGGCTCACGCATGTTGGATAACTTCATCGCCCCCTATGATGCCACTGTGATCACCCGCATGAAGCAGGCGGGCATGGTGATGCTGGGTAAGACCAATATGGATGAGTTTGCGATGGGCTCTTCTAATGAGACCAGTTGGTACGGCCCCGTGAAAAACCCCTGGGATCTGGAGCGGGTGCCGGGCGGTTCATCGGGCGGTTCGGCCGCCTCAGTGGCTGCACGGTTGGCCGTTGCCTCAACCGGCACAGATACCGGCGGTTCCATCCGCCAGCCTGCTGCGCTGTGTGGTATCACCGGCCTAAAACCCACCTACGGTCGCGTCTCCCGTTTTGGCATGATCGCTTTTGCTTCAAGCCTCGACCAAGCAGGCACCATGACCCGTAGTGCAGAAGATGCTGCACTGCTATTGCAAGCCATGGCCGGTTTTGATACGGCAGATTCAACCAGTGCCGAAGAGCCGGTGCCTGATTACAGTGCCACGCTAAATGATGATCTCAGTGGCCTGAAAATCGGTCTGCCAAAAGAGTATTTTGGTGAAGGCCTCTCCTCTGAGATGGCCAAAACCATCCATGCGGCGATTGATGAGTACAAAAAAATGGGTGCTGAGGTGGTTGAGATCAGCCTGCCCAATACCCATCTTGCTGTGCCAACCTACTATGTGGTTGCTCCTGCTGAGTGCTCATCCAATCTATCGCGTTTTGATGGGGTGCGCTTTGGCCATCGCTGTGAAGAGCCAAAAGATCTGGAAGACCTCTACAAACGCTCACGGGGTGAGGGGTTTGGCGATGAGGTGAAACGGCGTATTTTGATGGGTGCCTACGCCCTCTCCGCCGGTTATTACGATGCTTACTACCTGCAGGCGCAGAAGATTCGCCACCTGATCTCTGATGATTTCACCCGCGCTTTTAAAGAGGTGGATGTGATCATGGGGCCAACCACGCCCGATAGCCCCTTCAAGTTGGGTGAGAAGGCGAGTGATCCGGTGAGTATGTATCTCTCCGATATTTACACCATCGCGGTTAATCTGGCTGGGTTGCCCGGTATGTCGATTCCGGTTGAACCCATGAAGGGCCTACCGGCGGGTTTGCAGATTATCGGCAACTACTTTGCAGAGGCGAAGCTGTTGAATGTCGCGCATCGCTACCAGCAGCAGACCGATTGGCACCGTTTGATCCCTGAAGGTTATGGGGCATAAGGTGGGCTACGCTCACCCGATACACAGAATTTTGTAGGATATTGATATGCAATGGGAAATAGTCATCGGGCTTGAGGTTCACTCGCAGCTCGCAACCCAGTCGAAAATCTTCTCTGGTGCTGCCACCGCCTTTGGTGCAGAGCCTAACAGCCAAGCCTGTGGCGTTGATCTTGGCCTGCCAGGAGTGTTGCCGGTACTGAACCGTGAAGTAGTGACAATGGCGGTGCAGTTTGGCACAGCTATTGATGCTGAATTGGGTTTTCGCTCTGTTTTTGCACGTAAAAACTACTTCTACCCCGATCTACCCAAAGGGTATCAGATCAGCCAATTTGAGCTGCCGATTGTCGGGCGTGGTGATGTGGATATCGAGCTGGAGGATGGCACGATCAAGCGGGTTGGTGTGACACGCGCCCATCTGGAGGAGGATGCCGGTAAATCGCTGCATGAGGATTTTCAGGGCTGTACGGGTGTTGATCTCAATCGGGCCGGAACTCCACTGCTGGAGATCGTCTCAGAACCCGATATGCGCTCCGCTAAAGAGGCGGTCGCTTATGCACGCAAAATCCACCAAATCGTACAGTATCTCGGTATCTGTGATGGCAACATGCAGGAGGGTTCCTTCCGCTGTGATGCCAATGTTTCGGTGCGCCCTGTTGGGCAAGCTGAGTTTGGTACACGCGCTGAGATTAAAAATCTCAACTCCTTCCGTTTCTTGGAGAAGGCGATCAACTATGAGGTTGAGCGTCAGGTCGATGTGATCGAAGGCGGCGGTAAAGTGGTACAAGAGACACGGCTCTACGATGCTGATAAAGATGAGACCCGCTCAATGCGCTCTAAAGAGGAGGCCAACGACTACCGCTATTTTCCCGACCCCGATCTGTTGCCAGTAGAGTTTGACCAGGCGTTTGTTGATGAGGTGACCAAAGACCTGCCCGAGATGCCCGATGCAAAACGCCAGCGCCTTATTGAGCAATATGGCCTGAAAGTGGCCGAAGCGGTGACGCTGATCTCCAGCCGAGCATTGGCCGACTATTATGAAGCAGCGGCTGAGTCGGCGGGTGATGCCAAACTGGCCGCCAACTGGGTGTTGGGTGATCTCTCTGGGGCGATGAATAAGAACAATATCGCCATCTCTGCGGTGCCGGTTAGTCCCGCTATGTTGGGCGGTATGATCCAACGCATCATTGATAACACCATCTCGGGTAAAATTGCCAAGCAGGTGTTTGAGGCGATGTGGTTGGGTGAGGGTGATGCCGATGCCATCATCGAAGCCAAAGGGCTGAAGCAGATCACCGATACAGGGGCCATTGAGAAGATTGTTGATGAGGTGATTGCTGCCAACCCCAGCCAGGCTGAACAGTTCAGAGCCGGCAAAGAGAAGATGCTCGGTTTCTTTGTTGGACAGGTGATGAAGCAGAGTAAAGGTAAGGCCAATCCGCAGCAGGTTAATGCGTTGCTGCGTAGTAAATTGTCATAATCAATAAACCCTCTCTGCTCCTATTTTGGGGCAGAGAGGAGTGATATTTAGTGCTGCAATAGTGCTACTTGTTTAGTCTCATCCACACTCTCATTGTTATTGACCATATCGCCAACAGGGTAGGTGGAAAATTGCTCGCTGTATAACGTATTTCCTTGGTCATCAATAACGCTAACCCGCCATTCGCCCTGCATCGATGGTAATATTTTTTTGCTGGAGAATACACGCCAGCGCCAGTTTGATTTCACTTCAAAAGGGATTTCAGCCAACACCTCTCCATTTAGCTGCCAACGATGGTAGATGGTGCGACCCTCCAGTTTAGCCACTTCTGTGAAGAAATAGAGCTGCTTGGCACTATCCTCATCGGCAACGCTGCTCAGCAGGTTATCGATTTGATCGATAGGTTCACGATCTTGAATGCCGCTGGTGAATTGGGCGCGCTTCACTAGACCGTTTGAGTGCTGGAGCAGATCACTCTCCATAGTGGCTTCAGTCGTAGCCATAATGATAGGTGTCTCAATCTCCTCCAAAGCAGGAGGAGGTGTGTCGGTTACAGTAACAATCTCTGCTACTACGGGAGATTGCAAGGTATCGATTGTAGCAACCTCTTCTACTGTGAGAGGCTGTAGGGTGTCGACTATGACAACCTCTGCTACTACGGGAGGCTGTGAGATATCGACTGTAGCAGTCTCTTCTATTGTGGGAGGTTGAGGGGTGTTGATTGTAGCAACCTCTTCTGCTGCGGGAAGCTGATGGGTGTCAGCTATAGCAGTCCCTTCTACTATGGGAGGCTGTAGGGTGTCGACTATGGCAACCTCTGCTACTACGGGAGGCTGTGAGATATCGACTGTAGCAGTCTCTTCTACTGTGGGAGGTTGTAGGGTATCAACGGTAGCAATCTCCTCTATAAGAGGTTGGCTTGAAGGGGGTGCGGTGATGGCACTCTCCTTATGCTGTGGCACTACAGGTGCAGAAATATCAATGACCTTAGCTACAGTTTCAGTCGTTGGAAGAGGTATTGTCTGTTCTAAAGCTAGGTCACTATTGAAAGGCAGATAGACCAACAACAGCGCCGTGGCACACATAGTGGTGGCAATGACAGAGATACGGCCGGTGTAGCTTTTTGTGGGTGGTTTTTTTGGCTCAACATTTTCCAGTGCGCCCATTTCACTCGACTTGGATGCTTCATGGCGTGCCTTTTCAAGTGCCAAATAGGCCTGTTCAACGGACATTTCTGGGTAGATGCCGAGCGTCTCACGCTGCACGATCGTTTGATCAAAATAGATATAGACCCAAGTCTTGCTGCCGTTTGGAAAGATGCGCAGTGCCAAATCGACTTCAGCACGCACTTCATATGGCAGGGCGCGAGGTTCTAAATCGATAAAATCACTTTCGTTAAGTTTTTTCATGTCTGTGGCCTAAAATCAAAATGCTTTAAGTTCATAGAAAAGTTTAGCGGCAGCCTATTGTCAGGACTGTGAATCACTTCCCTCTTCTCATTTGATAGTTTGACCTAGGTATCACTTAGCATAAAAAAGCCTCGCCAGATCACTCTGATGAGGCTTTTTTGGGCTAAGTGCTGGAGTGGCAACTAAAGTAAAGAGGCCATAGCTCGGTACCCACAAAAAATAGCCCCTTGTAGAGAGTTTTATTGCAAATTAAACTTCACCGGCAGGCGCAGCAACACTGCCACAGGTCTGTTTTTCACTTTGGCAGGATAAAAACTTGAAGCAAAAATAGCGCGTTTAGCAGCCTCATCGAATGCCTTACCGACAGATTTGAGGATGTGGACTTTTCTGACTCGCCCTTTTTTATCAATCAGTGCCTCCAGCTTAACGACACCACTCACCCCTTGCACTCGCATCACTTCTGGGTAGATAGGTGTCTCTCTATGCAAAAAACGGGGTGATTGCGTGAGCTGGAAAATAGGCACAGGGGTGGGTAACGGCTGCTCCTCTACAGCCTTTGTCTTCATTAGTGGGGATGCCTTGAC
>Ga0256834_1000491_pt1 | contig 28286 bp, 22 predicted proteins | sample 4281140metaG_FD_190536 | JGI IMG/M metagenome (GOLD analysis project Ga0256834, IMG submission 190536) | Hydrothermal vent microbial communities from East Pacific Rise, Pacific Ocean - 4281-140 | ecosystem: Environmental > Aquatic > Marine > Hydrothermal vents | place: Pacific Ocean: East...
CAAGCAAGCGCTTGTCAATTTGAGGAGCGTTTTTATCTAACACTGAGGCAGGGCCGCCTGAAAGAATTATGCCTTTTGGTTTTAATCGAGCTAATTCATCACCTGCTTTTGAAAATGGGTGAATTTCGCAATAAACTCCCGTTTCACGCAATCGTCTTGCAATAAGCTGGGTAACTTGTGAGCCAAAATCTACGATTAGGATTGCTTCATGATTAGGAACAGACATATTATTTCCTTTGCATAATAGAAATATAAAAACCATCTGTGCCACATGAGGCAGGAGTTAGGGTTAGTCCATACTTATCAAAATAGGGTCGTGCTACGCTATTTGAGCCAAATTTTTTCTGCCAAATACTATCAGATGGCAAGGCGGTAAATTCTTTATTGTCCTTTAAGAATTTTTCAATTTGCTCAATATTTTCAGCTGGCAAAATCGAGCAGGTAATATAGGTTAGCTGCCCGCCTTTTTTTACATATTTTGCTGCTTCTTGTAAAATTTTAGCTTGCTGTTTAAGGCGTTCATTTAACAGATTTTCACTTAGCTTCCACTTAGTATCTGGGCGGCGACGCCAAGTGCCCGAACCTGTGCAAGGTGCATCAATAATTACCTTATCCATTTTATCGATTAGGTTTTCTAGCGCCTCATCATTTGGCGCTATGGTTTGCACATTTCGCACCCCATTGCGCTTAAGCCTATCATAAATTGGCTTGAGGCGATTTCTGTCATTATCATAGGCAAAAATTTGCCCTTTATTTTGCATGTTTGCCGCTAAGGCTAATGTCTTGCCGCCAGCGCCTGCGCAATAATCTAACACTTGCTCGCCCTCTTTTGCACCAACTAGAGAGCTTACAATTTGTGAGCCAAGATCTTGAATTTCAAACCAGCCTTTTTTATAGGCTTCATCTGCTGTTACATTTGGCGTGCGAGCATCTTTCTCACCAGCTTTAATGCGCAAGGCCTCAGGAATAATTTTGGTAAATTCAGGGCTAAAGCGTTCCAAAGACTTTTGTACTTTTTCAGAAGTTGAGAGCAATTTATTAACTCGTAAATCAAGCGGTGGACGCAAAGCCAGAGCCTTGCCTTCTTTAACTAAAATCTCACCGAATGCTTTTTCTAAAGTTGTTTCAAGCCATTGCGGGATATTTGCTAGAATATGCTTTGGGGTATTTTTCTTATCAATTTTTACTTCTAGTAATGTTTTTTCTTGCTCGTTGATTTTTTCGGGGGCAAATTTATCGCTTGAAAAATCAGAATTTAGATCATCAACCCTGAGACCCCAATCTCTTATTACAACAGATAAAACTAAAGCACGGGCGTTTTCTGATTGCATTAAATGCGCATGAAGATTTTGCTTTCGCAAAACATCATAGACCAAATTACCAATCGCTGCCCTATCACCAGAACCTGCAAAACGATGGCTTGCGCCCCAGTTTTTTAGCGCCAAAGACACTGGAGCATGATGCTGCTTTATGATTTCTATAATTTCAATAGCGGCAGATATTCTTCCTGATAGACGCATTTAATAAACCCATATAAAAATTCTATATGCTAAATAAATATAGAATACAACCAAAGTAAAAAAGCCAAGCACATAAACAGCAAAACGAAAATTTACGTTATTAGTGCTAATATGAATGGCGGCGTGTATATAGCGCATAATAACAAATATCCACGCTAAAATTATCTCTACCCAACCAATAGAAAATAAAAAAGAAACAATGATTGCGCAGTAAAATAATATTGGCAATTCAAATTGATTGGCAAATGAATTTGCAACTTGTTGTGCTTTTTGCGGATATTTTTTTGTATCAAGAGCAATGTCTTTTACACTTACTTGTTTGGTTTTAATTGCTTTATAGCGTAAAAATCCAAGCAAAAATAACAATGCAAAGGTAAGAAAAGCCTGAGCAAAAACTGCTCCTAAAAGATATTTTTCAAATAAAGATACTGCTATCATCTGTTGCCTCGATAATTTGGGCTTTCACGAGTGATTGAAACATCATGTACGTGACTTTCATGCAATGCCGCCCCTGAAATTTTGACAAATTTTGCTTCACGAGTAAAGACCTGTAAATTCTTAGCGCCAGTATATCCCATTGAGGCACGCACACCGCCAGCTAATTGATGTAATACACTAGCAACAGGCCCTTTATATGCCACCTGCCCTTCAATTCCCTCAGGCACAAGTTTCATTTGATCATCAACCTCTTGTTGAAAATATCTATCGGCTGAACCACGAGCCATTGCACCAACTGACCCCATGCCCCGATATGATTTATAAGAGCGCCCTTGATAAAGATATGTTTCACCCGGACTTTCATCTGTTCCTGCCAAAAGCGAGCCTACCATTGCGCAACTTGCACCGCCTGCTAATGCCTTTGCCATATCGCCAGAAAATTTAATTCCGCCATCGGCAATGATTGGGATATTATGTTTATCTGCCTCTGCTGCGCACGCCATAATGGCAGCTAATTGTGGCACACCAACCCCTGCAACAATTCTGGTTGTGCAGATTGATCCCGGTCCAATGCCAACTTTAACCGCATCAGCCCCTGCATCAATCAGCGCTAAAGTTGCCTCTGCAGTTGCTACATTGCCTGCAACAATGCGAGAATTGGGGCGCAGTTTTTTAAGTTCACGTACCGCTTCAATTACCCGAACAGAATGACCGTGCGCTGTATCTATCACCACAATATCCGCACCAGCATCAAAAAGTTGTATTGAGCGCTCAAGCCCATCTTTACCCACGCTAGATGCCGCACCAACCCTTAAAGAGCCATTTTTATCTTTAATCGCATTTGGATTAGCAATAGCTTTTTCCATATCTTTAACGGTTATCAAGCCGATGCAATTTTTGCTTTCATCTATTACTAATAATCTCTCAATGCGGTGAGTATGCAATAGACGTTTAGCATCTGATTGGCTAACATCTTTATTTACCGTTACAAGATTTTCATGCGTCATAAGTTCTGAAACTGGTTGTGATTTATTTGAAGCGAAACGCACATCACGATTGGTAAGAATACCAACCAGCTTTCCTGTAGCTCGCCCACCAGTGCCACCATTTTCAACTACTGGAATGCCCGAAATAGAATAGTTTTTCATAAGAGCAAGCGCATCATTTAATGTAGCTTTGGGCCCAATAGTTATTGGATTAACAACCATTCCGCTTTCAAATATTTTTACCTTTGCAACCTCTTTGGCCTGCAACTCAGGAGTAAGATTACGATGTATCACACCCAAACCGCCAGCTTGTGCCATAGCAATAGCCATTGCGCTTTCGGTTACTGTATCCATTGCTGAAGAAAGAATGGGTAATTTTAACTCAATATCATTTGTAATACGAGTAGATAGATCAACATCAGTTGGAAGAATTTCTGATTTTGCAGGCTGAAGTAGCACATCATCAAATGTGAGCGCCGCATCGCCAGTAATAGAAGTAATTATTTTTGCCATTCGCCTTATCCTTAAAATGCAAATTTGAATGAATAGAATCATTATATTATAATACGATTGACACGTGCCATTATCACCAAAAATACTGTTTGGCTACAAAAACTATAAAGGTGTTAGCCCTTAAAACCTCTAGCTATTAAATAGGTCTCAGCGCTATCTTGTCGAGAAGCTTTTGGTTTGGCGTGAAATGTTTTTGTAAAGTTTTTCTTTAACTCATTTAATAATTGATGCTCTGTGCCGCCCTGAAAAACTTTTGCTACGAATGTTCCATTTGGTGCGAGTACGTTAATTGCAAAATCTGCGGCTAGTTCGACCAATGCAATGATACGAATATGATCGGTTGGGCGATGCCCTGTTGTTGGCGATGCCATATCTGAAAGAACAAGATCTGCTTTATGGCCACCAAGTGCCTCTATTAGTTTTTCTGGTGCGTCTTCATCGTTGAAATCTTTTTGTAAAATTATCGTGCCCGGAATTGCACCCATTTCAAGATAATCAATACCAACGATTGAGGGGGTTTTATGGGAGGATTGCACTTCTTTTTCTGCTACTTGCAGCCAACCACCCGGAGCGCAACCAAGATCTACAACTTTCATTCCCGGTTTGAATAATTTATATTTTTCGTGCAATTCTAAAATCTTAAATGCGGCGCGCGATCGATAGCCCTCAGATCTTGCGCGTGCAACATAGGGATCATTTAATTGACGTTGTAGCCAAAGAGTTGAGGATAATTTTCGCTTTTTAGCCGTCTTAACACGAGTTTTAAGCCCCGAATTTGCACGTGAATTAGCCCCAGCTACTCCCTTAACCTTACCTCTATTTGTCCCTTTGCCCATTTTAGCCATTATTTTTCTCTTGTTGGTTTTCTTGATCTAAATTTGTTGGGGTTTTTTCTTTTATCCATATCCATTAAAGAAATTAACATGCCTTCACGCAAACCCCTATCAGCTACCCGAATGTAATCTGTTGTCCATTCACGCCTTATAGCCTCAAAAATTGCACAACCCGGTATTACTAAATCGGCACGATCTGAGCCAATACATTGATGCTCCGCACGGCGTTCATAAGACATAGAGATAAGCACACGCATCGTATCAACTACTTCATCATTTCGCATCATCAAACCATCAACTTGCGATCTATCATAACGCTCAAGCCCAAGATGCAGACCTGCTAAGGTGGTAACAGTTCCCGATGTGCCAATCAGGTGCACATTATGGGATTTAATCATGTCTTTCAATTTATTTGAGCCCTTAAAGTTTTTGAGCTTTTCAGCAACAAAGCCAACCATGTCCTCAAATTTTTGCGCACTTACGTCTTTACCGTCAAATTTTTCTGCAATGGAGACAACGCCAATTTCTAACGATTGCCAAGAGCGAATTGAAGATGCTAATTTGCCATTTTCCTTTGGTCGTCCACCACGAAAATCAAGCCATGCTAATTCTGACGAGCCGCCGCCAATGTCAAACATTAGCGCACCCATTACATCTTTTTCAATTAAATCTCCACAGCCAGTAACCGCTAATTTGGCTTCGGTTTGCTGGTCAATTATTTCTAACTCAAGACCGATTTCACTTTTTACACGAGCCAGAAACTCTTCTGAGTTTTTTGCGCCACGACAAGCTTGTGTGGCAATTAAGCGCATTCTCTTTGGTTTGTGGCGCTCTAACTTTATGGCGCATATTTTTAGCGCTTCAAGCGTGCGCTCAATCGCTTGTTCGTCAAGCATTCCGCTTTGAGAAACCCCCTCTCCAAGCCGCACAATGCGAGAAAAACCATCAATTACCTTAAAGCCATTTTCATTTTTTCGGGCGACCAATAGACGGCAATTATTAGTGCCAAGATCAAGCGCTGCATATATAGGGCTTAGCTTGCGCCGATAGGGATATCTATTATTTCCTGTTCGCCTTTTTTTAGGGGGCATAGCACCATTTGCTTTCGAGCTAGCTTTAATAGCTGGCTTTGAGCCTTTGGGGTTACGCTCCTGTTGATGCAATTCGCCCTTTTCATTCTTTTTATTCTTTGGCAAATTTACATCGGCGAACCGATTTATATCGGTCACTTTATATCCTTTTGCTTGGTCGCCAAAATAGCTAAATTGGCTATTGCGCCCAAAGCACGTATTGTAATAGTTAGGATTTATTCAAACTCGCTTTGATAGACCCTACTAAATTTATTTAAGTGTTTTTAATAAACACAGTCCCAAACCAGATTAATGCATTGGTTCTCAATGTCAATATTAAGAATATAAAAGGGCAAATTTCTATATGTTATAAAGTTTGCTTTTCTTGTTAATTGCTTTATGAGGCTAGAGGGTGTGGACTAATTGAGATAATTTCAAAACAGAGTAATATAATGATAAAGCCAACGATGGCAGCTTTTGCTGAACGTTTTAAGTCGGGTGAGAAAAACCAGCCTAAAAAAATCCCCTTCACACCTAATCGTATAAAAATTGAACTTTTAGCCGGTTTAACTGTTGCTTTAGCGCTTGTTCCTGAAGCGGTGGCGTTTTCTTTTGTTGCTGGGGTGCATCCACTTGTTGGGCTTTATGCAGCTTTTATTGTTGGGCTTATTACCGCGATAATTGGTGGTCGTCCCGGTATGATTTCTGGTGCTACTGGTGCGTTGGCTGTTGTGATGGTGGCACTTGTGGCGCAACATGGGGTTGAGTATTTATTTGCAACCGTTGTTTTGATGGGCATTATGCAAATTCTTGCAGGCATTTTTCATCTTGGTAAATTTATTCGACTTGTTCCGCACCCTGTTATGCTTGGTTTTGTTAATGGCTTGGCGATTGTTATCTTTTTGGCGCAACTTAGCCAGTTTAAGATACGAACCCCTGATGGTGCTGAAGTGTGGATGAGCGGTATGCCGCTTTATATCATGCTAGGGCTTGTTGTTCTCACCATGCTGATTATTTGGCTAATGCCAAAAATCACTAAATTTATTCCAGCTCCGCTAGCGGGCATTGGTATTGTCGCTTTCATTGTTATTTTCTTTGGTATTGATGTGCCACGAGTTGGTGATCTGGCTTCAATTAAGGGTGGTTTGCCGCAATTTTCTATTCCGATGGTTGATCTAAATCTTGAAACCCTAAAAATCATTTTTCCTTATGCAGTTATTTTAGCGGCGATTGGGCTGATTGAAAGTCTTTTAACGCTTAATTTGGTTGGTGAAATTACTGAACGGCGCTCGGGTGCTTCAAAAGAATGTGTAGCGCAAGGCGTTGCAAATACGGTGACTGGATTTTTTGGTGGTATGGGTGGTTGCGCAATGATTGGGCAATCTATGATAAATGTTAAATCTGGTGGGCGCACACGGCTCTCTGGCATTAGTGCGGCGCTGTTTTTATTGGTGTTTATATTATTTGCCTCTGGCTTGATTGAGCAAATTCCTCTTGCCGCTTTGGTTGGTGTGATGTTCATGGTGGTGATTGGAACTTTTGCTTGGCGTTCGTTGGTTATTTTACGTAAAATCCCGCTTATTGATGCATTAGTGATTTTGCTAGTGACGGTGGTGACAGTTGAGCATGATCTAGCAGTTGCTGTTGTGGTTGGGGTTATAGTTTCAGCGCTTGCTTACGCTTGGAGCAATGCTAAGCGCATTCATGCTCATATTGAAACTGATGATAAGGGTGCTAAGATATATAAGATTCAGGGCCCATTATTCTTTGGCTCAGTTGAAGGATTTTCAGAAATTTTTCACCCTGAAAGTGATCCAGAATTAGTAATTGTTGATTTTATGAATTCACGAGTTGCCGATCAATCTGCTTTGCAAGCAATAGAAGATTTGGCTAAAAAATACAAAAAACAGGATAAGATTTTACAATTAAGGCATTTAACTCAAGATTGCCATCGCTTGCTAAAACGTGCAGGGCAGTTAATGGTAGATTCTGATGATGACCCTGAATATCAAGTGGCAGCTGATTATTCTGTTAGGACAGGAACTCTGGGCGGTCATTAATTGTTAAAAATGGGTTTTTGAAAAACATGGATAATCAGCAAGCAATATTAGATATTATGATTGAAGCAGCGCTTGAGGCTGGCGAAGCAATTCTTGAAATATATGAGACTTCCTTTACTAACACCGCAAAAGCTGATGGCTCACCTGTTACTATTGCCGACCAAAGGGCTGAGGATATTATTCTCTCTCATCTGGCGAAGACTGGCATTCCTGTTCTGGCAGAAGAAAGCGCCGAAGCTGGCAAAATTCCAACTTTAGGAAAGCGATTTTTTTGTGTAGATCCGCTTGATGGCACTAAGGAATTTATCAAGAAAAATGGCGAGTTTACGATTAATATTGCTTTGATTGAAAATGGCAAACCTATATTGGGTTTGATTTCTGTTCCTACGCAAGACAAGATTTATTTTGCTAGTGAAGATGGTGCGTTTAAGACAAAAATTATTGACAATAAAATTGGTAAAAAAGAAAAAATTTCTGTTGCTGGGTGTGGCGATATAAAGCTTGTTGCTTCTCGCTCGCACGGTAGCGAATTATTAAAAGAACTTGATATTAAACTCCCCCCCTGTGAAGATGTGTCGGTTGGATCAGCGCTAAAATTTTGTCTTTTGGCTGAGGGTAAGGCTAGGCTTTATCCACGCTTTACTAATACTTATGAATGGGATAGCGCTGCAGGACAAGCTATTCTTGAAGCAGCAGGCGGTGTGGTTCTAACTCTTGATGGATTGCCGCTCACTTATGATAAGGCAAAAGATAATTACCTAAATCCGTTTTTTGTAGCGGCGGATTGTGAAGAGCTTGGCGAGCAAGTTGCTAAATATATGAATGAGATTTGCTCTAGCTAACTATCTTTTATTTTTCACTGCATTGCTTTATGGACCTCCTCATGGTGAGCCTGTCGAACCATAGGTTAATATATGCCTAACAAGCATATGCTTGACAGGCATATGTTTGTTTGATACATACCTGACGAACATAAATGGGGATCAACGAAAATTTGGTTGACATCATCAATACGTGTGTTGCATATATAGAGCACTAGCATAGCGTTACGCATAATATGTGAATGATAATAGTCAATTATATTTACTGCATAGATGTTCAACATATGTCTAATAAACAAAGCTGGGTAACAACATGAACATTCAAGCTCTATGCCTTTCAATTCTTTATGATAAAGATGTTACAGGCTATGAAATTAGAAAACTCTCAACACAAGGGGAGTGTGCCTATTTTGTTGAGGCATCTTATGGCTCAATCTATCCAGCGCTTAACAAGTTAGAGCAAGGCGGTTATGTGACTTCGCGTCAAGAAATCCACGTTGGCTCACCGACCAAAAAGATTTATTCCATTACTGATACTGGGCGTTCAAAATTCCATAATTCATTATTTGATGAATTGGGTGAAGATATTTTTCGCTCCGAATTTTTATTGTTTGCTCGGTTCGCTTCGCTCTTACCCGCAGCACTTGTCAAACAAAGATTAGATGAGCGCATTGAAGGACTTGAGCAAAAACGCCATGGGCTAAAAGAAATGTTAGAAGCGCCATTACAAAAAAGTGACGTGTGGGTATTAAATTACGGATCAAACGTCATTAGTGTTGAAATTGAATATATTAAAACCCATATGCATCAATTAATAGCTTTGGCTGTGCAAGAGGACATGCCAATTTTGGCACAATAATCAGGATATATCTATGAAATTTATTACTTCTTATGGCGTAGCTTTTGTGTTGATTTTACTTGTCGGTGGTTGGCTGGTTACTGGCACATTTATTCAGGGTGGCAATGGGCCTGGTGAAGGCGAAAAATCCATTATAGGCATGTTCGCTGGTGATGACAAAAAGGCAGCCACAAATGATGAACCTGCGGCAGGAGAAACGGCGACAAAAGAGAAAGAAAAAGAAGTTAGTTTACAATCAGTGCGCCTAAGGCTTTTCACCGCACAACAAATGCCAATAGAAGTTCCGCTTCGTGGACGCACAAAGGCAAATGCTACTATTTCAATCAGTGCTGAAACTAGCGGACGAATTGAAGAAGTTCATGTTGTTAAAGGGCAATCGGTAAATGCTGGCGATCTTATTTGCACTCTTGATAGTGGAGTGCGTGAAACTCAGGTTAAACAGGCAAATGCAAGTTTAGCACAAGCAAAAGCAAGCCTTTCCCAAGCGCAAGCCGATTTTGAAACCAACAAGAATTTACGGGAGAAAGGTCTTTCCTCTGCCAATAGCGGACGTTCCTTTGAAGTGCAGCTACAGGTTGCAAAATCTTCTCTTGCTGGGGCGCAAGCATCTCTTGAGAGCGCTAATTTGGAATTAGAGCGCACAAAAATACATGCAAAAGTCAGCGGCATTGTGCAAGACCCACTCGCCAATGTTGGTGATATGATGGGAGGCGGCACTGCTTGTGCAACATTGGTTCAGCTTGATCCAATGTTATTTGTTGGCAAAGTTGCAGAAACTAAAGTTTCTCTTATTAAAGAGGGCATGAGCGCAAAAATTACAACGATTGGCTCACAAGTTATGAACGGCAAAGTTAGCTATATTAGCTCAAGTGCTGATGAGGAAACACGCTCTTTTAATGTTGAAATAGAAATGGATAATTCAAAGGGGTTAATTCGCTCGGGCCTTAGTGCCAGCGCAACTATTACTGCTGGAGAAATAAAAGCGCACCTTATTCCTCAATCTACTTTAACGCTTAATTCTGACGGTGCTATTGGGGTTAAAATTGTTGACCTTGAGAAAAAAGTTCATTTTGTTGAAATAACAATTATCAAAGATAATAATGATGGAGTTTTTGTGCTTGGATTGCCAGACAAAGCGCCAATTATTATTTTTGGGCAAGAATATGTGGTTGATGGGCAAATAGTTGAACCCACAATGATTGAAGCGGAGCAAGCATCATGATGAATATGCTTGAGGCGATATTACGCCGCCCCAGAACCGTTCTCACCGTAATGCTTATTATGCTTGTTGCTGGCATTTATGCTTTTATGACATTGCCTCGTGAGGGCGAACCCTCCATTGATATTCCATATCTTAGTATCAGCACCGTGCAAACGGGCATTTCCCCAAGCGACGCAGATAGGCTTTTGGTGCGTCCGCTTGAGGCCGAATTAGCCAATCTTGATGGTCTGAAATCTATGCGCTCTTATGGCAATAATAATAGCGCCACCATCATTTTAGAATTTGAAATGGACGTTGATATTGATGATGCAGTGCAGGACGCAAAGGATGGGGTGGATAGAGCCAAGCCAAACCTGCCAGATGATGCAAATGATCCAAGTGTAACTGAAATTTCTATTGATGATTTTGGCACGATAACCATTGCTCTTTATGGGCAAATACCCGAAAGAGCAATCAATAAGATCGCTCTTGAATTAAAGGAAGATCTCGAGGGGATTGGTAATGTTCGTGAGGTGGAAATATCTGGCGACAGAGAGGAAGTTTTAGAGGTCGTTATTGATCAGTTAAAACTAGAATCTTATAATTTAACCGCCAATGATTTATTTGACGCTTTGGCAAAAAATAATCTGATAATTCCTGCTGGACGATTAGATACGGGTCAGGGGCGGTTTGCGGTAAAAGTCCCAGGACTTATTGAAAGTGCCGTTGATGTTTATAATTTACCGCTAAAAACCTCTGATGATAAAGTGGTCACTTTTTCAGATGTAGCTACAATTTCACGTACTTTTAAGGACGCAACCAGTTTTACAAGGGTAAATGGGCAACCAGCGCTTATATTATCGGTGCAAAAAAAGCTGAACACTAATATTTCTGATATTTCTAAAGCTGTTAGGGAGGTCACTGCAGAACATGCAAAGGACTGGCCGCAGACTTTACAATATTCTTTCATGATTGATATGGCAAAATTCTCAACAAGAATGTTTAACTCACTACAAGCCTCAGTTTTTACCGCAATTTCATTAGTGCTAATTGTTTCAATCGCATTATTGGGTTTGCGCCCTGCACTGTTAATTGGTTTTTCTATTCCTGTTTCATTTATGATTGGGTTTTTGTTTTTGCAATTTATGGGCATGACCATTAATATGATGATTATGTTTGGGCTTGTTTTAACCGTTGGCATGTTGGTTGATGGCGCTATTGTGGTTACTGAATATGCCGAGCGTAAAATTTCTGAAGGCTTGAGCCGACAAGAGGCCTTTATTCAAGCAGCAAAAAGAATGTTCTGGCCTATTGCCTCTTCGACCGCAACAACTCTAGCGGCGTTTTTACCGCTACTTATGTGGCCGGGAATTATTGGTAAATTTATGTCCTATCTGCCAATAATGGTAATAGTTACGCTAACATCATCGCTAATTGTTGCAATGGTTTTTATTCCAACTGTCGGACGATTTGTTGCTCGCAAGAAAGTAAGTGAAAAAGAAAAAGCCCATGCTCAAGTACTTTCTGGCTCGGCTAAATTTGACATTAAAGAAGTCCATGGCATGACGGGAGGCTATGTTCGCTTTTTATCATTTTTGGTTAAGCACCCAATAATATCGCTTAGTGTTGGGTTTTCATTGGTTGGTGGGGCGTTCTTCATATTTGCCTCTAACCCAACAGGCACGGTTGCATTCCCTGTGATTGAACCTGAATATGCAACTGTTGCTGTTACTACTCAGGGCAATTATTCACCCGTTGAAATACGAGGTATTTTACTTGAAGTTGAAAAAGAGGTTCTAAAAGTTGCTGGCATTGAAAATGTAACAATGGGTTTTGGCTCATCTGGTGCTGTTGCCTCTACCCCACCTGATACAATCGGAAATTTTCAACTTGAATTGATAGATTATAAAAATAGACGAAAAGCTAAAGAAATATTTGATGAGGTAATAAAAAACACTGAAAATATTTCAGGAGTTGGTATTGAACTTATTGGAATGGAAGATGGGCCGCCTGCTGGCAAAGATATAAATTTACGAATTGAAGCAAGTGAGTATGAACTGCTTGCACCAGTAATCGCTAAAATTCGTGATTATGTTGACAATGAGTTGGGTGATGTAGTTGCGATTGAAGATGGTCGTCCTAAACCCGGTATTGATTGGGAGATAAAAGTTGATAGAGATATGGCGGCACGCTTTGGCATAGGGATTCGTGATCTTAGCCCATATATCCAGCTTGTTACAACTGGGGTAAATCTTGGCACTTACCGCCCCGATGATGCTATTGATGAACTTGATATTGTTGTGCGCCTGCCAAAAGATCAACGCTCATTTGATGCGCTTGATTCTATGCGAATAATCACCCGAAATGGGCTTGTACCTGTTTCAACATTTATCACTCGTGAGCCAGTGCAAAAAATTTCTTCTATTGCTCGTTGGGATCAAAAATATCGCATGAATATTGGAGCGAACGTTAGCGGTGTTGATGGAAACGGCAAAGATATAACTTCATCTGATAAGGTGGCGCAATTAAAAGAGTGGACTTCGAGCCAAACATGGCCTGATGGCGTGGAGCTTGTCTATGGTGGCGCTGACGAACAAACAAATGAAACAAATGCCTTTATGATACAAGCTGGGATTGGGGCAATGTTCTTGATGTTCTTAATTTTACTGACGCAGTTTAATAGTTTTTATCAGGTTTTTGTAACGCTCTCAACCGTTGTGATGGCGGTGGCTGGTGTGCTGTTGGGTATGTTGGTGACGGGGCAGGCGTTCTCTGCCATTATGACAGGAGTTGGAATTATTTCGCTGGCTGGCATTGTGGTGAATAATTCAATTGTGCTGATTGACACTTATAACCGCTTTAGGCGCAAGATGAATATTGATCCGCAAACTGCTATTTTAATGACCGCCGCCCAACGTATCCGCCCCGTTATGCTAACCACCATCACAACTATTTTTGGTCTGTTGCCAATGGCGATGGGCGTAACTCTAAATTTCTTTTCTCGCTCAATAGAAATTGGCTCAATCGCTGGCTCTTGGTGGATACAATTAGCAACCGCTGTTATTGCTGGCCTGTCTTTCTCTACCCTTCTAACTCTGGTTCTAGTGCCTGTTATGCTAACTGCACCATCAACTATTTGGGCTTCGATTAAAAATATTGGAGCGAAAGGCAGGGCCAAGAAATTGGCTGAAGCTGAAGCAAAAGCTAATATGAAGGAAGATGCTCCTGAAGTTGATAGTACGAAGAAATATATTAAAAAGGGTAAGAAGAATGATGAGGCTTTGGCTAAGGAAGCTGCTGAGTAGTGGGAGTTTAACCCAAACACTTCATGCGATCATCACTTTTTAAGTTTGACCCCCCACCCGCTTTTTTACCTAACCCCACCCTCAATCCCTCCCCGCGAGAGGGAGGCAGATTGAGTTTGTGTTTAATCCTATAAAAGCCAATACTCCGAGCCAAGTCCCCCTTGCGGGGAGGGATTGAGGGTGGGGGGGTAGAATAAAACCCTAAAGCTGCTTTTCTTTTGCCTTACGCAACTGCTCTTCTGCTTCACTTGCCTCACGCTGGCGATCCCACATTTGTGCATAAAGGCCTTTTTTGCTAAGTAATGCTCTATGTTTACCACGCTCAACGATTTCACCTTTTTCTAGCACTATAATTTCATCAGCATTGATAATGGTTGAGAGCCTATGCGCTATAACTAGAGTTGTGCGCCCTTTTGAAACTGCATCTAATGCCGATTGAATTTCACGCTCGGTTTTTGTATCAAGCGCTGAGGTTGCTTCATCAAGAATTAAAATTGGTGGGGCTTTTAATATTGTTCTGGCTATCGCTACTCGTTGCTTTTCACCACCCGAAAGTTTTAACCCACGCTCGCCAACTCTTGTTTCATAGCCTTTAGGAAGCGAGGCAATGAACTCACCAATTTGCGCCATTTTTGCCGCTTCTTCTATTTCAGCTTGAGAAGCATTAGTACGACCATAGGCAATATTATAACCTATCGTGTCATTAAACAAAACCGTATCTTGCGGCACCATGCCAATGGCTGCACGAAGGCTTTTTTGTGTAATGGTGCGCACGTCTTGTTTATCAATTTTTACATTACCGTTTGAAATATCATAAAACCGATAAATAAGCCTTGAAATTGTGGATTTTCCAGCACCTGATGGCCCAACAATGGCAATAGTTTTGCCTGCTGGCACTTCAAAACTTACATTTTTTAATATCGGTCTATCTTCATCATAGTGAAAAGAAACATTTTCAAAACTCACAACAGGGCCAGTTATTTTTAGAACCTTTGCATCTGGCGCATCTTCAATTTCGGGGTCTTTATCAAGTAGCATGAACATTTCTTCAATATCGGCTAGGCCTTGACGTATCTCACGATATACCGAGCCAATAAAATTTAGTGGACGATAGATTTGCATCATAAATGTATTGACCAGCACAAAATCACCGATTGTCATTTTGCCTTCCATCACACCATTTGCCGACATTATACCTATGACAATCATGCCAGTCCAAAATATTAGCCCCTGCCCAAAATTTAACATTCCAAGCGAAGTCCACATTTTTATGGCGGCTTTTTCATAATTTGCCATCGAGCTATCAAAACGTTTAGTCTCTAACTCTTCATTGCCAAAATATTTCACGGTTTCATAATTTATCAAACTATCAATGGCTTTTGAATTGGCCTCAACATCGCTCTCATTCATCGCACGGCGAATTGCAATGCGCCAATTTGATGCCCGAATGGTGAAAAATATATAGGTAAAAATTATCGTAAGTAGCACGCCCAAAAATTGCACACCAAACAGCCAAATAAAAATAATTGAAACAATTATAAATTCAACAAAAGCTGGCGCAGTATTGAGCATTGTAAAGCGCACAATGGTTTCTATGCCCTTTGTACCACGCTCAATTATACGAGAAAGACCGCCCATATGGCGCTGAAGGTGAAAACGCAGCGAGAGTTTATGTAAATGAATAAAGGTTTTGCGAGCTAATTGGCGCACCGCATGTTGCCCAACCCTTGCAAAAAGCACATCTCGTAATTGCTGAAATAGGCTATCCATAATATTAGCAATACCAAAAGCAATTACCAGCACTATTGGCACTGCAATACCCATCATAAGTTCTGGATTATCTGCGTTTTCCCCTAGTGAATCTATAATGCCCTTATAGGCAAATGGTATTAAGGTTGTGGCGACCTTTGCCAACATCAAAGCGCCAATGGCGGCCATTACTCGTAATTTTAGATCAAGCCTATCGGAGGGCCACATATAGACCCAAAGGTTTTTTATAGTTGAAAAAAGCGAGCCTTCATCAGCGCTAATTTTTGGTTTGTTTTCACTCATTACTGCTTTGCCTTTTTAGCTATATTTGCCTTTATTTGTGTTTTTAGATAAGCATCAAAATCTGCTTGCATTTCATCAAGACGCTCAAGACAAATAGTATAACAATTTTTTGTACCCTCAGATTTTCTCTTAATTAATCCAGCCTCAAGCAGCACCTTTATATGTTGCGAAATGGTGGATTGCGCCAAGTTGATTGATTTAGTTACGTCAGCGCAACAGCAAGTATTGCTTTCTCTCTTGTCGCCGTTGTTCGCTTCGCTCTCGACCCCGACACCCCCGCCATTATTCTTGTCGCCGTTGTTCGCTTCGCTCTCGACCCCGACACCCCCGCCATTATTCTTGTCGCCGTTGGTCTCATTTTTTCTTGCCGCCGTTGGTCGCTTCGCTCCCGTCCCCGGCACCCCCGCCATACTCCCGACCCCGCCGCATTTTTGCGCAATAATACGCAAAATATTGAGCCTTGCTGGGTGAGCAAATGCACGAAGAGCAAAGGCTAGATTTTTATCACTTGAAATTTTTTCCTTCATCGTAAATTTACGATAAAGACTATATTTATAAAATCAAGCCTTTAGTTGCTAGATTTCATTAATTTATAGGTAATTGATTCATATAGCGCTTCAAAAGAAGCGTCGATTATATTGGGTGAAACGCCTATTGTTATCCACCTTTCACCGCTTTCATCTTTGCTCTCAATTAGCACTCTAGTAACAGCGCCAGTACCACCATCAAGAATACGCACCTTAAAATCTACCAGCTCTAAACCTCTAATAATATCGCTATATTTGCCGAGATCTTTTCGCATTGCTTGATCAAGCGCATTAACAGGGCCGTTGCCCTCAGCAACCGACATGAACAGCTCGCCTTCGATATTTATCTTTACCACAGCTTCTGAAACGGTGACTAATTCGCCTTTAACATTATGACGACGCTCGATTGAGGTGCGGTAGCCCTCGACCTCAAAATATTTAGGCAAAGTGCCAAGAGCTTTGTGCGCTAAAAGCGCAAAAGAAGCGTCTGCTCCATCATAAGAATAGCCCCTCGCCTCTCTTTCCTTTACCTGTTTTAATAAAGCGCTTAGGCGTTCATCATTTTTATCAACTTCTATATTATGCCTTTTTAGCGCCACCAAGAGATTAGATTTGCCCGCTTGTTGTGACATTTTTATTGAGCGTTGATTACCAACCAATTCTGGCTCTATATGTTCATAGCTTTGAGGGTCTTTTATCAATGCTGAGGCGTGAATACCAGCTTTTGTAGCAAAAGCTGAGGAGCCAACATAGGGGCTATGATCATTTGGCGCACGGTTTAATATATCATCAAATGCACGTGAAATATGGGTTAGTTTTTTTAGTTGCTCGTTATTTATTGATAGGCTGAATTTTTTAGAAAACTCATTTTTTAGCATAAGAGTTGGAATTAGCGTGATAAGATTTGCATTGCCGCAGCGCTCTCCTATTCCCCCTAATGTGCCTTGCACTTGGCGCACCCCCGCTCGCACCGCCGCTAAAGAATTGGCGATGGCGTTGCCAGTATCATTATGAGCATGAATACCTAGTTTTTCACCTGGGCAAATATCTAAGATTTCACTGACAATCTGCTCTATTTCAAAAGGTAATGTACCGCCATTTGTATCGCAAAGCACCACCCAATTTGCGCCTGCATCAAGCGCTGTTTTGATGCAAGATTTTGCATAATTTGGGTTTGCTTTATAACCATCAAAAAAGTGCTCGCAATCTAGCATGGCTTCTTTTTTTGCATTAATCGTTGCTTTAATTGATTGCTCAATCGAGATTAGATTTTCTTCAAGGCTAATACCAAGTGCTTGCTCAACTTGTTTGTCCCACGCTTTTGCTACAAAGCAAATTGCGTCTGATTTTGCATCGATTAGAGCTTTAATTCCGACATCATTTTCTATTGAGCGCCCTGCTCTTTTTGTCATACCAAAGGCCGTAAAAACTGCATTTTTAGTGCGTTGTTTGCTAAAAAACTTGTCATCAACAATATTTGCACCCGGATATCCGCCCTCGATATAATCAATACCTAATTCTTCAAGCAAAGAAGTAATAGAAATTTTATCCTCAAGCGAAAATTCAATTCCTGTGGTTTGCGCACCATCTCTAAGGGTCGTATCGAACAAGTATAATTTTTGTTTCTTCATTTTATTTTCCATCTGAAGTTATAATTATTTCAACGCAATAAAAACTACAATTATTGTAATGAGCGACACCAAAATGATTTTAGCAACAAAGGTATAGATTAGCCATTTGGGCATTTTATTCTTATCATCTATTTTGCTTTTGTTAGTTGGAACAGTCATTTCTTGCTTAGCTTTCCGTTTTGGTTTCATTATCTGGATGCTGATTTGATTTGACACAAGACATGAAATCTTGCCATTCATCGCTAATTTCACTACTTGCAGGCAGGCTACATAAGCCGTCAAAAAACGGCAATTTATCTGCTGTATTCACCTGAAAAACTGGTGCAATTTTTGCTGGATCATCAAATGATCCAATAGAAAATTCAAGCCCAAATTTTGTTTCATAAGCTAATGGTGTTCCGCAATTTTCGCAAAACCCACGCCTTGCCATGTTAGAACTGGCAAACCATTTGGGTTTTCCCCGTGTCCACTTGCCATCATTCACTGTTACTAAAGCACCAAAAAAACTGCCATAGGCTTTTTGGCACATACGACAATGGCAAATTGAAGGGCGCCCAAAATTGCTGGCGCAAAAGCGTACTGCGCCACATTGGCAACCGCCTGTTAGAATTTCACTCATTTTTTGATCTCCCAAGAAGTTATGCGTTCGCCAGTTTTTTCATCTTTGCCATCTTTAAGAGAAATTCCAGCCGTCGCTAATTCATTGCGGATAATATCAGCCTCTTGCCAATTCTTCTCACTAAGAGCTTGAAGTCTTAAGGAAATTTGCCTTTCAATTAAAACTACGTCAACACCTTGGTTTTGATTTTCTCTTGCTTGTTGGAACTCTTGCATGGTTGCAAAATTCACCAAGCCAAGCAGTTGCAACGACCCGAACAGACGATTGGCATTATGCAGTTTTTTACCCGATGCGTGACGGTGCAGATGCGAGATAACTCCTGACATATTCATGTCATCAGCAAGCGCAAATAGCAGTTTTGAACATGGGCCAAGAGCCTCAATTTCTACACGATTCGCTTCGTCAAATTTTAAACCAAGAGCAAGAATTGTGTTTTTCCACTTGCCAAGAATCTTCTCCGCTTCCTCCAGTCTGGCAACACAAAAATCTATTGGCTCTTTATAATTGGTCATTAACATGGCAAGGCGCAATACATCTCCTGGCCATTTTTTATCGCCAAACTTATCGCTTTCAAGCAATTCACTTATGGTGATGAAATTGCCGTCAGATTTTGACATCTTTTTGCCTTCAATTTGCAAAAAACCATTATGAAGCCAATAGTTTGCCATTTTATCATTATCATGTGCACAGCAAGATTGCGCAATTTCATTTTCGTGATGCGGGAAAATTAGATCTAGTCCGCCGCCATGAATATCAAATTGTTTTCCAAGCAATGCCTCGCTCATAACTGAACATTCGAGATGCCAACCTGGTCGCCCCCTGCCCCACGGGCTTTGCCAACCCGGCTCGCTTTCGCTTGAGAGTTTCCAAAGAACAAAATCGCCAGGATTTTTCTTATGCTCCTCAACCTTTATACGTGCGCCAGCCTTTTGTTCATCTAGTTTGCGATTTGATAATGCACCATAATTTTTCATCGAATTAACATCAAATAACACCTCGCCACTTGCAACATAGGCGTGCTTCTTTTCAATCAAAAGTTTGACCATTTCTATCATACCATCAATATGATCGGTGGCTCTTGGCTCAAAACTTGGTTTAAGGCACAATAACGCTTTTACATCTTTATGAAATTGGTCTGTGGTTTTTTGCGTTACTTTTTTTATCGCTTCATTTAATTCTAAATTTGGAAAATCTTGTGCGGCACGAGCATTTATCTTATCGTCAACATCTGTGATATTGCGCACATAGGTTACATGATTTTCTCCATAAACATGACGCAACAGGCGAAATAGCACATCAAACACTATTACTGGTCTTGCATTGCCAATATGGGCATAATCATAAACCGTTGGCCCACAGACGTATAGGCGCACATTATCCGTTTTTATTGGGACAAAATCCTGCTTTTTACGGCTAAGCGTATTATAAAGTTTGATTTTTATTTTACTATCAATTGTCATTTATGCCTCAAAAATACTGGTCTAGCATTAGCAGGCTCGGATATGTTCGAAGAAAAGGAAAAACCGCGCCGCTAACAGATTTAGCGAATAATAATGCAGGTAATAATGCAAATTTGGCTCAGGTGTCTCATGTGGCTAGTTTGGCGTTGTTAAAAAATAAAAGCAAGTAAAAATTAAAAAACACGATTAGACACACAATATTCAAGTTTTCTTGCGATAAAGGAAATTAATAATCAAATTTTTATATAGTAATGATATTAGCATTTGATTCTAATAAGATTTGCACATAAAAAAATAAGGAGCATTTAGTGAAACTAGTATCAGCACTTAGACTGCTTGCTTTTTTATTTGTTAGCATTTCATTGCTTCTGCAAAGCAATGTAGCTTTTGCACAATCTAATTCATGCTCAAAACTCACTCAAACCTTGCGCTCACTTGATAGAAATAGAGATTACCGCTCATATAAGAGGAATAACGCAACATATCAGGCAATAGCTAAGGATCTAAAACAACAAGAAAGCAAATTTGTTCGTGGTGGTTGTCAAAAACAGCTAAATGCAAAGCAAAAACTCTCAGGCGCATGTAGAATTGTTGCAAGAAAAATCTTAAAGGGTCGCTCAAATCTTGAAAAATTAAAAAACAATATTGGCACTGGGCAAATGGTAGCAGAACAAAGAAAGCAGGTTTTGCAACAAATTGCTTCTCGTGGATGTAATAATCAAAATAATAATTCTCGATCAAGTGCTAGTGTGCAACGAACTAATCAACCTACAAAAACGCTTTTTGATATATTATTTGGAAATAGTGGAAATGAAATTCAAGCAGATGATTTTGAAACTACCACTAATCTCTCAACTATTCGCACGGTTTGTGCGCGCTCATGCGATGGGTATTTTTGGCCAATAAGTTTTTCTACAACAGAACAATATCTTTTAGACGATGCTAGGCAATGCAAAATTGAAGCAAAAGGTGCTGATGTTGATTTGTTTTATTATCGTAATCCGGGTGAGCGAGCTGAAGATATGATTTCAATTTCTGGCAAGCCCTACACATCAACGCTAAACGCTTTTCGCTATCGCAATGAATATGATCAATCTTGCGCTATTAAGCGAAATGTGAATTTTGGATCTATGCAATTAGTTGCAGCTAAAGAGGGCGAAACATCTCGCATAATGATAAGTTTTAACGATATTAATTTCCCCTTACCTCTTCGTGATCCTCGCCAAACACAAGAAGTGGTTGTTGCTCATGCTGTTACTACTATCCCACTACCAATTCCTCGCCCCTTACAAGAGGGAGAAGATGCGCCAGAAATACGTCTATCAGCTACTCCAAAAAGCAATGAGCCGCTAAGAAGTTTTACTCTAAATGGCAAAAATATTAGGATAGTCGGGCCAGACACTCCTTACGCCCAATTAGGGGAAGAAGGAGTTTGAGCTTATATGAAGAAAAGTTATTTGCTTTTAGCAAAGCAAAATACCTTCCTTGTCATATTGAGTGCAAGCCGAAACATCTTTTTATCGTGCTAGTGCAACAACCCAATGCGCCAGAACTAGTACACACCCTTAAAGGCTACCAAAAGTTCTAACCTAAAGGCGTAGTTTAATTTTAGTAAACTAAGGACGCAAGCAACCTCCGCCCATAAAGCGGGGGCTGTTTTTTTAAAGAAATATTATTGTTAACTTAAAGCCCTTCAATAACACCCTTTAATTTCTCACGAACTTCACCAGCAATAGCGCCAAGCTCTTCATTACCAACTGCCATCATTGATGCCATAGGATCAACCGCAGAAACAAGCACCTTGCCCTCATCAGTAACTTGTACAATTACATTACACGGCAACATTGTGCCAATTTGCGGCTCAGCAAGCAGCGCCTTATGTGCAAAAGCTGGATTGCACGCACCAAGAATCATATAGGGGCGAAAATCCACATCAATTTTTTTCTTAAGAGTTGCCTTAACATCAATTTCAGTCAATACACCAAAACCTTCATCAGCAAGCGCTGAAGTAACTTTTTCAATCGCTTCATCAAATGAAAGATCGACCTGTTTATCAAAATAATAGCTCATTAAATTTCTCCATTGTATATTAGTTTCTTCTAATATACACATTAAATAATAAAACACCAGTAAATAATAATTGATTAGAAAATAATTTAATCTCTTAACTCAAGCTGATCATTCATTACCGAATAACCCGAAAGCGTTTCAAGAAAACTCATTCCCAAAAGGCTAGTTTCTAATAAATTATCTTGGGAAATAAAAGCCTTGATATTTTTGCGTTCAATATCCCCAATCACTATATTATCTAGCACAATGGAGGCGGCATGAGTTATGCCATTGGCGGTTTGCACTCTTATATTATAGCGTAAATTATCGCTATTTACACCAATTTTTTGTGCGTCTTGATGGGTTAAAACCACCACAGTTGCTCCAGTATCAAAAATCATATTCAGATTAATATTTTCAACTTTTGCATTTACCTTGAACGAGCCGCCTATTGAGCGATGAAATAAAGCAATTCTTCCGTTCTCAGAAACTATTGCGCTTCCGGGCGCAAGCTCACCTGATAAACGCCCAGCAAATTTACCAATATCTTCACGAAACACATAGGCCGCAATGGCGATGGCAAAAATACCCGCCCATAATAAAATAGCGCTAAGCATTTCAGAGAATTTTATACGCCTGCTAAATGCCCCGCCAGCCACCAAAATCAGCACCATAAGTAGTGCAATAATTTGCCCCGTTTGCTCTTGGCTTAAACCAACCAATGAGCCAGCATCGGCAGAAATAATTAGCGCTAAGCCAATAGAAATAAGTAAAGCAATTCCGATAAATAACATTTTTTCTTTCATATATTTAAGGCAATTAAAAAGCCGCTAAAAGCCGCTATTTCTAATAAGGCCTGTAATGCACCAATTAAGTCACCTGTTTGACCAGCGATTAATTTTTCACAGGTTCTTGTCCAAAATAGGGTAATTATAACCATAAAAATAAAAGCTAGAATAAGCGCAAAAATCCCAGCAAATGGCGCAACCAAAATTAGGTTAAAAATAAAGGCAAACACTAAGCCAACTATAAAGGGTATCTTTTTTAATACTCCTGCTGAGGCAGATGCACCTTGCTTTCTAGCGCTAGGCAATTTGACCACCAAATAAAGCGCAGATGAGCGAGCCAAAATACTTGCGCCAAGCATAAGAGCAGCGCTGGCGAGCGGCGCGATAGCGGCGATTGCCCCAAGTGCAAAAACTCGTAAAGCAATATAAAGCACCAGCGCAATCACCCCATAAGTGCCATGTCTGCTATCTTTAAGAATATCTAATCGTTGTGCTTTATTTTGCCCACCAAACAAAGCATCAAAACTATCGGCAATAGCGTCCTCGCTCATAGCGCCCGTAATAAGCGCATATAGGCCAATAGCAATAGAAGCGGCAAAAAGCGGTGGCAGACCAATAATAAGCGAAATAAATAATAATAGGGCAGGAGGAAAACCAATGAGCAAACTAGCAAAAGGCAGGGCGGGGGCAATATTATTTAGAATTGGCGCATTATGCGCATCACCAAGAGGCAAGCGTGAATAAAAGCTAATTCCCATTTTAAGGTCAGAAATAAAATTTCTTTGCACAGTTTCCTCTAAATTATCATTGCCAGCCGTTTTGCGAATCTGGCATTGTTTTTTAATCAATTTCATCTCTCATTCGAGCTAATACTAGGAGCAATAATGTCTAGCGAGAAAATTTCAAAATTACCAGAACCTTATGTGGATTTTGACCTTTTAATTCATTCAGTGCCTAACGGTGATGAGTTAGCAGTTGCAAAAGTTAGAGAGCATGATGCGCAATTAACAAAGCCAGCTGGTTCGCTAGGTGAGCTTGAAGCATTGGTGCGCCATTTGGCACGCTGGCAAGGCAAAGAAAAACCAACATTGGAAAATCCAATGGTAGCAATTTTTGCAGGCAATCATGGCGTAACAGCGCAAGGAATTTCGCCTTTTCCTGCTGAAGTAACGATGCAAATGGTTGCAAATTTTAGCGCTGGAGGGGCAGCAATTTCACAAATTTGCGCTCTTCACCAACTAAACCTACGAGTGTTTGAATTGGCTCTAGAAATGCCAACCAAAGATTTTACGATTGAGCCAGCACTTAGCGACAAAGACTGTGCAGCAACTATTGCTTACGGCATGGAGGCAATCGCTGGAAATCCTGATCTGCTATGCATAGGTGAAATGGGCATTGGAAATACTACGGTTGCAGCGGCGCTTTATGCAGCAATTTTTGGTGGCACGGGGGCTGATTGGGTAGGTCGTGGCGCTGGAATTGATGATGATGGCCTAGCGAAAAAAGCGGATGTTGTAGATAAGGGCTTAGCGCTACATTTAGGTGGAAAACGCCACCCATTAGAAATTTTAGCTCGTCTTGGTGGACGAGAAATCGCTGGCATGGTTGGGGCAATAATTGGCGCACGACACAAAAACATTCCAATAATTATTGATGGATTTGTAGCAAGTTCTGCCGCTGCAATTATTTATGGTGTAAATCCTAATGCGCTAGATCATTGTATTTTTGCGCACACATCAAACGAAAGCGCCCATCAAAAAGCACTTGATGAAATGGGCAAGGTTGCATTGCTAGATTTAGGTATGAGATTGGGCGAAGGTTCGGGTGCGGCTTTAGCGGCGGTGTTAGCTAAAACCGCCCTGCATCTACACAATAATATGGCAACTTTTGCGCAAGCGGCGGTTTCTGGGAAGTCAGAATAAGTGCGGAACTAATGCTCTATCAAAGCACTAAATCAACATCACTTTTATATCTTTTACTGATTGGCAGTTCGCTTCCATTATTTAATTTTACTACCCATTTACGCCCTGATTTTTTAACCTTAATAATTGCATCACTAGCGATCCAGTGCGAGCGATGAATGCGTAGCCCAGGGTAGTTTTGTAGCTCTTTGATAGCATCAGAAAATTTCATATATATCATTTCAACGCCCTTATCAGTTTGCACATCAACATGATGGTCATGGCTTGAGAGCGAAATGAGTTTCCTGCCCAGTTTCTTTGGAAGCCTGTCCATAAAGCGTAATATATCTTTGTCGGTTTCAATCGCTATTTTGGCGACTTCCTTCTTGTGTTTTGCTTTGTTTGAAAGGCTTTTGGCAAAATTAGAGAATAGATGTAGCGAAGTAATTGTAATTCCAATTATAAAAACCGTAGACCAAAGCCATGGTAATTTTTCTAAGGGGAAGGTGATATTTCTAAAAAATACATTATTATAATATATTAAAACCGTAGCGGGAATAGTTGTAAGGAATACGATGAAAGAATATCGTAAATATTTAGAAGAATTTTTAAATATCTTAAAATGGCTAAAAAAATAGACAATAGACCAAAATATTGCACCGCAACCCAAAACTGCAACAGCCCAAAAAACTAAGCGCATAAAAAAAGACAGGTCATAAAACGTTCCAAATGGACCAATAAAAGCAAAAATAAACACAGTACTAATAGAAATTAGCATTTCTCTTTGCCAGCTATATTCCTTCAAAAATGATTTCAAAACTTCCTCCAAAATCTATAAATTACAATAATTTCCAACCAAATATAAACACGCTTATAATCATTCATAATAAAATATCTTAATTATATAGTGAATAAACATGCAAATTCACGAAGAATATTACAGTTTCACGAAGTTGACCCCCTCAAACCCTTGCTCACTAATTTTCGTTCTGGCTTTACTGCACTGAAATTTATGGATTCAATTTATGGATTCGATTCGAGCGATGATAGATGGCTGGTGCGCTCTCTTCTTGGCTATCAGAAATGTATTTAGGGGAATTAAGTGAATATTTTTAAGGTTTCAAAAACAAACAAGTCACTAGTAACTTCAACTATTATTGCCTTGCTGGCTTCAACGGCATTTTCGCCTATATTGGCCGTAGAATATATAATTGATGATACAACAAATGTTCAAAACGGTGGCAACACCTTGAACGCAGGTGATAGCCTGACTATTCTTAGTACCGGTGTGATAAATATAAACACCTTCATTGTACATGCCGTATCTGCCACTAACGGCTCAACCACCATCAACAATTATGGCGCAATAAATGCGCTTAGTCCCGCCTCAATAGGCATATTTGCTTCGAGCAATCTCAACACCATTAGCAATTATGGCGTAATTGATACAGTTGGAAACAACGGCAATGCAATAGAAACCACTGGCAATAACAACATCATTCTCAATGCGGGTATCATTACTACTCAAGGAAATTGGGCTAGGGGCATAGAGGCTGTTGATAGCAATACAATCACCAATGTGGGCACCATTACTACTCAGGGATTTCAAGCTTATGGCATACAGATTGGTAGTGGCAATACAATCACCAATATGGGCACCATTACTACTCAGGGAGCTTCCTCTGCGGGCATAACGGCTTTTGATAGCAATACAATCACCAATATGGGCACCATTACTATTCAGGGAGGTTTTGCTGCAGGCATGCAGATTAGTGATAGCAATATAATCAGCAATGTGGGCACCATTACTACTCAGGGAAATTTTGCTAATGGAATAGAGGCTATTGATAGCAATGCAATCACCAATGTGGGCATCATTACTACTCAGGGAGCTTTCTCTGCGGGCATTAAGGCTCGTGATAATAATATAATCAATAACTCAGGCTATGTGGTCAGTATGCAGAGTAATTCATTTTCATTCTCTAGCTTCGGCGGCCACACCAACACACTCAATCTAACAGCTCCCTCTTTTATCGGCGGAACGATTGATCTAGGTGATGCCACAACTCTGAACATCACCACTGGGCGCTCGCAATCTAACTTGTGGCAATTTGACCCAACCGATCTTGTTGGTGGCGCACCCACTATCAACGGTGACGTCCCTTGGGCATATAATGTTGCTACTGGAGCTTTCGCAACTATTGATCCAACAGCCCTTTCCGCCGCACCAAATATGGTCGCCGATATGGCTGGCTCACTTTCAGATGTTGCTCGCAATAATGGCGGTGATGATAATTGGTGGCTAAGCGGCTTTGGTAGCTGGTCAGGTTATGACGCTAATGGCATTTATAATGATTATTATAATTATGGCGGCGGCATAGTTGGCGGTATTTCTTCTCAGGTTAGCGATGGTTTTAATGTTGGCGCAATGGCTGGTTATGGTGTTAATTATCTTACAGTAAATTCCAAATGGAAAACCTCACAAACTATAAATTCAAAAGGCGTAGTTGGTGGTATTTACGGCAATGTTGAGTTAGATAATTTCTTTGCCAATTTCTCGGTCTTTGGCGGCGCAATGGGCAATGATAGCTCACGTTTCGTCAATGACAATCTGGCAACAAACTCGGCAGGTGAAACATGGGGCATTGATTATGCCAACGCTACATATAATAGCTGGTTTATCTCACCAGAATTGCGCATTGGAGCAGATATAGACACTGGTTCTGATTGGACAATTTCCCCAAGCGCTATGATCCGCTATACCAATCAAGCAACAGATGGCTATACAGAAACAGGATCAAACGCCAACGCAACAATGGCGGCTCGCACTGTGCAAATGATTGAGGGCAATGTTGAACTAGCGGCAAGCACCGCTCTTGAGAATAATGGCAAGTTAACATTAGCAGGCGGAATTGACTATCGCCAAGCGCTTAGTGGCAATCAAGCCGTTACGTTAATCGGGGAGAATATCACTATTGCACAAAATACTGCTAGCACGATTATTGGCTATGTTAGTGCCAATGCTTCTTATGAATTAGGTGGTGCTAGCCTAGACTTATCTGCAAAAGCTGCCTTTGGCACAAATGGCTATAAGTCTGTTGCTGGCTCGATTGGCATAAGCGGCAAGTTTTAAAGCTGAGGACGCAAGACAGCCTCCGCCTATAAAAGACGGAGGCTGTTTTCTGCCTAATTGTTTCAGCTTGATGATAGGTAAAAACCTATCCCACTTTCACACCATTCTCATAGATATAATTTGGCGCTTTGAAAGTAACTAATTCTTCAGCAGCAGTTGGGTGAACGGCAATCGCTTTATCAAAATCAGCCTTTGTAGCCCCCATCATCATAGGAATAGCCACAAGTTGTATCATTTCGCCAGCGCCATGCCCCATAATATGACACCCAAGCACCCGCCCACCATTTTTTTGCGTAATTAGCTTAAATAGCATTTTTTCTTGGCTATTACCTAGTGTGTTTATCATAGGTCTAAAACGAGCAATATAGATATCAATATCTTTATATTTATCAGCTGCCTCTGTTTCACTTAATCCTATTGTGCCAATTTCTGGATCGGTGAAAACAGCTGTTGGAATAAGTGAATAATCTATTTTGGTCGGGTTATTGTTAAAAATTGTTTCAGCAAATGCCGCCCCCTC
>Ga0256834_1000492_pt1 | contig 28284 bp, 29 predicted proteins | sample 4281140metaG_FD_190536 | JGI IMG/M metagenome (GOLD analysis project Ga0256834, IMG submission 190536) | Hydrothermal vent microbial communities from East Pacific Rise, Pacific Ocean - 4281-140 | ecosystem: Environmental > Aquatic > Marine > Hydrothermal vents | place: Pacific Ocean: East...
TCATGGCAGGGGCAAAACGTGTGCCCTCTTCATTTGTCCAGTTGGTTACGACGATTGGGTGTTTGGTTTTTATATCTAAATCGTTCAATGTGCGCACCAGCTCTAACCCTGCCAGAACGCCAAGCACACCATCATATTTACCGCCCGTTGGCTGCGTATCAAGATGAGAGCCAACATAAACAGGCAACGCATTTTTATCAGTGCCCTCACGGCGCATAAACATTGTGCCCATTTTATCAACGCCCATGCTTAGGCCAGCCTCTTCACACCATTGTTGAAATAATTTACGCCCCTCACTATCTTCATCGGTAAGCGTTTGGCGGTTATTGCCACCAGCAACGCCTGGTCCGATTTTTGCCATCTCCATGAGCGATTCCCAAAGACGCTCAGAATTGATTTTTAAGTTTCCTCTTGGTGCTGACATTTTTCCTCCTAATAATTTCTTATTTCGAAGTCTGTTTTGTCATTCTGAGGCAAAGCCGAAGAATCTTTGCTATATAAGATCCTTCACTATCGTTCAGGATGACAATTTTTGACTCTTTTATATTTCTTGTACTCAACCACTTTTATGCTTTGACCCCCACCGCTCTTTTCCCTTAACCCCCACCCCTAGCCCCTCCCCGCAAGGGGGAAGGGGACTTGGGATTTGAGACTTGGTTTAGGATTTGATTTTTCTTTAGCTTGGGAATGTGAATATCGCTCCCTCTTTTGTTCCCCCTTCGACATTTCTTTGTGGCCAGCGTGAAGTTATGGTTTTCAGCCGAGTATAAAAATGCACCGCTTCGGGGCCATAAATTCCATGATCGCCAAATGATGATTTTTTCCAGCCGCCAAATGAATGATAGGCAACGGGCACAGGAATTGGCACATTAATGCCGACCATTCCAACCTCTATCTTATCGGCAAAAGCACGTGCTGCCTCGCCATCTCTAGTAAAAATTGCTGTGCCATTGGCATATTCGTGCGAGTGGATTAAATCCACTGCCTCATCAAAGCTGTTTTTTCGCACAACGCTAAGAACAGGGCCAAAAATCTCGTCTTTATATATGCTCATATCTGGCATGACATTATCAAATAAAGTGCCACCAACAAAATAGCCATTTTCATAGCCTTGCAATGAGAATTCACGCCCATCAACCAATAAATCAGCGCCAGCTTTTTCACCCTGATTAATATAATCAATTACTTTTTCTTGGTGCGCTTTGGTAATTAGTGGCCCCATATCAGCATTTTCATCGCTTGAAATACCAATTTTTAGCGCTTCAACTTTTGGCTTTAGCGCTGCAACTAATTTCTCTGCAACCTCCTTGCCTATTGGCACGGCAACCGAAATTGCCATACAGCGCTCACCAGCCGAGCCAAATCCTGCCCCCATTAGTGCATCAGCGGCTTGCTCTATATCGGCATCTGGCATAATAATCATGTGGTTTTTAGCACCCCCAAGTGCTTGCACTCGCTTGCCTGCCTTTGTGCCACGTTGATAAACATATTCAGCAATAGGCGTTGAGCCTACAAATGAAATTGCCTTGATATCTATGCTATCAAGCAAATAATCAACCGCAGATTTATCGCCATGCACAATATTAAAAATCCCGTTTGGCAGGCCTGCTTGTTTAAACAATTCCCAACAAAACATTGAGGCCGATGGATTGCGCTCTGAGGGTTTAAGAATAAAAGCATTGCCCGCAGCTATTGCCATTGGATACATCCACATTGGCACCATTGCAGGGAAATTAAATGGCGTTATTCCAGCCACTACGCCTAAGGGCTGACGAGTAGAAAATGTATCAATAGCGGGGCCGACATTGCGTGAATATTCACCCTTTAACATTTGTGCAATGCCACAAGCATATTCAACAACTTCTATACCACGAGCGCATTCGCCCAAAGCATCTTCATGAGTTTTACCATGTTCACGTGAAATCTCACGTGCGAGATCGTCAATATTTTCATTGAGTAATTGTAAAAATTTGAACATGATGCGAGAGCGTTTGGCAGGTGGCATATCGCCCCATGCTGGTTGCGCTGTTTTGGCATTTTGAATTGCCACTTCAATTTCACTATCGCTTGAAAGCGGTAATGAGCCGATTTGCTCACCCGTTGCAGGGTTAAAAATCTTTGCCATTTTTGTTGATGAGGAAGTGATAGTTTCTCCATCAATCGCATTATTTATTATATACATTATTCAACCTCATTTAATATGTCTCGCAGGCGCTCAACAATTTCATCAATATGTGATTTTTCAATTATAAGCGGTGGTGAGAGGGCAATAATATCGCCAGTAGTGCGAATTAACAGTCCGCTATCAAATGCTTTAATAAAGGCGGCAAAAGCACGTTTTGTTGGCTCGCCCGCTATTGGCTCTAATTCAATAGCACCGATTAAGCCGATATTGCGAATATCAATCACGTGTGGCGCATCGTGCAAGGAATGCAATGCTTGTTGCCAATAATCTGCCAATTCTGCTCCACGAGTTAATAGACCTTCATCTTGATAAGTTTCAAGCGTTGCTAAAGCGCAAGCGGCAGCAATTGGATTGCCTGAGTATGTATAGCCGTGCATAAACTCGATCATATGCTCGGGCCCATTCATGAAGGCGTCGTGAATTTCTGATTTAACAAACACTGCGCCCATTGGAATAACGCCATTAGTTAGCCCTTTTGCCGTCACCATAATATCAGGAATTACCCCAAAATAATCGGCGGCAAATGGCGTGCCCAAACGTCCAAAGCCAGTTATTACCTCATCAAAAATCAGCAATATGCCATATTTATCGCAAATCTTGCGCAAGCGTTGTAAATAATCTTTTGGTGGAATAAGCACCCCAGTTGATCCAGCAACTGGCTCAACAATTACGGCAGCAATGGTTGAAGCATCGTGCAGAGCCACAATGCGCTCTAATTCATCAGCGAGATTTGCGCCATGTTCTGGTTGACCTTTGCTAAAAGCATTGTCTTTTGGCAGATGAGTGTGCGGCAAATGATCAACACCTGTTAACAGCGTGCCAAACATTTTACGGTTTGGCACAATGCCACCAACCGAAATGCCGCCAAAATTCACTCCATGATAGCCTCGCTCACGCCCAATAAGGCGAAAACGTGCGCCATCTCCCTTTACCCGATGATAGGCAAGGGCGATTTTTAGCGCTGTTTCAACTGATTCAGATCCTGAATTGGTGAAAAACACATTATCCATGCCCTTTGGTGCAATATCGACCAGCTTATTAGCCAGCTCAAACGCTTTAGGGTGTCCTATTTGAAAGGCAGGGGCATAGTCAAGTTCAGCCGCTTGCTCTTGTATCGCTTTGGTAATTTTTGGGCGGCAATGACCAGCATTTACGCACCATAACCCAGCCGTTGCATCAAGAACCGAGCGACCATCAGAGGTAGTATAATGCATGTCTTTTGCACTAACAAACATGCGAGGTTGTTTTTTGAACTGACGATTGGCACTAAAAGGCATCCAAAAGGCGCTGAGATCATTTGGTATTACATTATTTGATTTTATATCATTATCTGGCAATAGTTCCTCCCAAAACCATAATTTTTGACCATTTGGAAAAATATTAACATTTAAGCACTGGCAATCAAGTTAAAAATTGCTAAAGTGGGAATATTATGAGTATGGGCGCATCATTATGAAGAAAACAAACAGTAAAACCCCAACCACTAGGATACAAAGGCAAAAGCGCTTGGTGATTTTAGAGGCGGCGCTTGAAGTTTTTTCAAAACATGGGTTTCGTGGTTCAACGCTTGATCAAATTGCTAGTGAAGCTGGTATTTCAAAACCTAATATTCTTTATTATTACGCTTCAAAACAAGAAATGCACAAAGAATTGATTGAGCGCATGATGGATAAATGGCTTGCGCCGTTAGAAGAAATGAATGCTAAGGGCGATCCTATTGCTGAAATTTCTGCCTATATAAAACGTAAACTTGAAATGGCTCGTGATTATCCTCGTCAAAGCCGCTTATTTAACAATGAAATTTTACAAGGTGCGCCGCATATTATTGATTTGCTTGAGGGTGAACTTAAAATTTTGGTTGATGAAAAAGCAAAAGTGATTGCTAATTGGATGAAAAAGGGGCGTTTAACAAAGACCGATCCCTATCATTTGATTTTCTCTATTTGGGCAACCACCCAACATTATGCCGATTTTGATGTGCAAGTATGTGCGGTTTTAGGAGAAAAATCAGCAATTAATCACCGCTTTAAAGTGGCGCAAAAACATTTAGATTTGCTTTTTGTTCGGGCATTAGAGGTGGAGTAAAATTACAATTACGTTTGACATTATAACAAGCAATTAATTACCCTCCTTCGTCATTATCGTGCTTGACACGATAATCCAGCGGCTCACTGTCTAGAGAGCGTAAGAATCTAATCAACTTATTTAAGAGGTCTAAAGCGTCAAAGACTTGACGCAACTGGATACTCGCATCAAGTGCGAGTATGACGAAGGAGGGTGATAATTGTCATCATAATTTAACTTTTAATTCGGTAACTGTTACCGTAATCTCAATGCTGGGTCACTTTTAAATGCTCATTGACACCTTCTGTAAATTGTTGTCACTTATTCATTTGGATGAAACACATGGAAAATTTACTTGGTTTCGCCGTGATCTTGCTGGTCGGTGCTGCGGCGTATTTCTACTCAGAGCACAAAAAGGAGAAGGCCATCGCTCACGCTGCTTCGGTGCTAATCGCCAAAATTCTGCTCGACGAATTTAGCCTAAAGCAAGCTCGTGATGTTTTTCAGTTTCAATTCGATGAGATGGACACTTTCGAACTGTCGAGTCCGAAAACCCGAGACAGTCTGCGACATAAGTACTATTGGATTGCAGCCGCTAGGAGAGCAATTGAAGCAAGTCGTTTTGTGTCGATTTGCGTACGCAAAGGAGGCACTGCATACCCTGACCCCGATGAAAGTGCAGATGCACTAGCCGCACTTCTTCGAAACAAATTCGAGCGTAAGTATCGTTGATTTTAATGTTTTCGTTCTCAGCAGAATTTTAGATTACGCTAACAGTTACCGAATTAAACCTAATCCTTTGCCGTCATTGCAGGCAATTTTTGGCTCACGCCGCAAGGCTTTTTTTCATACGCTCACGCTGCGAGACTGATCCGCAATCCAGCAGACTGCTGTCCAGCAGGCATAAGAATCTAATCAACTTATTTATAGAGAGTCTAAAGCGTCAAAGACTTGACGCTGCTGGATACCGTGTCAAGCACGGTATGACGGCGGAGTATAATAATTGTCACCATAATTGGATAATATGTGATTCTCATTGTCATTGCGAGGAGCGAAGCGACGCGGCAATCCAGAAACTATCGGTATGTTGCAATATTCTGGATTGCTTCGTCGGCTTCGCCTTCTCGCAATGACGAGGCTACATCCATTCAACTTTACTGACAATTCTATTCACCTGTGCTCGGATTATTCTTATGCATAGTCCAATTAGCATATTCAGAGCTGACTTTCTCGCCCGTGCGCTCATCAATCTCACCAGCTTTTAACACCACCATCTCAATACAATTTTCAATCGGGCAGGTATTTACGCATAGGTTACAGCCCACGCATTCGTCTTCCATTACTTCAAAATGGCGCAGGCCGTTTTTTGTTGCCATTATTGCTTGGTGCGATGTGTCTTCACATGCGATATAACAGCGCCCGCATGAAATACATAGGTCCTGATTTATTCTGGCTTTGGTAATATGATTGAGATTTAAGAATTGCCAATCGGTAACATTGGGCACTGCTTTGCCAACAAATTCATCAATATTTTTATATCCTTTTTCATCCATCCAATTTGAAAGACCTGAAATCATTTCTTCGACAATTTTGAAGCCATAAATCATTGCAGCGGTGCAGACCTGCACATTGCCAGCGCCAAGCGCCATAAATTCTGCCGCATCACGCCAATTTCCTATGCCGCCAATCCCAGAAATTGGCATATTCTTTGTTTGCGCATCACGGGCAATTTCAGCGACCATATTTAGCGCAATGGGCTTAACTGCCGCCCCACAATATCCGCCATGTGTTCCCTTGCCATCAATGCTTGGTTCGGGAGCAAAAATATCAAGATTTACTGAAGTGATGGAATTAATAGTATTAATAAGCGAAACCGCATCAGCTCCCCCATTGTGGGCGGCACGTGCTGGATAGCGAATATCGGTAATATTGGGGGTTAGTTTTACGACAACTGGCATATTTGTATTAGCTTTGCACCAACGTGTGACCATTTCGATATATTCAGGCACTTGCCCAACTGCTGCACCCATGCCTCTTTCACTCATGCCGTGCGGACAACCAAAATTAAGCTCAATCCCATCTGCGCCAGTTGCTTCAACTACGGGCAAAATTGTTTTCCACGCATCTTCTTCACATGGCACCATTAGTGAGACGACAACGGCTCTATCTGGCCAGTTTTTCTTGACCTGTTTGATTTCTTGTAGGTTAAGTTGCAATGGTCTATCGGTTATAAGTTCAATATTATTTAGCCCGATTAAACGCCTATCACCGCCAAAAATTGCACCATATCTTGGGCCATTTACATTAACTACTGGTGGGCCATCTTCGCCAAGTGTTTTCCACATAACTCCGCCCCAGCCAGCCTTAAATGCTCTTTCAACATTATATGCCTTATCGGTTGGTGGCGCTGAGGCCAGCCAAAATGGATTTGGTGATTTTATGCCTGCAAATTTATTTCTAAGATCAGCCATTATTTTGCCTCCTCCATTAATTGCTTATTTATAGCGATAGCCGCATCACGCCCATTAGCGCTTGCGCTAACGGTGAGGTCGTCACCGCCATAAATACAATCACCACCTGCAAAGATTTTTTTATTTGAAGTTCGCATATTTTCATCCACTAAAATCCGTTTAGATTTTAGTTGCAAACTATCGATGTTTTCTGAAATAAGATTTTGCCCTATCGCCTTAAATATCTGAGCAGCTTTTAGAGTTATGCTTTGATCAATATTTATTAGTTTGCCATTTTTTAATTTTGTATAATTAAATTTAATACCCGTCAGCTTGCCATGTTTTGTTTTGATTTTTTTAGGGCTAAGCCAATGTTTAATCACAATACCTTTTGAGGTTGCTAATTGTTGCTCATATTCACTTGCGCCCATTTGTTCCTTGCCACGTCGATAGCAAATTGTGACATTTTTTGCGCCAAGCAATTTGGCCTGAATAGCGGCATCAATAGCGCTCATTCCGCCACCAATTACTACGATATCTTGCCCAATAGCTATTTTTGATTTGTCGTGTTCTTGTCTTAATCTAGCAATAAAATCTATTGCATCTTCAACGCCCTTTGCATTTTCATTTTTAATATTTAAATTATTTACATCACCAAGACCAAGCCCTAAAAATATTGCATCATAATTATTTTCAAGCTCTTTTAGGGTAAAATCTTGACCTAGCGCCTTGTTGTGATGGATTTTGATATTGCCGATTTTAAGGATATAATTTATTTCTTTTTGCGCAAAATCATTGACACTTTTATAGGCAGCTAAGCCATATTCGTTTAAGCCACCAGATTTTTGCTTGGCATCAAATATTTCTACCTCATGGCCTAACATGCTTAGGCGGTGCGCACAGGAAATGCCTGCAGGCCCTGCGCCTATAATGGCAATTTTTTTACCACTTGGGCTTTGCGAGCGGTAAAATTGCTTATCTTCATTCATTGCTAAATCAGTTGCAAAGCGCTGTAATTGTCCAATTTTTACTGGTTTGCCCTCGCTTGCTTGGCGCACACATGCCTGTTCGCATAATATTTCAACAGGGCAAACACGGGCGCACATACCGCCAAAGATATTTTGATCAAATATGGTTCTGGCCGCACCTAAGGTGTTATTTGTGGCTATTTCTCTAATAAAAAGGGCTACGTCTATTTCGGCAGGGCAGGCAGTTTGACAAGGCGCATCATAACAAAAAAGACAGCGCTCAGCTTCAACCAAGGCCTCGTGTTGATCTAGCGGTGAATGTAAATCACAGAAATTTTTGATATACTCATTAGGCTCTAAGCGGTTTGATAAAATGCGCTTTTCTAAATGTCCTCTTCCCATGACGGCTCCTAAATTATTTGTTTTCATTTATAAGCTAGCGCAAAATGAAAATTTTATCAAACGGTCAAATTTTTTTATGAATAATAAAGCTACAAAGAGAAATGCCTGCAAATAAATCATATAAGTATAATAACTTATTTTTATCTTTTATATGCAATAATTATAATTATGGTTCACCAGCTTGGGAATAATGATGGAACATACATTAAAATGTGCTGCCTTTTTGTTTGACGAAAATTTGAATGTTTCGAATAACAATACGAATTCTTTTGCAAAAGAAATAGCCCATGGCGTGGGGTTTTCTTCTGTTTTGCAATATAACTCATTGGCTCAGGTTGAAAAGCAATCAACTCAAACACCAATATGTTTTTTTCTTTTTGAGCAAGTAAGCGATATTTCTCAGCTAAATAAAATTATGAAGCAGCTTCGTACTTGTAAACGCCACAATGTAAGGTTTTTCCCTTTAATATACCTATGTGATTTCCCTTCTCCTGAAATAATCACTCAATGTATCTCAATGGGGTTTGATGACATAATAACCAAGCCAACAGATGAAGTTGGCGTTAAAAAACGCCTATCCATGCAGCTTGAGAGGCCATTGACATATTATGAAACTGATGGTTTTTTTGGGCCTGACCGTCGAAGAATAGCTGGTAAGAATCAGTTAAAAAAAACACAGCAACGTGGAATTGAAAAATGCTTACAATATAAGTTTGAAAGAAATACAAAAGAGGGTATTTCAATAATTAGTAAAACTATTGAAGCCGCTTAAAAAACATAGCCAAATTTTATGCATATAACTGGCTATTCAATTTTTTTGACTAATAAAGTAGCTGATATATCTTTGGCAGGTTAAAAGACTAATTTAAGTAATTAGTGCTCGTTTAGAAACTATATCCAAACCTGATGCCTAGATTGCTTAACCCATCATTTTGCGAACATAAGTCTAAATTAGAAGTATGTTCATAAGTAATCATTGCACTAAGGTTTTTATCAATATTATACCCTATGCTTGCTGATTCATAAAAATTAACTCGACACCCCAAATTTTTATTGGGAGTTGTTGCGCCATTTAAAGCACCATTATGAGCAGCAATTCCAAAACTACCTTCAATGAATATAGGTGTATCAAATATTGGTAATTGCCAAGTCAGAGCAGCATGCACCATGCTTTCTTTACCAGCAAGACTAAATGTTCCACCAAGATTTGGTCGAGGAGAGCCAATGAAACGAAAAAAATCATTGTTGGGTGAGGTGAATAATAATTCAACATTAATATCTTCAATTAAAATTTCACTACTCCACCTAGCAGGGGTGAAAGGTAAAAAACCACCATAGATATTATGAGCAAAAACCCCTGCACGAACTTCTGAAACAGCAAAACCTTGTGCAATAGAATTGCTACTCGTGCTAAAAAAAATAGTGGCAGTTAAAATAAAAACAGCTGTGCCTTTGTGCAAAATTTTTCTCATAAAGCCCTCTTACACTAGTTTTGCAATAATTGCATCACCCATTTGTTTGGTGCTTACTTTTTTACAGCCATCTTGCATAATATCGCCCGAGCGCAATCCATCAGCAAGTACACCAGCAATAGCCCACTCAACTTCATCTGCTAATTCAATCATATTAAATGAATAACGTAAAGCCATAGCAAATGACGCTATCATTGCAATAGGATTGGCTATGCCTTGTCCTGCAATGTCAGGGGCTGAACCATGCACTGGCTCATACATGGCTTTGCGTTTACCGCTTTTTTCATCTGGCGCACCAAGTGAAGCTGAGGGTAGCATGCCAAGCGATCCTGTTAGCATAGCGGCAGTATCTGAAAGCACATCGCCAAATAAATTATCGGTAACTATCACATCAAATTGTTTTGGATTGCGCACTAGCTGCATGGCTGCATTGTCTGCCAATATATGATTAAATTCAACTTCAGAATAATCGCTTGCCACTTCACGCACTACTTCGTCCCACAAAACACCAGAGATCATTACGTTCTTCTTATCCGCTGAATGAAGCTTTTTAGAACGTGTCATCGCCATATCAAATGCTACACGCGCAATTCTATCAATCTCATAAGTTTCATAGACTTGCGTATCCACCGCTCGCTTTTGGTTTTTGCCATTTTCATTATCACCAAGTTCAGTAATTTGTTTTGGCTCACCAAAATAAACACCGCCCGTAAGCTCACGCACGATTAAAATATCTAAACCCTCAACAATTTCACGCTTTAATGCAGAAGCATCGGCTAGCGCTTCATAACAAATTGCAGGGCGCAAATTAGCAAAAAGACCTAAATCTTTACGTAAGCGCAAAAGACCAGCTTCTGGTCGTTTATCATAGGGGGCATTATCCCATTGAGGCCCACCAACCGCACCAAAAATCACCGCATCAGCACTTTGCGCCTTTGCCATATCTTGTTCGGAAATAGCCTCACCATGTTCATCGTAAGCTGAGCCGCCAACTAGACCAGTTTCATAAGAAAAACCTGTGTCCCTATTCTCATTAAGAAAAGCAATTAGCTTTTCAACTTCGGCCATAATTTCTGTTCCAATACCATCACCGGGTAATAATAATAATTTTTTAGACATATTTTTCTTTCATTTGAACTAATTATTTTTCTTCTCCCCACTGCTAACGGGGTGCGGGGCTTCCCTTTCTTCCCCCTCCTCCTTGCGGGGAGGGCTGGGGGGGCTTGGGTAAAAGCGTGGGGGTTTGTATAAAAAGGAGGGCTAAGAATAAAAGCAAAGCCCTATAAACCCAAGGTCAGCCTTAGTTTAATCTCTCCTCATAAGCACCAATTCTAGCCGTTACTTCAATTTCTATTTTCATTTTTTCTTCAATTAAATCAGCAATGATTAGGGTTGCCGCTGGTTTTGCCTTATTAAATGCTTTTGCCAAAATTGGCATCACTGCATCTAAATCATTTATATCTTTCAAATAATAGCGCACACGAACAACATCATTAAGCGAACTCTTGGCCTGTTCAAGCGCTTTTTCTATGGTTTTAAGTGTGTTTTTTGTCTGCTCTATTACACCTTCTGGTAAAACCATATTTTTATAATCATAACCAGTTGTACCAGAAACATAGACCATATCACCATCAATCACTGCACGAGAATAACCAAATGCTTTTTCAAACTCTGAACCTGTTGAAATATGTTTTACCACTAAATCCAAGCCTGTTCTTGTTGCAAATTTTTCTCGTAAGAGCTAATTTTACTCTCACTCTTTAGCGTAGTTGCAATATCATCAAGCCCTTCAAGTAATTTTTCTTTATTGCCCTGCTCAATATCAAATTTAATAGTGCCACCATCTGGCCCTCTTATTGTTTGCTGCTCTAAATCAATATCAAGAGTTGCGTTCGCTCCTCTTGTTGCATCATCTAGCAACAGGTTCAGCTCCGCTTCGCTTACAATGATTGGTAAAATAGCGTTCTTAAAGCAATTATTATAAAAAATATCAGCAAAGCTAGTTGAGATAATTGCCTTGATACCAAAATCTTTTATTGCCCAAGGCGCATGTTCTCGGCTAGATCCACAACCAAAATTATCACCAGCAATTATAATATTGGCATCTTTATAGGCTGGTTTATTGAGCACAAAATCAGGGTTCTCACTACCATCTTCATTATAGCGCATTTCAGAAAAAAGTGCCGTGCCAAGACCCGTGCGTTTAATGGTTTTAAGATATTGCTTTGGGATAATCATATCTGTGTCAATATTTACAGTAGGCATTGGGGCGGCTACTCCGCTAAAAGCGACAAATTTTTCCATTTGCTCAATTCCTATTTTTACTTCAATCATTTAAAACATTAAATGACGCATAGATAGTATTTGGTCAAGCTCTTGAGTTAAATTATAGTATTTTTCATTCTCATTTATTTGTCATTTTTGTGTGGACGAACAAAATCCACGTAGTATATTAAGCTCAAATAAAAGTTAGAGTTATAGAGTTAAAGGAAGAGTAAAATGACCCCACATAATGAAGCTGAAAAAGGTGATTATGCTAAAACTGTACTTTTACCCGGTGATCCCTTGCGAGCTAAGTGGATTGCTGAGAATTTTTTTGAAGATGCCAGACAAGTTAATGGGGTGCGTAATTGTTTGGGATTTACAGGAAAATGGAAGGGAATGGACGTCTCGGTGCAAGCAACAGGCATGGGGCAAGCCTCTGCTGCGATATATATCCATGAATTGCTTGATGTTTATGAGGTGAAAAACCTTATAAGAGTTGGCACGGCTGGTGGGCTTAGCGAAAAAGTTAAGGTGCGTGATATTATTATAGCATTAAGCGCTGCTACCGATAGTTCAATGAACGATTGTTTTGCACCATATCATTATGCCCCATTTGCTGATTATGATTTATTAGAGGCAGCGGTAAGCCTATCAAAATCTCGTGGTTATAAAACCCATGTAGCATCCGTTGTTTCATCTGACATTTTTTATGTGCCAAATGGTGCTAAATCTTATGGTGATTTACCAAAGCATGGCGTTTTGGCAGTTGAAATGGAAGCAGCAGCGCTTTATACGCTTGCGGCTCGTTTTGATGCAAAAGCGCTTGCAATATGTACTATGAGTGATTGCTTGGTCACAGGGGCGCATATTGATGCCAGCCAGCGTCAAACATCGTTAAAGGATATGGTAGAATTAGCGCTTGATAGTGCATTAAAACTTGAAGAGAAATAGGGTAATGAGATGCTAATTTATAGATTTTTAACTGGCAAAGACGATGCTGCTTTTTGTCACAAAATTACAAAAGCGCTTAGCGAGGGCTGGGAGCTTTATGGCGACCCGCAATATAACGTGGGCAGTCTTGATCATTCAAGATTTTGTGGACAAGCAGTAACTAAACAAGTTGAGGATCAACCATATTCACGTGAAAAAAACCTCACCGATTATTAGGTAAAAACCATGGGCGATGGTTTGCTAGATTATAAGATAAACTAGCTGTTGTTTCTTCTTCTCCCTCTGTCGTCATTCCTGCGGAAGCAGGAATCCAGTTAAGTCAAATTTCTTGTACAGTAAAGTCTTTGGCGCAATAAAGCCTTTTGCCCGCTAGACAGCGGGCTACTGGATTCCGTGTCAGGCACGGAATGACGCTGGAGGGTGGGGGCCCTGAACATCCTAACCTTCCCTGTCATTGCGGACTTGATCCGCAATCCATTGCGCCACCCTAATGCGTAGCCATTTTTTAAGCGAGGCAAAAATGTTTGAATCTCTTGTTTAGGGCAGTAAAAATATAGCTTCACTTGCAATAGTTATCTTAAGCAGACTACTATAATCAGGGTAATTAATAACATAAGAAATTTAGGATGACTGTAAGTAGCGAAGGAAATAAAATATCGATCATCGGCACATTTGATGAATATAATTTTTACGCAATGCTGGGAGCGATGCATAATCGAGTTAATTCAGCAGGGTATCAATCTATAGATTTAGATTTTTCTGATTGTAATAAGGCATATTCGGCTCAAATGTTATCTTTTGTCGCTCGTTGTCAGCGCTATTGGAGTGAAGGAATAGATATATATTTGACTCTGCCAAGTGAAAAAAAATGAAGGGACTTTTTTTAAATACTAACTGGGCATATTTAATTGATTCTAGAAGTTTTGATGAGAGCCGATATCGAGGATATACACATGCCCCAGCAATAAAATTTACAAACGGCAATGAACAGCAGATAGCTGTTAATAAGACTATGGATATCTTACTTGCAGCTATCAAAGAATTTAGAAGAGATGAAATCAGGTATATTGAATGGACGCTTAATGAAATAACTGACAATGTTATTAATCACTCTCAATCAAAAGTCGGTGGCTTTGTCCAAGTTACTAATTATCGCCAGCGAGGACAAATTGAGTTGACCGTAGCAGATGCAGGAGTAGGCATCCCAAAAACGCTTCGTGACGCTAATTCACTGCTAAAAAGCGATTCAGAAGCTTTAGCTGACGCAATTAAGGAAGGTGTTACTCGAGATAGTAAAATAGGACAGGGAAACGGCTTATATGGAACATGGAAAATTACTCGGCAAAGCAAGGGGGATTTAAATATATATTCTGGGTATTCCACGCTTATATCCACCCCAAACTCCGTTCAAATACTTACAGAAAGGATACCTGTCATAGGGACTTTGGTAAGTGCAAAAATAGGTTATAGTGATACGGTAGATTTATCTGATGCTCTCACTTTTAAAGGGAAAGTGCACGAGCCCACTGATTATATTGATGCTCACTTTGATCAAGATAAAGAAGGAAATATTAAATTTATCTTGAAATCGGAAACTTCGGGATTTGGGTCAAGAGTAGCAGGTGAACCAGTAAGGCGCAAACTCAAAAATTTAGTGGGATGTTTGAATGGAGGGCAGATTATCATTGATGCTGAGGGAGTACCTTTTGTTTCTAGTAGCTTTGCAGATGAAGTTTTTGGGAAACTATTTTTAGAATTAGGGGCTCTTACGTTTTCTGCAAAAATCAAAATGATAAATTTGGATAAATTGGTTGCTGGTTTAATAGATAAGGCCATAATGCAACGAATGAGGCAATAAGTATACCATGAATTACGCAAACCAATGAAACAGTTTACTAAATGTATAAAACAAAATTAAAACCAAGCAACGCCCAAATTAACTTAACAAACCCACCTAACCACCGCCCTACATTTCACCACCCAGCAACGCCTGCATTTTATTTAGATAGGTAATCCATGCTTTTCGCCCTGTTTTGGTTAGGATAATTATGGTCAGTGGTTTGCATTTTTCGAAGCGTTTTTCTGTTTTTATATAGTTTGCATCTTCAAGTTTTTTTAGGTGGGTGGATAGGTTTCCATCGGTGCTTAAGGTTTTTTCTCTTAGGGTTACAAAGCTGGCTGAGTTAACGCTTGCTAGATATGCCATCACCCCAAGTCGCAACTTGCCATGAATTATCGCATCAAGATCATTGCTTTTGAACGCACTCATTAGCTAGCTTTCTCTTTAGATTTTCCTTGCGATATAGCTGACATAATTGAAATAAATAAAATGGTAAATGCAGTGATTAGATAAATCCTTGGATTTTGCAAAAACGCAAACATAATGAGCGCTAGCAAAAAGATAATCCCTGCGGCAAAACCAAATGCTTTTCTGCCGCTTAGAGAAGCTGCAACGCCATTGGCAATGCCCCAACAAATTAAAGCAACGAGCAAAAAAGTGTTAAATATCCAATATGGCACGCCAAAGCCAAAAACTGCAATTACACACAGCCAAGCGTAAATGTGAAAATCCCAGCGCTGGCAAGCATCCAAGTTGAGCCAATAATCCTAGAGTCATGGAATTAAAATCCAGCCTGTCCTCTAGCTTTTTAACTAGAACAAATCTGCCAATAGAGCCAATAATCATATAGGCAAGCCATGCCCAGCTAATATTTTCAATAGGTAGCGCAATTTTAGAGGTAATAGAAGCCCAATGGATCAGCATCATAATAAAGCTAATTATCCCCCGCCAAATGCCAATTATGCCCCCAGCAATAGGAGAATTGCGCCCCTCTTGTGCCATTTCCTTTAGCCAGTTAATTTCTTGGTTTAGTTTTTCGTTGTCCATAATATTTGCCAATTAATATTGTTGCGCAATGCATCTTATTGTTATGCACTTTGTTTTTCAAAGTACTTTGTAATGAAATTACTGAAAGGCCAAGTTACCATTCTTGCGCTGTTATTTCTAATGCCGTACCGTATGGTACGGTACGGCAAATTAAAATGTGAGAAAATGGAGGGACTTCTATCTGCATGTTTGAAAAGATAGTGAAGGGGGAGTCTGAATATTTATGAAATTAGAAATTTTGCTGACTAATTATGGGATTGTTGCGCCAATATAAATACCAAATAATTAGGGCTTAGAACCAAAGTTCCAAGCCCCAAATCTATGCCTCGAATTTTAGTTCTCAAGCCCTAACCCTCAAATTAGGCCTCAAGCAAAAGATATAAACCTACTGAGATAAAGGTGAGATTTTTATTTCTACTCGTCGATTTAATGCACGTCCCTCATCAGTGTCATTTGTAGCTATTGGGTGTGTTTCACCACGACCCTCAATATAAAAACGACGAGGATCAACTCCATTAGCTGAGATCACATTGGCCACAGAAACAGCACGCTCTCTTGAAAGGTCAAGATTGCTTTCATCAGAGCCGGTTGAATCAGTATGCCCATAAATATCAACAATAGTTTTGTTGTATTTTTGTAAAATTATTGCAACAGATCTCAAAGTTTCTCTAAATTGAGCTCTAATATCGGATTTACCAACATTAAAAGTCACGTTTGAAGGCATGTGTAAAAATATATGAGAGCCACTTCGAGAAATAGAAACGCCTGTTCCTTGTAGTTGCGCACGAAGTTCAGCTTCTTGCTGATCCATATAATTTCCTATTGCACCACCAGCAAGCGCTCCAACACCTGCTCCAATAAGCGCTCCAATTCGTGGATCACCGCCAACAACACCACCAATAATTGCACCGCCAACAGCGCCGCCGCCTGCACCAATAAGTGCACCGCCTGCTGTGTTGGAGATTTGTGATTGTCCTGTATAAGGATTTAAACTTGTGCAAGCACCAAGAGTGAGCGCAAGAAGACTAACACCTACCAATTTATATTTCATGATCTAACTTTCCCCTGTTGATTTTATTTGCAGCAACTATATTTATTGCACTTTTATAATATTATCATATTAGAATGTGACTTTATCGTGATAAATGTCAATAATTCAAAGGAGAAATATTTTGCATAATAAATATTTAGATGTCTTTTCAAAAGCTATTGATAAATTACATGATGAAAATCGCTATAGATCTTTTGCCAATCTAAAAAGAATTAGCTCGCAATTTCCAGCAGCTATTTATACCGATAGCGAGGGAAATGAGAAGCAAGTCAGCTTATGGTGCTCCAATGATTATCTTGGTATGGGGCAAAATGATAAGGTAATTAGGGCAGCAAGTGATGCTCTTTTGCAAATGGGTGCTGGCTCGGGAGGCACAAGAAATATTTCAGGTACAAATAGTGAAATTGTAAAATTAGAAAACTCCCTTGCTCATTTACATCAAAAGCCAGCCTCTTTGGTTTTTACCTCTGGTTATATTTCAAACCAAGCAACAATTTCAATTCTTGGAAAACTATTAGGAAGTTGCATTATATTTTCTGATGAAAACAATCATGCTTCAATGATTGCGGGTGTACGAGGATCTGGAATGGAAAAACAGATTTTTAGACATAATAATAGTGAGCATTTAGAGCAATTATTGAAACAAAGCGATAAAGAGGTAGCAAAAATCATTGTATTTGAATCGCTATATTCAATGGATGGGGACATTGCGCCAATAAAGGAAATTATTTCTCTAGCTAAAAAATATCATGCGCTTACCTATATTGATGAGGTTCATGCTGTTGGGCTTTACGGGAAAAATGGCGCTGGCATTTGTCAATTAATAGACGTTATGGATCAAATAGATATTATTGAAGGCTCGCTTGCCAAAGGATTTGGTGTAATGGGGGGGTATATTTGTGCCGATAAAATTATCGTTGATGCTATTCGCTCTTATGCCCCAGATTTTATTTTTACAACTTCTCTTACACCCTCAATTTGTGCCGCTGCTTTGGCATCGGTTGAACATTTGAAATATTCACAAATTGAGCGGCAATTATTAAAGCAGCAGGTCAATAAAACCAAACAGGCATTGAAAGAGCAAGGCTTGCCCATCCTATCAACCCCAAGCCATGTAATTCCGCTAATGGTTGGAAACGCAAAAAAATGCCAATTAGCTAGTGAATTATTGCTAAAGAACCACAATATTTATATTCAGGCGATTAATTATCCAACGGTTAACAAAGGAAGCGAGCGCTTACGAATTACCCCATCTCCCTTTCATAGCGATGATATGATTAAACGCCTGAGCCTAGCGCTAAGCGATGTTTGGGATTATTTAGACCTACCCAAAACACAAGCTTAATTTTCTTCATATTTTACAACAGGAAAGCCATCTTTTATCCAGCCAGCAACACCATTTCCTGTTGTGCCGCCAAATACAGAATAGATATTTTTATAACCCCGTTTTTTTAACTCATTATAAACAACGCTTGAACGGCGACCAGATGCACAAATAAATGCTAAGGTTTTGTCAGGATTTTCTAACCTTATTTGCGCAATCTTAGTCAAAAAATTTGGGTCTTGCATAGTAATTGTCAGGGCGTCACTAGCAATTCCAGACTGCTGCCATTCAGGCTTGGTGCGCACATCAATTAAAATCAACTCCCCCTTCACCATCAAATCATAGGTTTGTTGATTGCTTAGATCTTTTTTTGCATCAAACGCCAACGCTCCTGTGCTTAAAACAGCAATGAATAAAAAGGAAACAATAGCAAAAACAGCACCAAAAGGCTTAGACATAAGAGGCTTAGAGGAATAAAAGTTCATTTGATTTCTTTCATTTAGAAATAGTTGAATTATAATTACTAGTAAAATAATGATATCAACTCAAATGTGATCATCAAATGAATTTTTTGTGAAAACACAAAGTTGGGGCTAGAGTGGGAGATCTCTAGCCCCATATGGATAGTTAGCTAGTTAAAACTATCCTCATTAAATCAGCAGTATTTCGAGCGCCAAGTTTTTCCATAACTCTTGCCCGATGCACTTCTATGGTGCGAGGGGAAATGCCCAAATCTCTCCCTGCCTCCTTGTTTGATTGACCATTAGTGATTAGTTGCAATACTTCACGCTCACGTGGCGTAAGCTGGTTAAACCCACGAACCTCAATAGGGCGACGGCCGCCCTGCACTGCGCCAAGATGCACATCACGGCGCAAAGCATCACGAATTAGGCGAACAAATTTTTCACTATCTATTGGCTTAGTTACCACATCCGTTGCGCCAATTTTCATGGCATGAACAGCACTATCAACATCATTAATATCAGAAATTAGAAAAACAGGCGTTCCCGTACGCATTGCCTTAATTTTAGCAAGAGTAACAAAATCGTTCTGTCCATCAATATGTAAATTAAGAATTATCACATCAGGATTTCTACGCTCAAGCGCATTATAAAGCCCCTCCCTATCTAGTGAAAAGCTAGTTTGAAACCCCTCAAGACGAAATAAAACACTCATTGCCTCACACGTTCCTAAATCTGGATCAACAATGTGAACCAGTCTATCTCTATTAAAAAACGAGTGATAATATATTTCTTCATTCATAGTCATTTTAGCCCCTAACAATTTATTCCCAAAGATTGCCTTCATTCTCATGATTGAAAATGAAGGCAATAATTCAACCATAGAAATAATCCTATTGGGAGAATCACTTGAGCAATTTGCAATAGGTATTATCTCAAAGCGAGATGGATTCCACGTAGGCACGAATACCTATTAGATAGGTATACATTCCCATTTGAGATGTCAAGGAGGTTAATTACTTGTTAGCAAGCAAAGCCGCACTCCATAAATAAAGTGCGGCTGAATTAAAGCAAGGAAAGAATTCCTATATCTTATTTCTTCTTAAGCAGGTCTCTAATTTCACTAAGAAGAACTTCTTGAGCAGGAGGAGCTGCTGGCTCAGCTGCTTTCTCTTCTTCTTTGCGCTTCATAGAATTCATGCCTTTAATGATCATAAATAATACAAAGGCAATAATCACGAAAGCAACGATAGCATTAATGAATAGGCCGATATTTACAGGCCCTAATACTAAAGTTGAAAAATCAATATCGCCAACAAATAGTCCAATTACTGGCATTAATACATCATCGACCAATGATTTAATAATAGCGCCAAAGGCCGCACCGATAACAATACCAACAGCCATGTCCATCATATTGCCCTTAAGAGCAAATTCTTTGAATTCTTTAAGCATTACAGTTCCCCTAATTTATTCGTTATATGTATTCCAACCAAATTATTTTGATTTTTCAATGTCAAGCTCCCTTAAGTTAAGTGAATAAGCAATATTTTATTCGAGTTTGTGGAAAACTATTGCCTCTAAAATTATCAAGAAAACATCGTCAATTATTGCAAAATCTCCGCTCTTAACAAATAAAATACTAAAAACCGCCTGTATAGTGTCAAAATGCGACAGTAATTAACCCGTTGTTTACCTTGTTTTATCAAAAGTAACTATGAACAGGTTACAAACACGTGGCCTAATTATTTATGTTGTTTTGGAATAATATTTAATGCGCCAACAAGCTCACAATAATTGGAGAGACCTCGCAGGGGAGCAAAGCTCAAGTGCAGGAGATTATTCAAATAATTGGCAGGCTTTGCGTGCTAATCTAGTATCTTTATTGGGGCAAGTTGAAAGCCAAGTATCACTTTCGAGCCAAGAGCCCCCATTTGCTCAGCCACAATACCAGCAAGCTTTTCAACAGGTTCCAAATTATCAAAATGCACCACCACCTCACTCGCCTCAAATGCCAAACCACAATAATGAACAGCGCTTTGATGATTTTTCTCAAACATTAAGCTCCATCTCATCACGTATAGAGCAGTTTGAAAAGGAGCTTGGTTCTTCAGCTCAAGTAAATCCAGAATTACAGCAAATAACTAATCAGGTAGATCAATTAACTCAAGTTGTTGAGCAATTAACAAGCACTATTGGAGAGGGTGATAATTTTAAGCAGCTTGAAAATCAAATAGAAAACATAATTCAAATGCTTCAAGAAGCACCTGAAGTGAATTATAAAAATTTGAATAAGCGTTTAGATAGCCTATCACAAAACGTTGAGCAACTCTCAAAACTCCAAGCGCAAAGTGTTGAACAAATCGCTCAAATTCATGAGAAAAATTCTCATGAAGATACTAATAAGAGTGCACTTTTGGGAAGTAATTTTAAAGATGGATTGGCTGCAATTAAAGAATCTGTTGCTAGTGTTTTTGAGCGGATTGATATTTTAGAGCAAAACCTCAAGCTTTCTCCGCAAGATATTGAGCAATTATTTCAAGAAATGGGTACTATTTCGGCTCAAACAGCTATAATTTCAGAGCAATTAAGCAATGGCAAATCAGATAATAATATTTCTGATGTCCTATTGCGAATTGATGCACTAGCAAAAGCTATTGGCCAAGTTAAAAATCAAGATGAAGCTATTGGTGAGTTGCAAAACGAGCTTATGGCGCTACATGATAATGTTCGACAAGCACTTGATCCAAATCTTTCAAAATTAGAAATGCGAATTAAAGAATTAAGTGATAATATTAAGGAAAATCCGAGTAAAAAATCTATTGAACGATTGGAGGGGCAAGTCCAAGAGTTAATTTCAAATAGCAATCAAACTAATGAACAATTAGATATTATTGCAAAAAGAACTAATGTAGCAATTTCCTCAACGCAATCAGACTTTAACAATGATATTGCTAATCCTACCCAATTAAAAGAAATTTCTGCAGCAATATCACAATTATCAAAAATATTTGCTGATCAAACAAGTGGTGAGAGTTTCAATAATGTGCAATACGGCATTGAGCAGGTCGATGATAGGCTTGCAAAACTTGAAGCAACAATTAGTGGAGCAACAATTAGTGAAGCAAGCATAAATAAAGAAATTGTTCCTCAACCAGCACCCTTAAAAAATGAGCAAACTTCAAAAGCCCTGCAAAGTAAACTTAATAATTCGCTGGTTAATGCTAGTGCACAAAATGTTGAATTAGCGCTTAAAGATATTAGGAGGAGCTTTTCACAGGGGACTAATCAAAAGGGCGCTGAAGAAAACAGCTTTGCACAAAAAAATATACAACAAAACGCAACAGTTGCGGCAGAGCAAAATATAGATGAAAGTCATTTGCTAAATAATGACGAAGATAATTATAAAATAAATATTGATAATGAACTATCAGAACATTTTTCTAATAGTGAGCATCAAACACAAACCATACCTCTTATCGATAATGAATATGATTTTGCTGACAATAATGAAGAAGAGCTAGGGCATTCTCTTTCAAAAGAGTTTGATAATGTAATTCGTGGTGGAGTTGCAAAAGATAGTGCTGCAAAAGATGAAATTAAAGAGCGCTTTGATAATAATGAAATTTTTGCGTCAAATGAAGAAGAAGTTACTACTACCCCTTATGCGCCAATTGATGACAAAGCAACTGTAGCTGAAGGCAAATCAAAAAGTAATTATTCTAGCAAAAACACTAATAATAAAAACAATGAGAAACCTGCTAAACCGAAATCAATCTTCGAACAAGATGCATCTGCATCATTTAATCATGAAGCAATAGAAGTAGTAAATACACCACCACCTCATCAAGAGATAGAGCAAGCAAGCGCTAATAATTTCACCAACCAGCCAGTAAAAAACAGTAGCAAAAATACATTTATTGAAGCTGCAAGACGTGCTTCTATGCGACAAAACAAACCGCTAGAGGTTGAGGAAAAGCAATCCTTTATTGCAAAAGGGCTTTCTCGTTTCAAAAGAGATGGATTATCTAAATCTACTAATAAGTTAAAAAAGCAAAATGAAAATATTGCTAATGAGAAAGATAATCAATCATTACAAACTGATAAGAGCGTATTAAATTTGAGCGCCATTTCTTTACTTAAGCGATTAACGAAAAATAATAAGGATAAAACAAAACCTGCATCTGCACCTGCAAGTGATGAGTTAGAGCAAGCCCCAATCAAACAAGATATAGCGCCAGAGAAGAGCAGCTTTATTTTTAATTATCGCAGGTCATTTTTATTGGCCAGTGCGCTAGTTGTAGTAATTGTTTTGTCACTAAACTTACTAACTAAGCGCAGCGGTGTTTCTGATAACCCTCAATTAGCTAAAAATAATAATATTGAAGAGCCTGCAAGCATCATAATCCCTAAAGAAGAAACTCAAGATAATAAATCATTAGATTCTAGTGCAGAGCCAAATCCGTTGATTGACAATACAAGCACTGGCGCTATTAGTCCAATTGATGAATTACCGATTTCCCAAGTGCGCATTATTAACCAAGCAATACCTTTGTCTCTAACCTCTAATTCACCTCAAGAAAATGTAAGTGAAACACAAATTGGTGGGGAAACGGCTAATCTAACAAGTATTACAGACAAAATAATAGAAATTGACACAAGTAAATTCATCAAGGAATTCACTCCATTAGCAACTGCGTTAGAGCTGCCCGCTGAAAAAATTGGCCCCCTTGCCCTAAGAGAAGCAGCAGCTAATGGTGATCCTCGTGCGCAATTTGAAGTAGGAGCAATTTATGGTGAGGGCAAAGCGCTTAAGCAAGATTTTGCAAGCGCAGCAATTTGGTATGAACGTGCAGCAGCTAATGGATTTGCTCCAGCTAGCCTACGTCTTGGTGGGCTTTATGAAAGTGGTAAAGGGGTTGAAAAGAACTATGAGCAAGCCAAATTGTGGTATTTTCGTTCGGCAGAAGCTGGCAATAGAATGGCAATGCATAACCTTGCTTCTCTTTATGCAGGGGGCGAACTTGGTGAACAAAAATTCTTGCAAGCAATAGAATGGTTTGAGCGTGCGGCAAAGCATGGCCTAACCGATAGTCAATTTAATCTTGGCATGTTACACGCTCGTGGCCTTGGGGTAAAACAAGATTTAGAAACTGCCTATTTCTGGTTTTCAATAGCTGCAAAAAATGGTGATAAAGATGCAATAAAAGCTAAAGAAGATGTAGCCCGTTCGCTTAATTCTGACATTGTTATGCAATCACAAACAAAAATAAGTAATTGGAAAAGCGAAGAAATTGATCTAAAAGCTAATTTTGCACCAATAGGTACTTGGGCAAAAGATTTTAATCCTGGACCAACAATTAAAAGCGCTAATGTGGTAGAAAAAGTGCAAATCGCACTTAAGCGCCTTGGCTTTGATGTTGGAGAGCCAGATGGCCTAATGGGCCCTCGTACAAGAGAGGCAATTAAAGAATTTGAAAAAGCAACAGGCATGTCACTTTCTGGAGCGGTTAACCCGCGCTTACTTGCAGTACTTGGATCGCAACCTGTTTAGTCATAGATGATTGAAGCAACACTAAGAGGTTTATTTTGCGCTTAAGTTGACGAGTGCATGTACAGAGGCTTATTGCTATATTATATTTCATTTTTATTTAGGTAATTTCAGTGCAAATTTATCTTCCAATAGCTGAACTCTCGCTTAATATATTTTTCCTTATTGGAATTGGCGGTGCGGTTGGGTTTTTATCTGGAATGTTTGGAGTGGGGGGAGGATTTTTGCTCACTCCATTACTAATTTTTTCAGGTATTCCAGCACCAGTTGCAGTAGCATCTGTTAGTGGGCAAGTTGTAGCAGCTTCAACCTCTGGCGCTCTAAGTTATATGCGCCGCAATTTGATTGATTTTCATCTTGCGCTTTACCTCGTATTATCAGGAGTAATAGGTGCATTTTTAGGGGTCTATACTTTTTCGGCTCTAAGAAATGCTGGGCAAATCGATTTAGTTATTTCAGTTGGCTACCTAGTGTTTTTAGGCTTCATTGGACTAATTATGCTCAATGAAGCAATACGCTCTTTATGGCGACATAAAATGGGAAAAGACATAGCAATGAAATTGCCGGGGCAGCATAATTGGGTGCATGGCTTACCTTTGAGAATTCGCTTTAAGCGCTCAAACCTTTATGTCTCAGTAATACCTGTTTTAATGATCGGCTCTTCAATAGGGTTTTTAGGCGCATTATTGGGCATTGGTGGCGGATTTATTTTAGTTCCTGCACTAATTTATATTTTGCGAGTTCCCGGATCAGTAGTGATTGGCACTTCTTTGGTGCAAGTAATAGCCATTATGGCAGCCTCTGTGATTTTACATGCTATGAACAATTATTCTGTTGATGTGTTATTGGCTTTTTGTCTAATGGTTGGCGGGGTTGTAGGTGCGCAATTTGGCGCATCAGTTGGCAAGATAATGCGTGGCGACCAATTACGAGCAATGTTAGCACTTATAGTTTTAGCCGTAGCTCTTAGATTTGCGTTTTTACTTTTCTTTACTCCTGAGGATATTTTCTCAACCTCAATTATAAGTCTTTCGGAGCTAGTCAAATGAGGGTAATTAAATCTATAATCTTTGCTTTTTTATTACTTGGCTTTTCTTCGAGCATGGCTTTGTCGCAAAGAATTATTAGCGCACTATCAGATAAAGAAATTTTAATTGATCAAGGATTTACTGGCGAAACATTAACGATTTTTGGAAATATTGAGCCAAATATAGGCGCTAAAAAAGAATATCTTGTAGGGCCATTTTCTATTGCTGTTATTATTCAAGGACCAGTTATTAATCGGGTGGTTAGGAAAAAGAGCTATAAATTTGGTATTTGGCTTAATAGTGAGCAATTAATTTTTGAGAAATTGCCATCTTATTATTGGTTATTGAGCAGCGAAAAACCAGAAAACTTTGCATCAAATGAGATATTACAAGAAGCTGGCCTATTGCCAATAATGCAACCTTTTGCGGTTAGCACTAAGGGCGAGGGGGAGCAAAAAATATTTAGCAATGAACTTGTTCGCCTAATGAAAGAAAAAGGTCTTTTTGGCATTAATGAAAATGGGGTGAAATTTCACTCAAATAGCCTTTATTCAATAAATTTAGAACTGCCCTCTGATGTGCCTGTTGGGAGTTTTCTTGCAACAACTTATTTGTTCAAAGGCGGAGAAATAATACATAAACGCTCAGAAGGGTTTTCTGTACGAAAAACTGGGTTTGAAAGGCTTTTAGGAACTTCTGCAAAACAATCTCCCTTTTTCTATGGCGTTTTTACAGTTCTTTTGGCATTATTCACTGGCTGGCTTGGTGGAGTAGCCTTCCGCCGTTAATTTGGAAAATATTATGACACATATCCCCCCCTTTTGGTCTCGCATTGTTACATTAGCTGGAATTTTTGGACTTTTGCCGTTTGTGCTCGCATTTATTGTAACGATTAATCCCAACTTGTTACCTGTTGATGAAGTGATTTTCGAATCAGCAATAATTGGCTTTGGCGTTCTTATATTATCTTTTCTTGGTGGAGTGCGTTGGGGCATTCGCTTACAAGGAGGCGCTGGCTCTGATCTTATTTTCATTGTTGGAATGCTTGGCTCAGCGGTTGGTTTTTTTATTCTTTTAATGCCATATAATTTTGGCCTTATAGTTTTAACTATTGGTTTTGCTCTGCAAGGTGCATGGGATGTTTGGTCTTCTGGAATTCCGCAATTCTATGCTCGCCTTCGTGCTTCTATGACAGGGCTTGTTTGCTTAATTTTAATTGCTATTCTAATTGCAAGGGTTTTTGTATAAAGCTTATTTTCTAATTAAATGGATATTATAATGACACAAAAAATTATTTTTATCACTGGCGCAACCGCCGGTTTCGGAGAAGCAACTGCAAAGCTTTTTGCAAAAAATGGCTGGAAAGTAGTGGCCACTGGTCGCCGTTTAGAGCGCTTAGAAAAATTGCAAAATGCATTAGGTAAAGACAGGGTGCATATCGCACAAATGGATCTCACAGATCATGCTTCGATTAAAAGCGCCATTAGCTCGCTGCCCAATGAGTTTAAACCAATAGATTGCCTGCTCAATAATGGCGGCCTAGCGCTTGGTTTAGGATCAATCCCAGACATAAAAATTGAAGATTGGCGCATTATGGTTGAAACCAATATTATGGGTTTGATTTTAACTACGCAAGAAATGATACCGCTATTAAAGCAAGCAGGGCGTGGGGCCTCAATTATAAATATTGGCTCGGTTGCCGCACGAAATGCCTATCCGGGTGGCAATACTTATGGCGCAACTAAAGCCTTTGTTTCTCAATTTTCTTATAATTTACGCACCGATTTAGCAGGCTCAGATATCCGTGTAACCGAATTAGCACCTGGTATGGCAAAATCTGAATTTATGAAGGTTCGCACTTATGGTGATGATGATGTCAATGAGAGTTTTTATGAAGGGCTTGAGCCAATTTTACCTGAGGACATTGCTAATAATGTTTGGTTTATTGCAAATCAACCAGACCATATTAATATTAATATGATCGAAATTATGCCGCTTTGTCAGGTACCAGGAAGACCTGAAATAATTCGTAAGTATAGTATTTAGCATTTTCAATGCTAAATACTATCACCGCACGAAGCAATAGCGAGTACGGTGCGCGGCGAAGCCAGCGTAATTCAATTAGATAATTGAATTTAGAAAACACTATAATGTCGTAAATATTCAATATGCATAGCATTTTTAATTGTAAGAAACATATCAAAGGAGAGACCTTATGAAATTTCGATATACAATTCTTTATGTTAAAGATGTAAAATCAGCGATTGATTTTTATGTTGCGGCGTTTGGTGCTAAGCAAAAAATGTTACACGAAAGCGGTGATTATGGTGAATTAGACACGGGCAACACTATTCTTGCTTTTTCTGCGCTCGAACTTATGCGCCAGCTCGGCAAAACTCCAAAACCAGCAGATGCTAGTGCGCCAAGCTTTGAAATAGCTTTTGAAACTGATGATGTTGAAGCAGGGGTTGATAGGGCAATTAAAGCTGGTGCGAAATTGATTTCAAAGCCTAGCAAAATGAGTTGGGGTCAAACCATTGCCTATGTGTCAGATGAAAATGGTTTTTTAATAGAAATTTGCACCCCCATTGGATAATAATTATGATCCTATCAAAAAATAAGCAGGTGCAAAGGTTTCTTAATGATACAAGAGATATTGACGATGAAAAATATCAAATCTTACAACAATGTCGCAAAATTACCTTTTCGCTTAACAAGGATATTACTGAGCGCATTATATATGGTGGCATTATGTTCACAAAAAATGACGAAGATTTTGGTGGTATTTTTGTTAGTAAAAAACACGTTTCTTTTGAATTTACAAACGGCTCTCAGCTTGCAGATGAAAATTCTTTGCTGGAGGGAAAAGGTAAATATCGCCGCCATCTAAAATTAAAAACTATAAGCGATATAAAAGAAAAGCAGGTTGAATATTTCGTTAAACAGGTAGCAATTTAATTATAGGCCAAATTATCTAATTGCCTTAATATTTCAGGGTATGAATTTATTTTTGCTGGCGTAATATTTAGCCAACGCCTAAATTCACGATTCATATGAGCTTGATCAGAATAACCGCATATAATCGCACTTTGAGCCAGATTAACCGAACTCCCTATAATTCTAGCGGTTTTTCTAACCCTAGCCAATGATAACCAAGCAGCTGGGGTGCGCCCTGTTTGCGATTTTACTAATCTTTGTAAGGTTCGTGTGCTAACCCCTAAAAGC
>Ga0256834_1000493_pt1 | contig 28268 bp, 24 predicted proteins | sample 4281140metaG_FD_190536 | JGI IMG/M metagenome (GOLD analysis project Ga0256834, IMG submission 190536) | Hydrothermal vent microbial communities from East Pacific Rise, Pacific Ocean - 4281-140 | ecosystem: Environmental > Aquatic > Marine > Hydrothermal vents | place: Pacific Ocean: East...
ATTATTGATTTCAAAAAGCAAAAAAACTTAAAACAAGAAGAGAGAGATCAAGATAGCCGCATGGTCAAATTAGACCGTGAGGGTAATATTATTGAGGCATCAAAACATCCAAAAATAGAAGAAACAGCACAGCCAGAAGTTGAAATAGTAAAAGAAAAATCACCCCCTCTCTCAACCCTAGACGCTATCATGGCAGTTAACAGTGAAATACCATTACAAGAAGAAGATAATATAGAGATTGATGAGAAGGACATTGCTTTCCTTGAGATGACAGGTGTAGGGCCAAATAAGCGTAAAAAAATTAACCCTCAAAGTAAAACTCCTGCCCATCTTGATGTGCGTAAATTAGCGGCTCTTGTTGGTTGTGAAACTGCAAGAGAAGAATTGCTTGAACCTTTGATAAAAGCCGCAGGCGAGAGTGAGCAATCATTAAGCGAAGCTGCAATTGATGGAATTTTAGTTTTAGCACAAAATGGCATTGATATTAGTCCTGCTCAACGCATTTTATTGCGTCATGCTACAACGAGTGAGGTTTCACTTAGTTTTAGAGCAATTAGGGCTTTGGCATTTATTAAAACTAGCGTTGTGAGCAAAGTTATTACCAAACTGACAAATGATAAAAATGACATTGTACGATCAGAGGCTCTTAAGGCATCAAATGGGCGTAAGATTGAAGTTGATCTGGCTGATTTATGCGTCAATTCTGATAGATTGACAAGAATAGCCGCTGCAGAACTTATTGCTTGCCAATCCTCAAAAGAGGCAGTGCCTTCTCTATTTGGTTTCGCATTTGTTGAAGATGGAGTGCATAAACAAAAGGCTGCAATTTTGCTTAAATCGCATGAGTTTGATGCTCTTAAAGTAACGTTAGATTTAATCAATTCTGAGCAGGCTCGTGAGCGTTTAATTGGTCTTGATGTATTAAATTCAATTTTATAGGCGAGATTTATTTCGCTAAAAATCTTAGGAATTAAGAAAATGGCTAAAGTTGATTTAAAGGAAATAAAAGAAGTAGGGCTTTATGGTACACGCTCTAAAAAGCAAAAACATTTAATTGCAATTGATCTTGCGGTTGAGCGTGGGTTGCGCTTAGCAAAGCCTGTTGCAAGAATTGAAACAATTGCTCTTAAAGATTGTCACAATCGAGTTTTGGCACAAAGCATTATTTCTCCAATTGCCCAACCTCCTTTTAATAATTCGGCCATGGATGGATATGGAATTCGTTTAGATGAGCTAAAGGGTGATGCTCCATGGATTTTAGATATTAAAGGGCAGATTTTTGCTGGTGATAAGCAGATAAAAAGTCCCAAGCATGGGGCTGTTCGCATTTTTACTGGTGGCCATGTTCCATCAGAAATTGATGCAGTTATTATGCAAGAGCATGTGGAGTTGCATGGCGGTAGGGTTGTAATTTCCAAAAAGCCTAAACAGGGCGAGAATATCCGCCTCATAGGAGAAGATATAAAAGCTGGCGAAATATTGGTGCTAGAGGGTGAGTTGATGAGTGCTGCCCATATGGCACTTGCTGCCTCATGTGGCCTAAGTAAAATTAATGTACGAAAGAAAATCAAGATTGCATATTTCTCAATTGGTTCGGAATTACGCCAGCCAGAAGAAAAATTAGAGGCCAATCAAATATATAATTCTAATAGGTATCTATTAACGGGTCTTTTGGATCAGGCAATGGTTGAGGCAATAGACTTAGGGTCTGTGCCAGATGATAGCGATCAATTATCAAATGTGTTAAAAAGGGCAGCTTTAGTTGCTGATATTGTGATATCTGTTGGCGGTATTTTAACCGCCCAGCAAAATCAAACATTAGGTGAAGATAAAAATTTTAGAGCAAATCTTCATCTGTTGAAATTAGCAATGAAACCAGGAAAACCAATGTTGATTGGTAAAATTGCTAATGCGATTTATATTGGCCTTCCTGCGAATCCAATGGCTGCAAATATTACATTTAAAATGATTGCGAAGCCAATTATTGATAAAAATGCTGGAATGAAAGAAAAGCCTCAATCAAATATTAGCGCAATAAGCTCATTTAAAAGAAAACGCCGCCCATTTCGTAATGAATATATTCCAGTAAAAATAACTGGCAATTCATCAGATGGAACATTATTAATTAAAATGATTGGGAGGGGCGGTTCAGCCGAAATGTTGCCAATTGCCCAAGCCGATGGATTTGCGGTGATCGAGCCGGGTGAGGGTTTTATCCATGTAGATGATCGAGTAAAATTTATCTTTAACTAAAAATAATAACGTAGCTTAATATATATGCTATAGATTTTTTGCACTGCTTATAGAGATTATTTTTTCACCAATATCTTGAGTTTCATTTTCTTTTATAAAGTCAAATAAAATACGGCGTGCTAAATTTTCATTTTCATCTTCAAAAGCAGTGTTTAGTTTTTTTAACTCGCTATTTAAGCCTCTCTTGGTATGATCGACATGATTTGATCGTAAAATCTTTGGCTGTCTCGTGACTTTAGCACTCTTTGGATCATAAAATAATTCTTCGTGGGTTTTTTCTCCGGGCCGTCTTCCAATAATCGAGATGCCAATATCTCCATTTGGGTTTTCATCGGTCTTCATACTTAAACCAGCTAATCGGATCATATTTATTGCCAAATCCTTGATAAGAATTGGCTCGCCCATTTCCAATAAAAATGTATCACCTCCCTTAGATAAAGCCCCAGCTTGAACAATTAATTCTGCCGCTTCATGGATAGACATAAAATATCTTGTCATTACTTCATCAGTAACCGTTAGTGGGCCACCTGCTGCAATTTGCTCCTTAAAAAGCGGCACAACTGAGCCGTTTGATCCTAATACATTGCCAAACCTTACGAAGCAAAATTTTTGTTTTGTGTTATTTTTATTGGCAATATTTGCACAATCGCTCACAATCATCTCGGCCCAACGTTTTGTTGCGCCCATAACATTGGTGGGTCTGACTGCCTTATCAGAAGAAATAAGCACAAAATTCTCAACAGCATTTTCTAAACAAGCATGGGTTAAAATTTTAGTGCCAAAAACATTATTCCTAATTCCCTCAAGCGCATTGGCCTCAACCAGTGGAACATGCTTATGTGCAGCGGCATGAAAAACTACCTGAACGCTATTTTGTTTAAGCACTCTATTCACTAATGTTTTATCGGTAATTGAACCAAGAATAGGAATAATCTGTATGTTACATCTTTTTCTTAAGTCACGATCAATTTGATAAAGAGCAAACTCATTAGCTTCAAATAATATTATCTTGCGTGCTTTCCATTTTGTTACAAGGCGAGAAAGCTCAGAGCCAATTGAGCCGCCAGCACCAGAAATAAGTACCACACGATTTTCTAACATTTGAGATAATAATTCAGGATTGGCAGGAACAGTTGATCGTCCTAATATATCATCAATATTTATCTCCCGAACTTGCGAGATAATGTATTGACCAGAGGCTAAAGAGGATAGGGCTGGTAATGCTCTAATTTTAATTTGATGGTGGCTAAGTGAAGAAATAATTTCTTGCCTACGACTTGAGTTAATTCTTGGCATAGAAAGAATAACTTCCTTAACGCCCATCGTTTCAATTAAATGAGAAAGCCTATCAGGTGAATTAACCCGAACCCCTGCAACTTCTCTCCCCTGTAAATCTACATTATCATCAATAAAACCAGCAACAAATTTATCACCCTCTTTATGTAATGCACGAACAAGTTGCGAGCCAGCTTCTCCTGCACCGTAGATTACAACTTGGCTTGAGTATTTCTTATGCGAGGGTGTCCATAAAAAATATTTTGCACCAAATCTTGATCCTCCAATTATTAATATTGCTAAGACGCTATAAATTAATGGAACAGAGCGAGGTATTCCTCCAATTTTTAAAAACTCTAATAAAAATAATACAACAACCCATAATAAGGTAGAAAATATTACGGCGTTAGCAATCGTCAAAAATGCTTTCTCAGGCAAATAGCGAATAACAGATCGGTAAAGTCCAAATCTAATAAAAACAGGAATGGCACAAATTGGTGCAGCAATCATTATCAAATATTGAATATCATCTGGGACAAAGAAAACGCCATAGCGCAACGAATATGCTGCCCAAACAGCAAAAGAAAGAGCAATGAAGTCAAATGCAATTAAAATTGTTTGTTTGCCAGAGCGAGGTATTCTCAATAATGCGCTGCGTGTTTTTTTAATCATTTTATCAGTATAAACTAATAAATAATATTTGAAATAGCTAAGGAATATTTATTGGCTTTATTATAAATTTTGGTGCGAGAAAAATCCCGCACCAAATGTATTTATCCTATTCACCAAAGCCATAAGTTTCAGTAACAAAGTCAATATCCTTGTCACCACGCCCTGAAAGGTTGAGTAAAATAGATTTGCCAGGGTGGTTTTTTGCTTCACGCATCGCAAAAGCAACCGCATGTGCGCTTTCAAGTGCAGGTATAATTCCCTCCATTGAAGAGAGCTTATAAAATGCGTCTAAGGCTTCTTTGTCGGTAGCAGTAGAGTAATTCACTTTTCCAATTTTGTGCAAATGTGCATGCTCTGGGCCAACTCCGGGGTAATCAAGCCCAGAGGCTAAAGTGTTCACCGGTGCAGGGTCGCCATTTTCATCAACAAGCACAAGTGTTTTAAAAGCGTGAATTGCGCTATCAACGCCATAGGTGATTGTTGCGGCATGGTCGCCCATTTTTGTAGAAGTTCCAAGCGGCTCAACACCATGCAATTCAACATCATCGTCATCAATAAAGCCAGAGAAAAGCCCCATTGCGTTTGATCCACCACCAACGCAAGCAACAACTAAATCAGGTAACTCGCTATTCATATCAATAAATTGCTCACGTGCTTCTTGACCAACAATTTTTTGAAAATCACGCACCATCATTGGAAATGGGTGAGGTCCAACAACTGAGCCGATGCCAAATAATGCTTTGTCTGCTTGCCCCATATAAGAGCCAAATGCGCTATCCACTGCTTCTTTAAGCGTCTGCGCTCCTTCAGTAACTTCTACAACACTTGCACCTAATAATTTCATGCGAACAACGTTAGGATATTCTTTTTTAATGTCTACTGCTCCCATATGAATTTCACATTCCATACCAAAATATGCAGCAGCAGTCGCAAGTGCAACACCATGTTGACCAGCCCCAGTTTCAGCAATTAATTTGGTTTTGCCCATGTGTTTGGCAAGCAATGCTTCGGCCATGCAATGGTTGAGTTTATGCGCACCAGTATGGTTGAGATCTTCTCGTTTAGCATATATCTGCGCTCCGCCAGATGCTTTGGACAGATTTTTAAGATAAGAAATAGGAGTAGGGCGGCCTTGAAAATGTTTGCGGATATACTTTAATTCATTAAGAAATTCAGATGATTTTGAAAGTTCGTCATAGGCTTTTGTTATTTCTGCAAATTGCGGTACAAGCGGCGGCGGCAACATAGCACCCCCATACTCCCCAAAAAACCCCTCACGATTTGGCATGTTTTTAAAATATGAACTCATTATTTTTCCCCTGTTACTAATTTTTATTACTATATTAGTTTGGGGCAGTTTTAAGCATTAGTGCAAGTAAAATATATTTTGAGCTTAAAATTTCATTCATCTTTATCTAAAAAGAGCAGTTAATAATAGCTACTCTTAATGCTAGATAATATGCTAATTTTCTTAAATCCAAGCTAGCATACACTTGCGTTTATGAAATATTCCTATAACGTGATATGCTAATATTAAGGGGAGAAATTTATGAGCTTTATTAGAAATTTATTGGCCATAGTGGGAGTGCTAGCAATTGCTTTGGCTGTATGGGTTGGTCCTGCACTTTATAAATATAAAACAGCCTTTGATAGTTTTGATGAAAAGGCTTTTGGTGTCTATAAGGACATGGCAGATCGCTTGGTCGATAGTGGAAATAGTGCCGCCTCAACAGTTTGGAGTGCTAAGGTTGCAGACGGTCTTACATTTGAAGAAGTTGATGAATCGATTAAAAATATCGCAATTGAGTTAAATATTCGTGCAGTTGGAGAATTACCGCTTGGGGATCAGGTTTCTTTAATGAATGGCAAGCCTTGGCGTAAATTAAATATCTACCTTTATTGCAATCCGCTAACTGCTGCAAAAATGATTGAGCATGACCTAGCTTATGCGGCCTATTTGCCTTGTAGAATTTCGCTAGTAGAGGACGAAAAAGGGCAGTTGTGGATTTATACTTTGGATATGGATATGATGATTTATGGCGGAAAAACTCTACCCCCTGAATTGCTTAAAGAAGCACTTGAGGTTAAAGAAATAATGCTGCAAATTCTAGAGCGTGCCGCAGAGGGTGATTTTTAAAAAAATAATGAATTGATATGATATGGCTAAGTTTTTAAAAATAATTTTATGGCTTTTGTTAGGGATAATTATCCTCATTGTAATTATTGGCTTGTTTAATCGTGAAAAAATTACCCGTCTTTACCATGTAAATTCGCTCTTTTCTGAAGAGAAAATAGTTAGCAATTTTTCTTTTATGGATAAAATGTTTAAAACAAAAAACCTTGCCAGAAGTGGTGAGGTTTTTGAGTTTGATTATAACCTTGCTCAATTACCAAAAACTTTTCAATTTGAAGGCGAGAAGGTTTTGTTACAAGATTACCTAAGCAATACCAGCACAACATCTTTGATGGTTCTTAGCGATGGTAAAGTTGTTTTTGAAGATTATTATCTAGGCACATCAAAACAAGATAAGCGTATTTCTTGGTCTGTAGCTAAGTCATTCCTGTCTGTTTTATTTGGTATTGCTGTGGAGGAGGGTGAAATATTTTCTCTTGATGATGAGGTAACAAAATATGTCCCAGAGTTAAAACAATCTGCCTATAATGGAGTTGCAATTATTGACATTTTACACATGGCTAGTGGAGTAAAATTTGATGAAGATTATCTTGATTTTGATAGTGATATAAACCGCATGGGCAGGGTGCTTGCGCTGGGCGGTTCAATGGATAAATTTGCGGCATCAATTATTGAGCGAGAAAGAGAAGCAGGAGAAAAGCGTCAATATACTTCAATAGACACCCATGTTCTTGCAATGGTCTTGCGCTCTGCAACGGGTAAAAGCCTTAGTGAGTTATTTGAACAAAATCTTTGGTCAAAAATTGGAGCTAAAGATGATGCCTATTATGTAACCGATGGCTTTGGAGTAGCATTTGCGCTTGGGGGGTTAAATATGCGTACTTCTGATTATGCCCGCTTTGGGCAGTTAATGTTGCAAAAAGGTAAATGGAATGACGTGCAGATTATACCTCTAGATTGGGCGCAACAATCGGTAAAAGCAACTGCTCCAGCCTCAGCGGCGGCTAACGATCATTTTGGATATGGTTATCAATGGTGGGTGCCAATAAATGCTGATGAAGAATTTTATGCCATCGGGATTTATGGGCAGTATCTATATGTTAATCGTAAAGCTGGAGTTGTTATTGTAAAAACTTCTGCCGATAGAAATTTTCGAAATGATGGGCAAAATGGCAATGAGTTAGAGCAAAAAACTATTGAGATGTTTAGGGCGATTGCAATGGAAGCAAAAAGTTAGGATTTTCTAATACCCGCCAGAGCGTAAAGCAACGCCGGCAATTACAAACATTACAGAAAGAATGGTAACAGGAATAATATGCCATGCCATTATTGATAATTTATTTGAGCTTAATTTTGGAATGATGCGAAGTCTTGCATCAATTGCAATGATTGCGGTTATAGCCAAAAGCCCAAGTTTTATCCCTATATGAGTTGAGGTAAAATCTTCAAATGAGAACCATTTTAACAGATTTGGTTGCAACTGATAAGCAAGCCACAATCCACTAGCAACTTGAATGATTAAAGCAGGAATGCCAATTTTTTCATATCCCTGTTCAAATTCTAAAAGAGCTTTCACTTCCTTTTGGCGCATTGCTTTTGGCAAAATAATAAAAGCAAGAATTAAATGCCCACCAGTCCAGATTGTCGCCGCTAAAATATGGAAAATTAAGATTATGCTGTACATTTTTATTCGCTAATAATTATGTTCAATATTGGAAATTAATCCTGTGATATTTTCAGGTGAATATAAATATATTTCTAAGGTCAAGAAAAATGCACAATATAGTATAACTCACTTTAGAATATTTCTAGAGTGATGGAGGTAACTTATTGAATTATAATGTAAATTTAAGATATTAGGAATTCACAAGTCAATAAAAATTTAAGCTATTTTTTTGCAAGACGCATGCTCACTAAGTTAAATAAATAAAGTTGAATTCCAAATAACTTGGTCAACCTTGAGCTTCTGACTACTATTACAAGGAAAATCCAGACAGATAATATGATAGGTAGAACAGACTGTTTTTTCTTTTCCTGTCTGGCTCTGCCCCTTCTTGCTATTATTGAATAAATCTGTTAGTAAGCACTTACTTACTTGCTAAACTAAGTGATAGTTGCGTAATAAGTAGTTGTTCAGTTGTTCAGTTGTTCAGTTGTTCAGTTGTTCAGTTGTTCAGTTGTTCAGTTGTTCAGTTGTTCAGTTGTTCAGTTAAATGTAAAGTTGGGAAATCAGGCATGCATAAGTTTGCAATTCAACAAACTACGAAAAGAATGAGTGCTAAACAGCGCAAGTCTATCATTGTTGAGGCAGTTTTATCTCTTGCAGATGCTGATGGTCCAGATCGTTTATCAACTGCTGCAATTGCTGAGGCTTCTGGCCTTTCTCATGCAGGCATTTTTAGGCATTTTCCAACTAAGCAAGATATATGGATTGCGGTAGCAAATGAGATTGCAAAAAACGCCAAAACACATTGGGCAGAACCGTTGCAATCAACTCTAAATCCGCAAGAAAAAATTAATGCTCTTGTAATTTCGCACTTGGAGTTTTTAAGTGAAACTCCTGCGATATTGACAATTCTTTTTTCTTACGAATTACAACATGCAAATTCTGAATTGCGTTCAATTTTTACTAAGTTAATGCTACAATTCCGAGATTATTTAGCAAATGAGTTTGCCTTGGCAGGACATGAAAAACAAGCTCAAGATTTAGCTTTTTTAGTCATTGCCTTGGTGCAAGGTTTGTCCATGCGTTGGTCAATTAGTCAACTAAATTTCGACTTAAAAAATGAGGGTAAGCGATTGCTCAAAATACAACTTGATATGATAGATTTTAATAATAAAAACAAAGGAAAATAAAATGAAAAATTATGGAAAAACAAACATTGTGACAGGCCTGTTTTTTATAGGCTTTTTTATGCTCTACGGATTTGCTCTAATATACATGCGAGATTTTTACTCTGGCAAAGAAGAATGGATTGCAAGCTCAGATATGGGGACGCATTTTGAAGCACGTTTGGCGCATGTGCATGGAAATATGTTTGCCTTTATCAATATTATGATTGGTTATTTACTTTTAAAACTTCCCGTTGCGGCAGGTTCAGCAAAATGGATTTCATATACAGGGCTTTTGGGCATGGCAATGCCGCTTGGCATAATGGCTGAATTCTTGTTTGGCTTGCCATATTACCTTGTGCTTGTTGGGGCAATTTCTATTGTTATATCAATTTTTTGGCTTGCTATAGCATTAGCAAAAGCAAAATTCCCAACTAAAGAATAATAATAATCTATTTAAAAAGGCGACCTCTTAGGGTCGCCTTTTTATTTCTGTATCAAAATTTTATGCTGAAATATTTTCCATTTTTTTGATTATCTCTTCACCCTCAGCCATAACTTCCTTATAGCGATTTAGAGTGATTGTATCAGGGGTCATGCTTGTTTCACCTTTAAGTACGGCGTGGAACACTTCAGTTATTCCATCTTCAATTTGCATTTGCGGTATAAGCCCAAGCCTATTGCGCATTTTTTCAAATGAAACGGTATAATCACGAGCATCACTATTATTTGGATGATAGATAATATCAATATCCATTGGCAAAGCCTGCGCAACGGTTGTAGCTAAGTCTGCAATTTTTACGTTATTTACACCAAGGTTAAAAATCTGACCCTCAACAATATATGTTTCAGAATCTATCGCCTTAACAAATGCTCTTGAAATATCAGCAATATGAATGAGCGGACGATGTTGCTGTCCATCACCATGAATGATTATTTCTTGGTCTTTAAAGGCATTAAGCGTCATAATATTTACAACTAAGTCAAAGCGCATTCTAGATGAAAGACCAAAAGCGGTTGAATTTCTAAATGCGGTGACACTAAAATCACTATCAGATAATTCAAACAAAGCCTGTTCAGCTAATGCATTACACTCTGCATAAGTTGTAAGCGGGTTTATTGGGCTGTCTTCGGTTGCAGCCATGTCGCCATTTGCGCCATAAACTGAGCAAGAAGAGGCCAACATATAGCGTTTTACACCCATTGCTTTTGCAATTCTACCCAAGCGAGCCCGAGCTTCAAAATTGATTTGTTTTGTAAGATTGGCATCTAAATCACCCGCTGGATCATTCGATAAAGCCGCAAGATCACAAATAATATCAATACCTTTAATTTGCGCAGGTTTAATGGTGCGCACATCTTGGTTTAATAGAGTAAGTTTTGGATTATTTTTATATTGATTAAGGTGTTTTGTGCCAAATACAAACCAGTCAAGCACAACAACTTCATGTCCTGTCTCTAAAAGTTGGCCTGTTAAAATTGAGCCAATATATCCACCACCACCGGTTACCATTACTTTTGACATTATTATTACTCCTGTTACTCTTTACTTTTTTAGCTGCTTAAGATGCGGCTTTTTCTAATTTTTTTGCTGTTAATTTTTTGATGGTTTCTATTACATAATCTTGCTCTGCAAATGTAAGAGATGGGTAGAGCGGCAAAGATATTGCGCTATTGCCCCAAGCATTTGCATTTGGAAAATCACTCGACTTAAAGCCATATTTTTCTTTATAAAATGTCAGCGTATGAATGGCTCGGTAATTAACCGTTGCGCCAATGCCGCTTTCACCTAATTTAGTTAAAACCTCATCTCGGATATTAGCATCAACTCCTATAGGAAAAAGGTGTTGAGCATTAAGTGCGCCATCTATTTGGGAAATGCATTTTACATCCATATTAGCAAATGCTTTGCGATAGCGATCAGCTAGAATGGTGCGTTTTGCAAGGCGATCATAAACCTTATCAATTTGATCTGGCAAAAGTGCTGCTAATAAGTCTGGTAAATTAGCTTTTACGCCTAATTGCTCCATGTCCCAATGATTATATGATCCTGTTTTAAAACGATCCGCTGCTCCAGCACTCATGCCGTGCAGGCGAGTTTGCTTTAAATTTTCAAAAACTTCATCATTATTAGTGATGATTGCGCCGCCTTCACCACATGCAATATTTTTTGTTGCATAAAAAGAAAAAATAGCCACATCGGAATATTTCCCTGGTTTTTCGCCATTTAATTCACCCTCAAAATTATGGGCGCAGTCTTCTATTATTGCGATATTCTCTTTGCGTGACTTAACAAGTTCAGCAATAGCTTTCATGTCGCACATTTGACCGTAAAGATGAACAGGAATGATCGCTCGTGTCTTTTCACTAAGTGCAGACTCAATGTCGCTAACACGCATCAATTGTGTGTCAGGGTCAACATCGACTAAAACTGGTGTAGCTCCTAATATTTCCACCACATTTGCAGATGCAATGAATGTCATAGCAGGAACGATAACTTCATCGCCTGACTTAATTCCAAGTGCTAACAAAGCTGCAATTGCACCATTTGTCCATGAGTTAGTAAGCAAAGCATGTCGGACGTTAAAGAAATCCTCCATCTGCGCTTCGACCTTTTTACCAACAGGGCCGCTGGTTAAAAAAGGCGTAGCTAATACGTCAGCAATTGGCTGAGCATCATTAGCTGTTAATTCATGTTTATAAAAAGCAACTTGCATATCTTTACTCTCCTTAAGTTACTTTCGAGACGTCTTTTATTAAAAACTATTTCGAATGCAATTTATTCAGTATTGCCGCTACATATATATTATGAGCGTAATTGGAATCTTACCAAAATAGATAAACTTTTATCTAAATTGTAATTATCTAAAATTCTTGAAATTCAGATTGTCTTCGCACGAATAAGTGAATTGAGTTTAATGTTAAAAAAGATTGCATTTTATTGTCTAAAAGGCATATATATTATGAAAGTCTAATATACATAAAACAAACTTTAAGAGAGTATCATGAGAACAAATTTTAATAATCAAGCAAAATCAATTACCCTAATAATAGCAATTATCATTGCTATGTTCAGCACGGCCTCATTTGCCTTTTCGCCAGAAAAAGACCTAACTAATCAGCAAACTTTTGCCCTGCAAAATGAAGAAAAGTTGATACTTATTGATGTGCGAACACCTGATGAGTGGAAAAAAATAGGTGTTGCAAAGGGAGCTATAACTCTTTCAATGTTAGATCAGCAGTTTTTAGTTGAGCTGAATGAAATTAGAGCTAAAAATCCAGAAAAAATCATCGCCTTCATCTGCGCTTCAGGAAATAGATCAGAAGTGGTTAGGGCTGAGTTAGCAAGACGTGGGTATGAAAATATCTACTCAGTATATGGTGGCACAACAGGAAATGGTGTAACTGGCTGGATTAAAGAAGGCCTGCCGATGGAAAAATATCAATAATAAATTATGCCCAGATTTATTTTTGGGCATAGTTTTTATTATTAAAAAGCTAAGAATTTAGGCTAATGGGATACCGTCCTCACCCTTACCAGCCTGATAACTTGCAGACAAATCATCATAAATAGCCGCAATAGTTTTGATGCGGCTATTAAATTTCTCACGCTGTTTTTTATCAAATTCTTCACCCATTTTTACAATAGAGTATGAGTTAAAAAAAGCATTATCTTTATTATAAAGTGACTTTTGCCCTTCTTGTCCAAACACCTCTTGCAATATTTTTATGTCATGTGGAATAGCAAATTTATCTCGTGAATCTTGATGGCTAAATAAATAATAAAAATTATCATACCCAGCCCAAGTGATTGCTGAAAGGCAAAGTGAGCATGGCTCGTGGGTTGTTAAAAAAATGCAGTCTTTTGGGTCAGGAATATCTGCTTTATCCATCTCATGCAGTTTTTTAATTGCGTGCATTTCTCCATGCCAAAGCGGGTTCTCAACTTCGTTATTTGTTTGTGCGATGACTAGTGATAAGTCTTTTTTTAGTAAAATTGCTGCCCCAAAAATTTTATTGCCTCGTTGGACTTCTCGTGCTGTCATTGGAGCAATATTATATTCAATTACATCGAGCAAATGGTTAGCTAAATCTTGTTTCATATCTCAATCCTATAAGCTGAGGGATAATCATAAAGCTCTAAATTATTCTCAATGCCCTCACGATCAACAACTAAAAAATCTCGCCTCTCATCAAGTGCAACAAGCGATCCATGCCAAGTGTTGATTTTAAAATTTATGCCCTGATTAGGTGCAACTAAAAATGCTTGAGGCTCGCTTGGTTTGCCATTTTCATCATGCGCCGCAATAGCCAAAAAACGTGACGGAACAAGTGGCATGAATAACTGGCTACCAAACGGATGCCGTTCCATAAATGTAAGTGTGTAGGGCAGGGTAAAAGGTTTAGCACGAAAGATTGAAATGGCTGTGCGAGCATCTGATCCTTGTGTAATAATATTTGTTAAATCAGGAAAACGCTCAGTTGTTCCATTATTAATCAACATAGGTTTTTTGTCTTTGGGTATTTCAACTACATCACCAAAGGGTGAAAATTCAGTTTGATTTAACGGTTTAATTTTAATAGTTTTCATTAGTTATCTCAAAGGGTTAAGGATGGGTGGCGATTCACATCTTTATATAATAAATATCGAAAATTTCCATTATTGCCAGCAATGCAAGCCTGCGGACAAAAAGCACGAAGCCACATAAAGTCACCAGCCTCAACGTTTATCCACTCTTCATTGAGCCGATATTTTGCTTCTCCTTCAAGCACAAAAAGCCCATGCTCCATAACGTGAGTTTCAGCAAAAGGAATTACGCCACCAGCTTTAAAATTTACAATATTAACATGGCAATCATGGCTAATATCTTGGGGGTCAACAAAGCGAGTAGTACTCCATTTTCTGTCAGTATCAGGCATATAAATTGGCTCAATATCCTGCTCATTTGTAACAAAAGATTTAGGTGTTTTTATACCTTTAATTTTTTGATACTTTTTTCTAATCCAATGAAAGCTAACATTTTTTGAGCTATTGTTTTTTACGCTCCATTTGCTTTTGACTGAAATATAGGCATATCCGCCAGCCGTCATTTTATGTAATTCGCCATCAAGATTTAACTCAAGTTCTCCCGACGTGACAAATAAAATAGCCTGTGCTTTTTTGTCTGGTTCGGGGTTATCAGAGCCACCGTTTGGTAAAACTTCAACAATGTATTGAGCAAAACTTTCAGCAAATCCACTAAGTGGGCGAGCCAAAATCCAAGCCCTAGTTTTATCCCAAAATGGAAAATAAGAGGTGACAATATCGGACAGAACGGTTTTTGGAATAAGCACGTAGGCCTCGTTAAAAACCGCCTTGTCATTTGGCATTCTGCTTTGAGGAAATAACCCCCCGTTAGGCGTGAAATACTCAACCATTTTTAATCCAATATTTCTTCAATTCGCAATTGTGCAATTCGCTCAACTTGTTTGCAAGCGGTAACAAATTCACTTTTCTTATCATTTTCAACTCGCCGCTTAAATTCTGCCAAAATGCCTTTTTTATCATAATCTTTTACCGCAATAATAAAAGGAAAACCAAATTTTGTCTGATAGCTATTGTTTAAATCATTAAGCTGCTCACGCTCCTCATCACTAAGGACATCAAGCCCAGCTCCTGCTTGCTCTTTTTCGCTTTCTTTTGTTAGTTGCTTTGCTTGCGCCAATTTCCCTGCCAAATCGGGGTGGGCAGTTAAAACCTTATGCCGCTCTTCTTCGCTAGCTAGGCGAAATTGCGCTCGCAGAGCAAAATTTAACCCTTGTGCAGTGTCATTTGCCGCCCCAAGCTCACTCTCAAAAGCACGTGCTGCCACCCATTCAGATTTTTCATAAACCCCACCAAATAGAGCCAAGAAATCATCTTTAGCTAATTTTGATGGTTTAATTTTGGGCTTAACAAATGGATGGTTTTTAATCCAATGATTTGCAATATCTATACGCCTAGCAATCCAAACTTTGTCATGATTTTTTATATATTCAATAAATTTCTTTATTGCTAGCACACGCCCAGGTCTGCCAGCCAAACGATTGTGCAAACCAATTGACATCATTTTGGGTGAACCATTTTCTCCCTCAACATAAAGCGCATCAAAGCTATCCTTAAGATAGGTAAAAAACTCCTCACCATTGCTAAAGCCATTACTAGTGGCAAAACGCATATCGTTACAATCAAGCGTGTAGGGAATAATCAATTGCGGATCTCGCCAATGCTCACGCCAATATGGTAAATCATCATTATAAGCATCACTAAGATAGGTAAAACCGTCTTCCTCGGTGGCTAAATCAAGCGTGTTAATAGAGCATCGCCCAAGATAATAACCCTTAGGTCGATCACCCGTTGCTCCAATATGCTTTTTTATAGCCTCATGCATATCATTACGTTCTGCATCAACACTATAATTTTTATAATCTATCCATTTTAAGCCATGCGATGCAATTTCCCAATTCGCTTTTTGCATTGCTTCAACCTGAGCGGGGGAGCGCATAAGTGCATCAGCCACCCCAAACACTGTGACAGGAATGTCATGAGCTACAAATAAATCATGCAACCGCCAAAACCCCGCCCTTGCACCATATTCATAAATGCTCTCCATGTTCCAATGGCGTTGTTTTTTCCAAGGTTTTGCCCCAATAATTTCAGATAAAAAAGCCTCGCTAGCCTTATCGCCATGCAGTAAGCAATTCTCTGCGCCCTCTTCATAGTTTAACACAAATTGCACCGCAATATTGGCTTCATTAGGCCATTTTACCTCTGGTTTTTTAGCACCATAACCTAGCATATTTCTTGGGTATCGCATTTGAATACTCCTTTCATCGCTTATATAAATAATATGCGCCTAAAACCATTCTTTTACAATCAACTATTGTAAAAATAGACCAAAAGGTCAAAATTACTAGTATTTATAGGCGTTTGCGTTGTAGCTTAATAAAAGTGATTCAAATTTGGGAGTATTTTATGGCAAATCAAGGATATTTAACAACGCATGTTCTTGACACAATGGCAGGAAACCCTGCCGCTGGAATGAAAATTGAGCTGTATGAAATAAAAGGCGATAAACGCATCTCATTGGCAAGCGCAATTACCAACCAAGACGGAAGATGCGAAAAACCGCTTCTGGCTGAAGCCATGTTTAAAAAAGGCACCTATGAATTGTTATTTTACGTGAGTGATTATTTTACTTCACTCAACTTCACCCCACAAAATGGCCAATTTTTAGATATTGTTCCAGTGCGTTTTATGATCGCAGATGAGGACGCACATTACCATGTACCATTGCTTGTTTCTCCCTATGGATATTCAACCTATCGAGGTAGCTAGGGCATGAAAATACGCAAAAAAATCAGCTTTCTATTAAATGACAAAATTCTTGAGTTAGACAATTTTTCACCCAGTCTAACCCTACTTGATTTTTTGCGATTAGAAAAAAACCTAAACGGCACAAAAGAAGGCTGTAATGAGGGAGATTGCGGTGCTTGCACTGTGCTTGTAGGAAGGTTGGTCGATGGCAAGCTAATTTATGAAAGCGTGAATGCTTGTATAAGATTCATCGGCTCGCTAGATGGCACACATATAGTAAGCATTGAACATCTAAAATCCGCAACAGGAGAATTACACCCAATCCAATTAGCAATAGTAAAATATCACGCTAGCCAATGTGGATTTTGCACTCCAGGAATAATCCTCTCGCTTTATGGTTTGCTGATGAGTAAGCCAAAAGCAAATAAAGATGATATTGAAAAAGCCCTGCAAGGAAATCTATGCAGATGCACTGGTTATGCATCGATAATCCGTGCTGTTGAAGCTATCGTAAATGATGGAGGGTTAGAAAATGATCTACTTATAAATGAGAAAAAAACAATCACCAAAAAATTACAAAAAATGCAAATTGTCGGGCGGGTTGAAATAAGCAATAAAGCAGGTGAGTTTATCATTCCAAAAGATGTTGATGACTTGGCTTTATTGTTAGAGAAAAAGCCAAACGCAACCCTTTTAGCAGGCTCAACCGATATTGGACTTTGGGTCAATAAAGATTTTAAAAATATTTCACCAGTAATTTATATTGCCTCTCTTGATGGATTAAAAGAAGTAAAACAAGGCAAGAATAACTTAATAATAGGGGCAGCAAATAACTATTCTCAAAGCCAAAAAATTATTAAAAAACACTTCCCTCAATTAGCAGATTTCCTCTTTAATATTGGCGGCAATCAAATAAGGAATATGGGAACATTTGGTGGAAATATTGCCAATGGATCGCCCATAGCAGACCTAGCCCCACCTTTATTTGCGCTTGGCGCAAGTCTAAATTTACGCAAGGGAAAAAGCACACGAAAAATTTTGCTTGAAGATTTTTATATCGCCTATGGCAAGCAAGATTTGCAGCAGGGAGAGTTTATTCAAAATATTGAAATTCCATATTTAAAGGATAATGAAAAATACGCAATTTATAAAATTTCTAAGCGCAAATATGAGGATATTTCAACCGTTTGTGCATCTTTTAAGTTAACAATAAACAATGATAAAATAACTAAAGCCACCCTTGCCTATGGTGGCATGGCAGCAAAACCATCTCGAGCTAAAAAGGCAGAGCAGCAATTGCTTGGTCAGCCTTTTGAAGAGCAGATAATTGAAAAAGCAGCCCTAGCTTTACCTAATGATTTTGTACCAATTGATGATGTTCGAGCAACAGCACAATACCGTTTGTTAATAGCTCAAAACTTGCTTCGAAAATTCTATCTGGAGCAAGCTGGCTTGGAGCAAGCTGGCTTGGGGCAAAAATCATGAGTAAAAACACCCCACATGATAGCGCAAAAAAACATGTTACTGGCGAAGCAATTTTCATTGATGATATGGTTGAGCCAAACGGAACGTTACACGCCTATTTAGGGCTTAGCGAAATTGCCCATGGTGAGATTGAGAAGTTAGACTTAAGCAAGGTAAAAGCTGCCGATGGCGTGGTTTGTATCTTAAGTGCAAAAGATATTATTGGCGAAAATGACATCAGCCCAATGCATTTGCATGATGAGCCAGTATTTACTGAAAAACTGGTTGAATTTTATGGGCAGGTAATTTTTGCGGTAGTTGCAAAAACTCGTCAAGCAGCAAAAAAAGCCGCACTTCTTGCTAAAATAAAATATAAAAAACTTCCTGTAAAAGTCGACATAGCAACTGCGCTAGAAGAGGGGGCGGAACAGGTTGCAAAGCCATTGCATCTCAAAAGGGGTGATGTTGTTACAGCTTTAAAAAATTCAAAAAACCAACTTGATGGATCAATGCAAATTGGCGGGCAGGAACATTTTTATCTTGAGGGGCAGATAGCTTTTGCTATCCCAAGTGAAGATGATGAAATTACTATTCATTCTTCTACCCAGCACCCAAGCGAAGTTCAGCAAATGGTTGCCAATGTGCTTGATGTGCCAATCAATGCAATAAACGTAAAAGTGCGAAGAGTTGGCGGGGCATTTGGCGGAAAAGAAACACAAAGCAATCTATTTGCCATCGTTGCAGCATTAGCTGCAAAAAAAACAGGCAGGGCAGTAAAATTACGCCCCGATAGAGAAGATGATATGAAAATCACAGGCAAACGCCATGATTTTTTGCTCGATTATGAAGTTGGTTTTGATAATGAGGGGCGCATAAAAGCGATGGAGGCAAATTTTGCAGCTCGTTGTGGTTTCTCTGCTGACCTAAGCGGCCCTATTACTGATCGAACATTGTTTCATGCCGATAATTGCTATTATTATCCCGCCGCTAGCCTAACTTCACAACCGCTAAAAACCAATACAGTTTCAAATACGGCCTTTCGTGGTTTTGGTGGCCCGCAAGGAATGTTGGCAAGCGAGCGAATAATTGAAGAAATTGCTTACTCGCTTGGCAAAGACCCGCTAGAAATTAGAAAAATAAATTTTTATGGCATAGATGAAAAAAATACCACGCCATATCATCAGGTAATAAAAGACAATATCATTGCACGGTTAGTTGATGAACTAGAGGCAAGCTCCTCTTATCAAAACCGTCGCAAACAAATTATCAATTTCAATAAAAGTAACAAATATACTCGCAAGGGCATCGCCCTAACGCCAGTCAAATTTGGCATTTCATTCACCGCAACTTGGTATAATCAAGCAGGGGCATTGGTTCATGTTTATCGTGATGGCTCAATCATGATAAATCACGGCGGTATAGAAATGGGGCAGGGGCTTCATACTAAAATCGCACAGATAGTGGCGAGCGGTTTTGGAGTAGATTTATCTGAGGTAAAAATTACAGCAACCAGCACCGATAAAGTGCCGAACACCTCAGCAACGGCTGCTTCGTCGGGAGCAGATTTAAATGGCATGGCAGCACTTGATGCAGTGAGTAAAATCAAACAGCGTTTGATAGCTTTTATTATTGAAAAATTTAACTGCAAAGCAGAGCAGATAATTTTTGCCAATGGCAAGGTGAAAATAGGCAAAGAAAAACTAAACTTTGCTCAACTCATAGAAATGGCGTATTTAGCTAGGGTGCAGTTATCAGACACAGGATTTTATAAAACACCAAATATTCACTGGGATAGAGAAAAGGGTAAAGGCAATCCATTTTTTTATTTTTCTTATGGGGCGGCAGTGTCAGAGGTGAGTATAGATATGCTAACTGGGCAGAGCAAAGTTAGCCAAGTTGATATTTTGCACGATGTTGGCAATTCGCTAAATGAGGCACTTGATATTGGGCAGATTGAGGGTGGTTTTGTGCAAGGTATGGGCTGGCTAACTAGCGAAGAAGTAGCATGGAATGAGGAGGGAAAGCTGTCAACATTTTCACCCTCGACCTATAAAATTCCACTTGCGTCAGACGTGCCAGAAATTTTTAATGTAAAGCTAGCAAATTGGTCAAAAAACCCTGCCAACACAATTAAACGCTCAAAGGCAGTAGGCGAGCCGCCACTCATGTTGGCAATATCGATTTTAGAGGCAATTTCAATGGCTGTGGCCTCTGTTGCAGACTATAAAATATGTCCGCAATTAAATACTCCTGCTACGCCAGAAAATATTTTAATGACTATTGAGCGATTAAAAAATGAAATTCAAAACTAATGGATATTAGATTAGTCACGGTTAAAAAATTTATTAATTCAGCCCCATGCGTTTTAGTCAGAATAATAAAAATAAAAGGCTCAACTCCAAGAAATATTGATGCCCTTATGTTGGTGAATGAGCAAAATTCTCTAGGTACAATTGGTGGTGGAACTTTAGAATTTTTGGCGATTGAGCAAGCAAAAAAAATGCTTAAAACAAACATGAAACAGCAAGAATTAGAGTTTGCCCTAAATGAAAAAGTAAATCAATGTTGCGGTGGAAGAGTGAAATTAAAACTGCAATTATTAGATGAAATGCAAAGCAAAAATTTGTTGCAAAAAATAAAAACCCAAGAAGAAAACCAACCCCATATTTATCTGTTTGGTGCAGGTCATGTTGGCAAAATATTGGCAAATCTATTGGAATTTATGCCCTATCAAACCATGCTAATTGACACTCGAGCTAACGTGATGGCAAATATTGCGCCCAATATAAAAACCAAAATAACCCCTCTGCCAGAGGTTATTGTAAGAAAAGCAAAAGCAAAATCTGCCTTTGTCATTTTCACACATGATCACAAGTTAGATTTTTTGCTAATGAATGAAATTTTAAAACTTAATAATTTTACTTATGCAGGAATGATCGGCTCAAAAACCAAGCGTAAAAAATTTGAAAAATATTATATAAGCAATGGGGGAGATCAACAGCAATTGGAAAGAATGATTTGCCCAATTGGTAATACTGGGCTTGTGGGCAGCCTGCCTGTGGATAAGCGTCCGCAAATAATCGCAGCTTTGACTCTTGGTGAAATAATCTCCAACATAAATATTTGAAGAATTAATAGGGTAGTTACTTGAATAATAAGCAACAAAAAACACCATTTCGACTAAAGCTAGAAGGCATAACAAAAGCCTTTCCGGGTGTGCTTGCTAATGACCAAGTTTCTTTTGCGATAAAGGCAGGTGAAATCCATGCGCTTTTGGGTGAGAATGGCGCAGGAAAATCAACTTTAGTGAAAATGATTTATGGCATTATGCTTCCTGATAGTGGCAGTATTTTTTGGAATGGCGAAAAAATTCACATTAAAAATCCAAAAGAAGCCAGATCCCTTGGCATTGGTATGGTGTTTCAGCATTTCTCACTTTTTGAGGCAATGAGCGTGCTTGAAAATATTGCACTTGGAATGGACAATAAATTATCAAAAAAGCAACTTGAGGCAAAAGTTTATGAAGTAATGGACACTTATGGACTAAGCCTTGAGCCATCTAGAATTGTTTCAACATTAGGGGTTGGAGAACGCCAGCGCATTGAAATTGTTCGTGCGCTTTTACTCAATCCAAAATTACTTATAATGGACGAGCCAACCTCAGTTTTAACCCCGCAAGAAGTGGAGCAATTATTCGCAACTCTGCGTCAATTAGCAAAAAATGGCTGCTCCATTCTTTATATTTCGCACAAATTACACGAGATAAAAGCCCTGTGTGATGGAGCAACAATTTTACGAGGAGGCAAAATTGTTGGTGAATGCGACCCTAAAAAAGAAACCTCAAAATCCATGGCTGAAATGATGATTGGAGCATCGCTACAAGCCATCAATAAAAGCACAATAAAAGACTTTGGCGAGATTGCCCTAGAGGTTAAAAATCTCTCATTAGCTGGAGTTGGGGATTTTGGTGTTAGCTTAAAAAATATTTCTTTTAATGTGCGCCATGGCGAGATTTTTGGCATTGCAGGGGTGGCAGGAAACGGGCAAAATGAATTGCAATCTGCCCTTGGTGGTGAAGTAGTATTAAAGGATCAGGCGGCAATAAAACTTAATGAATTTTTAATTGGCAACATGAGCGCAAATGACAGACGAAAAAAGGGACTTTGTGCCGTGCCAGAAGAGCGTCATGGGCATGCCGCCGTACCAGATTTCAACCTAAAAGATAACGCTATTCTCACCGCACGTGATCGCCAAAATATGACTAAGCTAGGTATGATTTCAGCAAAACATGCAAAAGATTTCACCAAACAAGTGATTGACGAGTTTAACGTTATGACTACAGGTTCAGCAGCTATTGCTGGCTCGCTTTCTGGCGGAAATTTGCAAAAATTCATCATGGGGCGTGAGATAATGCAAGTGCCAGATGTGTTGGTAGTTTCGCAACCAACATGGGGAGTAGATGCAGGGGCAGCGGCGGCAATCCATCAGGCATTAATCGACTTGGCAGCAGGCGGAGCGGCAATTATTATCATTTCGCAAGATCTAGATGAGTTGTTAGAATTATGTGATGCAATCGCCGTAATTAATGAGGGCAATTTGTCTGAGCCGAAAAATATTGGACAAGTTTCTATTGAAGAAATAGGCCTGTTAATGGGTGGTGTACATGGGCAGAATTCAGAGCAGTTAACCCCAAATAGCGAGGTCATTGCCTCATGATTTTTTCTCCTTTTCTTGCTGTTCTTGCACCCACCATGCGCACCCACATAATGAACGCCCAACCCCACATAATGAACTCCCAGCCCTTCATGGTGATTCCCAAACCCCTCATGGTGAGCTTGTCGAACCATAGAGCAACACCCTACGATAAGCTCAGGGTGAGGAGTGATTGGTTTACGGTGAAATTTGCTTTTACCGCAAGGACCACAAGAAACATATATCAGTTATTTAATAAATCTATTGCCAAAGCAAAAAAAAGCGGTGGTAAATAATGCAACTTAAACTTGAAAAAAAACTACAGCCAAGTAAAATCATGTTATTTGCCACCCCAATATTGGCAGTATTATTAACCATGGTTTTGGGGGCAATAATTTTTTCACTCTTGGGTTATGATGGCTTAGGTGCAGTACGTGAAATTTTTCTTACCCCAATTCTTAACTCACTAAAATGGCAAGACCTTGCAGTAAAAGCTGCACCTTTAATTATCATCGGCATTGGCCTATCAATTGGTTTTCGTGCCAATGTGTGGAATATTGGGGCAGAGGGGCAATATATTGTTGGCGGATTAGCGGCAACTGGGGTTGCACTTTTAACTCATGAAATGAGCGGCTGGTGGCTTTTACCGTTAATGGCAATAGCGGGTATGGCGGGCGGAATGGCGTGGGTTTTTATCCCAGCTCTGCTTCGCACAAAGTTAAAAGTCAGCGAGATTTTGACCACTCTAATGCTAACCTATGTTGCGGTGCAATTGCTCAATTTCCTAATTTTTGGGCCATGGAAAAGCCCTACCTCTTATGGTCAACCACAAACAGTTTTATTCAATGATTTTCAAATCCTACCTTATATTATAAAGGGAACAATCGTGCAGGCAGGTGCGCCAATTGCGGTTTTAATTGCACTTATTGCATGGGTTTTAATGAGTAAGTCTGTTTTTGGTTTTCAGGTAAAAACGGTTGGTTCAGCTCCAAATGCGGCTAGATATGGTGGTTTTTCTGAGAATAAAACAATCTGGATAACATTGCTAATTGGTGGCTCTTTAGCGGGGTTAGCAGGCATGCTTGAGGTGGCAGGGCCATTTAATCGCATGGTGCCGCAATTTCCAACTGGCTACGGCTTTACCGCAATAATTGTTGCATTCTTAGGACGGCTTCACCCAATTGGCGTGTTGGTTGCTGGTATTGTTTTGGCAATAACTTTTGTGGGTGGTGAGGTGGCGCAAACAACAATCGGCTTGCCAAATGCTGCCGTTGGCCTATTTCAGGCAATGATGTTATTTTTGCTTTTGGCGGGTGATGTTTTGGTGCGTTATAATATAAAACGAGTGAGGAGGGCATCATGAATATTGACCTCACAATCGCAATAATAATCACCATGGTTGGTGCATCAACTCCGCTTTTGTTGGCAGCTCTTGGTGAGCTGGTGGTTGAAAAAAGTGGCGTGTTAAATCTTGGTATTGAGGGCATGATGTTAACAGGTGCGGTGGTTGGCTTTGCTGTGACCTATACCACTGGCAACCCATGGCTTGGTATTTTTGCGGCGGCAATTGCAGGCGCATCTGTTTCAATGATTTTTGCTTTTTTAACGCTAACCCTTTCTGCCAATCAAGTTGCAACAGGTTTGGCATTGACAATTTTTGGTGCTGGTTTTTCTGCTCTTTTTGGGCAACCATTCACTGGGAAGCCAATTGCCCTTTTTAAATCAATCTTTCCCGATAGCTTAACCGAACACCCAATTTTACGAGTGTTTTTTGATTATAGCCCGCTCGTATATTTTTCGCTTTTTATGGTGTTTGCAGTTTACTGGTTTTTGCAAAAAACCCGTGCAGGACTAATTTTGCGTGCAGTTGGCGAGAATGATCATTCAGCCCATTCAATCGGATATTCAGTTATTGGGGTGCGTTATGGCGCAGTTGCTTTTGGTGGTGCAATGGCAGGAATTGGCGGCTCTTGCTTTCCACTAATTTTAACCCCACAATGGGTTGAGGGTTTAACAGGGGGTAGGGGCTGGATTGCACTAGCTTTAGTTGTTTTTGCCGCATGGCGACCAGGTAGGCTACTTGCGGGAGCGTATCTTTTTGGTTTAATAGCTACAATGGAACTTTATGCAAAAGCGGCGGGTGGATCATTTCGTATCATTCCGTCCGAACTTTGGGCTTCGCTGCCTTATTTAGCGACAATTATTGTGCTTGTTCTTATTTCTATAAGGCATAAAACTAGTTCAAGCGCACCGGCATGTTTAGGCAAGCCATTCATACCAAACTAAACTAATTTAAAAAAACTTTTAACAGGAGAAAAACATGAAACTTATAAATCGACGTAATGCATTAAAAATTGGTGGTGCAGCAGCAATGCTTCCGCTTATTGGCTCAAACGCTTTTGCAAAAAAAGACAAAGTAAAAGCAGCTTTTGTGTTAATTGGCACACCAGATGATAACGGCTGGAATTATGGTCATGACCTTGGTCGTCAAGAAATGATTACCGCACTTGGTGCTGATAGAGTTGAAACAACAGTTGTTACTAATGTTGCCGAAGGGCCAGATAGTGAGCGTGTGTTCCGTGAATTAGCACAACAAGGTCATGATATTATTTTTGGTACAAGTTTTGGTTATGGTGATGCAATGCTTAAAGTTGCAAAGCAATTCCCTGATGTAAAATTTGAATGGGCAACAGGTTATAAAACTGCACCTAACCTTTCAATTTACAACGCACGTTTTCATGAGGGTCGCTCGGTGCTTGGCACAATTGCAGGCATGATGAGCAAAACGGGAATTGGCGCATATATCGGCTCATTCCCCATCCCAGAAGTTGTGATGGGCATAAATGCGTTCCACCTAGCGGCAAGAAAAGCCAACCCAGATTTTATTACCAAAGTTGTATATATTGATAGCTGGAATGATCCTGCAAAAGAATCAGATGCAGCACGAGCCTTAGTTGATCAAGGTGTTGATGTTATCACTCAACATACTGATGGCCCAGCAGCTCTTCAGGTTGCAGAAGAGCGTGGCATCATTGGTGGTTTTGGGCAGGGTGCAGATATGAGCGCATTTGCACCAAATGCACACCTTACATCAATCATTGATATCTGGTCACCATATTATATCAAAGCAGTTAAATCACTTCTTGATGGCAATTGGAAAGAGGGTGGATCTTGGGAAGGTCTTGCTGGTGGAGAAGTTGTTATTGGCGATTATAATTCAAAAGTTCCAGCAAATGTTATTGCAGCAGCAGAGGCTGTTAAGGCTGGCATTATTGATGGCTCTGTTCACCCATTTGCTGGCCCAATCACAGACAATAAAGGCACGCTTAGAGTTGAAGCTGGAGATGTCATTGATGATGGTGAGTTCTGGGCAGTTGATTGGTATGCTGAAGGGGTTGAGGCTTAACTAGTCCAAACCTTTTGTCTCGTTCTTCCTTCTCCCCTTTGCGGGAGAAGGTGGCACGCGAAGCGTGACGGATGAGGGTGCAAGCAAAAATAGCATAATGAGCTTAACTAAAAACTTCTTCCCTCCCCCTTGTGGGGAGGGATTGAGGATGGAAGTTAAAACAAGAATTGAGGATAAACTCAGTGTCATGCTGAATGAAGTGAAGTATCTTTTTTGGTGCTTAAAGACCCTTCACTTTGTTCAGGGTGACAAAAGTGTGAGTTCAGGGTATTTTTAAGAGTTCATGTGTCATGCTGCGGCAAAGCCAAAACATCTTAGACTCTTCAGCGTCGCTTGCGTCCAGAGCAATATACATCGCCCTCACCCTGAGCAACATGATCCACCCTCACCCTGAGCTTGTCGAAGGGTGAAAAAAAACTATGAGGATTACTCCGCCCCTTCGACAAGCTCAGGGTGAGGGCAGAAATAAAAACTTTGTGGGTGAAGATATTAAATTTCAGGGGGATAAGGTTTCCCCTCTTCGTCATTCCTGCGAAGGCAGGAATTCAGTTTTTACTAATTTTAGGAAAAAAATGCCAGACCAAACAATAATGCTAGAATGGTTTATATTTGCCACCCGCTGGCTTCATGTAATTGTGGCTATTGCATGGGTTGGCTCATCATTTTATTTTATTGCGCTTGATTTAGGTTTGCGAAAAACACAAAACTTACCAAAAAAAGCCCATGGTGAAGAATGGCAAGTGCATGGCGGTGGATTTTATCATTTAACAAAATATCTGGTTGCACCAAAGGAGTTGCCTGAGCATCTCATTTGGTTCAAATGGGAATCATATACAACATGGCTTAGCGGTTTCACCATGTTGATCTTGGTCTATTATCTTGGTGCAGATCTTTATCTAGTCGATGTAAATATTTTAGACATTCCAGCGTGGGGCGCAATTTCTATCTCGCTTATTTCACTCACCATAGGTTGGATTATTTATGATCTTTTATGCAAATCCCCAATCGGCAAAAGTCAAAATGGTTTGATGGTAATGTTGTTTTTTGTGCTGGTTGCTATGGCTTGGGGTTATACGCAAGTCTTTACTGGGCGTGCTGCATTGCTCCACTTGGGGGCATTTACTGCTACCATTATGAGTGCAAATGTTTTTTTCATCATCATACCAAATCAAAAAATCGTTGTTGCAGATCTTAAAGCAGGGCGCATTCCTGCTGCACATCTTGGAGCGCAAGCAAAACAACGCTCCTTGCATAATAATTATCTAAGTTTGCCAGTGATTTTTCTGATGTTAAGCACCCATTATCCACTAGCTTTCGCTACCGATTATAATTGGCTAATTGCCTCTTTGGTGTTTTTAATCGGCGTGCTAATCCGTCATTATTTTAATACAAAACATGCACGAAAGGGCAAGCCAAATTGGACTTGGCTTTTAGCAACTTTATTATTTTTTGTAATTATCTGGCTTTCTGCAATTGGCAAGCCGCAGGTGAGTGAGGGCGAGCAGGCCATCTCAAAATCCTCCCAATCATTTTTGCAAGTTGCAAATTTTGAAGATGTTAAAAATACAATTTTGGGGCGTTGCTCTATGTGCCATACAGTTGAGCCAGTTTATGAAGGGGTAAGCCGTGCACCAAAAAATGTGATTTTGGATAATGATATTGCAATTGCAAATCACGCCAAAGAAATTGCAATCCAATCAGGTTATTCAACCGCTATGCCGCCAGCAAATATAAGTTATATGGAGCTAGAAGAGCGTCAGATGATTATCGATTGGTATAAAGCGGGTTTAGCAAAAAATGAGCGTGCATTATGAGTGTGAAAATCCTTAGGGGACGGGTGCTTTCATTTCTCAAAGAACCGCAGTCAATTGACGATAAAAAAAGCTATACCTATTTAGAAAATGGCGCAGTTGCGATAGAAAATGATAAAATAATTGGACTTGGTGAATATGATGAAATTGCCAAAACCAATGAAAATGCTAAAAAAATTGACCATCGCCCGCATTTAATAATGGCAGGTTTTATTGATCCTCATATTCATTATGTGCAGATGCAAGTAGTTGCTTCTTATGCCGCAAATTTGCTTGAATGGTTGAATAAATACACTTTTATTGAAGAGAAAAAATTTGCAGATAAAAATCACGCCAAAACCATTGCTTCGGCATTTTTTGACGAAATGATAAATGTCGGCACTACGACGGTTA